>Ga0209535_1000392_pt1 | contig 30670 bp, 37 predicted proteins | sample LinPmetageLP28_FD_184041 | JGI IMG/M metagenome (GOLD analysis project Ga0209535, IMG submission 184041) | Marine viral communities from the Pacific Ocean - LP-28 (SPAdes) (version 2) | ecosystem: Environmental > Aquatic > Marine > Oceanic | place: Pacific Ocean | collected 2009-08-22
AGCAGGTGAGTACCATCAGTTCATGGCTCATCAAGAGACTGAGGCTCTGGAAATATACTGGACAGAGCTAAGTCATAATGATATCATACGAGAAAATGTAGGAGGAATATAATGATAACAATACTAGTGGTGATTTTAACAGTGCCTACTATACTAGATGTAATAGATATAGTAGTCACAAAAGTTTTATAAAGGAGATATATAAATGATTTGGATTATATTAGCATTACTAGGTGTACTATGACATACATAATAGTTCAGATAGAAAATCCTATGGACTTAGAGAGTATGTCTATACTACCAGATGAAAATGATCTAAAAGTTAAACAATTTATTAATCAAGAAGATGCTGTTAGGTTTTTAGATAAGCATGGTATGCTCGAAGAACTTGAGTATGATGCAAAGATTGTGAGGTTACATTGAAATATTTAATAAGGTATATGTTATTTATGATTGTATTAACGGTAATCTTTTATAGTTTACCTAGTAAATCCAATGACTTAGACTGCTTAGTTGAAGCAGTATACTATGAGGCTAGGTCAGAAGGAATAATACCTAAGATAGCAGTAGCTAATGTAATACTACAAAGAGTTAAAGATAAGAGGTATCCTTCTACAATCTGTAATGTAGTACACCAAGGTAAACATAGTAATGGTAGGATCATACGTAACAAATGTCAGTTCAGTTATTACTGTGATGGTAAGAAAGAAAGAGTAAAAGATTATACATCCTTACTAGAAGTATTAGATGTAGCATCTTTAGTACTGGAGGGTGTGCTTCTTGAAAGAACTCAAGGAGCTACCCACTACCATGCTTACTATGTTAAACCAAGATGGTCTATCAATAAAAGGTTTAAGAATTTAGGTAGGGTAGGAGCGCACATCTTTTATCTTGACAAAGGTAATCAATAGGAGTATACTAATGTATAATAAAGAATTAGATAAAGTAATACGTACTAAAACAGATCCACTTCATAAGCATATCGAAATACTTAAGAAAAGAATAGAAGAGTTAGAAGAAACTAATAAAAAAATAAAAGGTACAACTAAATGGGTAGAGGACAATGACTGAAAACTTATGGGAACGAGAGAGGAAAGATTTATATTACTCTAAAATTAAAGAGTACCAAGAAGAAGGCTATGATCTACCAGAGTCTAAGTCTCTAGCTAAGAAAGAAGTAGGTGAGATCATGAAGGATAGGGAAAGTTTTGTATCACAGATATGGAATAGCTCTTATGAAGAATAAAAAATGGGAATTAATTCTTGAGAAAGATTTAGGTAAGATTGGTATTGAAACCTTTAACAGTAAGGAGCAAGCAGAAGAAGAGCGAGACAATAGGAATAGACTTTGTGTTGCTATGTGTTGTTCTCCTGATATTAATTACATAATAAAAGAGGTGTAGTATGTCTAATGCTAAGATGGGGGAATGTCCTAAGTGTGGGTCTAGTGATGCCAACGCTACGTATCCCGAAGATGGGCATTCATATTGTTACAGTTGTCATGTTTACTCTAAAGGAGATAAAGGAATGGAACAGCAAGCCAAGGTAGTACCAATAAATAATCCTGCTACATCTACACTTAAAAGTGTGGGACAAGTAGCTGACATACCTGAACGTAAGATTAAGAAAGATACCTGTAAGAAATATAACACACAAATTATGCGATCTGGTAACACAACTACGCATCACATCTATCAGTACTTTGACAGAGAAGGTAAGCATATAGCTAACAAGGTACGTGAGGTACAAGGTAAAAAGTTTTGGTCTGAAGGTAATCTTGCAAGCTCTGGATTGTTTGGTGAGAATATCTTTGCGGCTAGGGGTAAGTACGTTACTATATGTGAAGGTGAGATAGATGCTATGTCTGCCTATGAGATGCTTGGTTCTAAGTGGGCTGTTGTATCTATCAAGAATGGTGCAGCATCAGCACTAGAGAATTGTCGTAGGTCTTTTGAATACCTTAATAAGTTTGAGCGTGTAGTAATTTGTTTTGATAATGATAAACCAGGACAAGAAGCCGCTATTAAAGTAGCTGAGTTGTTTGATCCTAACAAAGCTAAGATTGTTACCCTTGGTCTTAAGGATGCCAACGAATACCTTAAGACTAATCAAGGTAAGAAGTTTAGTGAGGATTGGTGGAATGCTAAAGAGTTTACACCAGCAGGTATCGTAAACCTAGCAGAGTTAGGTGATACCCTATACGATGAGAAAGATTGTGAGACAGTACCTTATCCTTGGCAGGGGCTTAATGAGAAGACCTATGGCATACGTACTGGTGAACTAGTAACCTTTACTAGTGGTGCTGGGATGGGTAAGTCCAGTATCATACGTGAGCTAATGCATCACATCATGAAAGTAAGTAAGGATAACATTGGTGTCTTAGCTATGGAAGAAAGTATTAAGAATACTGCATTCAATCTTATGAGTGTAGAAGCTAATCAAAGATTATACATCAAAGAAATTAGAGATAAGTTTACCCGTGAACAACTTACTACATGGCAAGATGCTACCGTAGGTACTGGTAGGTTCTTTGCCTTCGATCACTTCGGATCTATCTCCAACGATGAGATACTAGGAAGGGTTAGGTTTATGGCTAGTGGACTAGGATGTAAGTGGATCATACTTGATCACCTATCTATCTTAGTATCAGGTCAGGAAGATAATGGTGATGAACGTAAGTCTATCGACATCCTAATGACCAAGCTACGCTCTCTTGTAGAGGCTACAGGCATAGGCTTATTACTTGTTAGCCACCTACGTAGGCCATCAGGTGATAGAGGTCATGAGGATGGACGAGAGGTGTCTCTGTCACACCTAAGAGGGTCAGCATCTATTGCTCACCTATCTGATAGTGTGATTGCATTGGAACGTAATCAACAAGCAGACGATGAGGTAGAAGCTAACACTACAGTGCTACGTATCCTTAAGAATAGATACACTGGTGACACTGGTGCATGTTGTCACTTGCATTATGATAAAGAAACTGGTAGAATGACTGAGATAAATAATCCCTTTGAGGAGAACCAAGAAGATGACAACGGCAATAGTTGATATCGAAACTGATAGTCTTGATGCTACTCTTATACATTGTATAGTAGCTTGTGACTATACTACTGGTAAAGAAAAAGTGTGGATACAAGATGAGTGTTCTCAGTTTGCATCTTGGTCTAAGAAGATTGATACTTTTATTATGCATAATGGTGTAAGCTTTGATGCACCAGTTCTTAATCGACTAACAGGATCTAATATAAAACTATCTCAAGTAAGGGATACTCTGATAGAGTCTCAACTTTACAATCCTATTAGAGATAAAGGACACTCACTAGCATCATGGGGTCAGCGACTAGGATTTCCTAAGGGAGATCATACTGAGTTTGAGTACTACTCATCTCAGATGTTAGAGTATTGTAAGCAAGATGTACGTGTTACTAGGAAGGTGGCACAAGCATTAGAGATAGAGGCTAAGAAGTTTTCTTCTAAGTCTTATGTCTTGGAAAGAAAAGTAAGAGCTATAGTAGATCAACAAGAAAAGAATGGTTTTTGTTTTAACTTACAGGAAGCTATACCTTTTCTTGCTGGACTTGAAGATGAGTTACATATCTTAGAAGATAAGGCTCAAGAGATCTTTGAACCTACTGAAGTAGTGATGAAAACTAAGACTAAGTACATACCATTTAACATTGGCTCTCGTAAGCAGATAGCTGAACGTCTAATAGGATTAGGATGGAAACCTACACACCATACAGATAAAGGTAATGTAATAGTCAGTGAAGAAATACTATCTAAGATTAAACTACCAGAGGCTGAGATGTTTAGCCGATACTTTTTATTACAGAAACGTACTGGCTTACTCAAAGCCTGGATTAAAGCATGTGAAGACGATGATAGAGTTAGAGGTAGAGTAATGACCCTTCGTACCGTGACAGGCAGGATGGCACATAACTCTCCTAACATGGCTCAAGTTCCAGCAATCTATTCACCTTATGGTAAGGAATGTAGATCGTTATGGACTGTCTCTAATCCAGATACACATACCTTGATTGGTACTGATGCATCTGGGTTAGAGCTACGTTGTCTTGCTCATTACATGAATGATCCTGACTTTACCAATGAAGTTCTTAATGGTGATGTACATACAGCTAACATGAAAGCTGCTGGTCTTACTGATCGTGACCAAGCTAAGACTTTTATCTATGCATTCTTGTATGGTGCTGGCCCTGCTAAGATAGGTAAAGTAGTTGGTGGTAATGCTAAGAGAGGACAACAGTTAATAGCTACGTTCTTATCTAACATGCCGAAGCTTAAGAAGCTAAGAGATGATGTTGCTAAGTGGTCTAAGAATGGTACTATACCTGCTCTTGATGGTAGGTTATTGCATATTAGGTCAGAACACGCAGCAGTTAATACATTACTACAAGGTGCAGGAGCTATCATATGTAAGCAATGGCTTGTGCATATCACTGAACGTATACGTAAGTCAGGTGTTGATGCTAAGTTAGTTGCATCTATACATGATGAATACCAATTCGAAGTAGCTAAGAAAGATGCTCAAAGGTTTGGTAAGATTACCAAGGATGCAATGAAAGATACTGAGAAGACACTGAAGGTTAAGTGTCCTCTTGATTGTGAGTTTAAAACTGGTACAACATGGAGTGATACGCACTAATGACACATAACAATAGAAGATTTGATAAGAAATCATATGAAGCTAATGATGCTAGAGCTAAGAAAGCTATGGTAAATTACTTAACACTTCATAACTTTACTGATATTGTAGATAAAGAAGATTATTATTTTGATGTCTCAGCTAATAAGAAAGACCAAAAGTTTTTCTTTGAGGTTGAGATTAAAAATCAATGGGGTTCTAATTGGAATCCTTCTTGGGAGGAGGTACGTATTCCTCAACGTAAACAAAGATTGATCAATAGAAAGGAGAAAGATTACCCAGACCATGAACTATATTTTGTTATCTTTAATACAGATTGTACTCAGGCTTGGTTCATTAAAGATAAAACTGTAGATGAATCGAGTGTAGGTACTATACAAAACTCTACTAGAATAGGTGAGCCACATCTAAAAGAACCTTTCTTTCATATACCTATAGACAAAGCTAAAAAAATTCAAATTAGTTGTTGACCTATAGAAATATGTGTGGTATAATTACGTTCTAATTAATTTAAACTCATGTCACAATAGAGTGACGATAGAAAAAGGAAATAGAAATGAATGATCCAATATATGTTACAGGTAAATGCCATTACGCTTCTCTCGTAGAGCCTAACACTAAGTTCGAGCCAGTGTGGTCAATTCAAATTGAAGTAGATGATACCAACCGTCCAGTGATTGAAGGTGCTGGACTTACAATCTCTAACAAAGGTGATGATCGTGGAGACTTTGTTACTATTAAACGTAAGGTAGCTAGAGCAGATGGTACTAAGAAACAAGGACCAATAGTAAAAGACTCTCAGAATAATGACTGGGATGGTAAGTTGATTGCTAATGGTAGTACTGTTAATGTTAAGGCTATCCCATTTGAGTGGAGTTATGCTGGGAAGTCAGGTATATCTGCTGACTTAGCTGCTGTACAAGTAGTAGACTTTATTGAGTACAGTGGTGGCACAGGTACTGACTTTGATGTTGTTCCTGGTGGCTATGTAACCCCAATAGTTGAAGAAGATATTCCTTTCGCCTCTTAATTTAAACTAAGGGAGACTTGGGGGTAGAGATTGTGTGTGGTTTCTACCCCTATTTTTTTAAAATAGGAGATAAACTAAATGAAAAATCAAACTTCATCATATCCTTATTATCCGGGATTTAAAGATAAGGAAGGTACTACCTCTGCTGAAGCTGCTGAATTAATAGCACCAGACAGTAAAACAATTAGAGAGAAAGTCTTTAATATTATCAAACAGAAAAAAACTTTTGGTGCAACTGCTGATGAAGCAGCAGAGTTATTAAACTCAAGTCGTTTCACAGTTAGACCAAGAGTTACGGAATTATATAAACAAGGTAAGATAGAAAGAACAGTTACAAGAAAAAATGATAGTTCTAGAAATGCTTATGTTTATATAGTTAAGGAACAATTATGAAAACAATAGATACATTAGTTAAAGACATATACGATTTGTTTTCTCTTGATCCAATTAAAATGGATGAGCAGGAAGTAGATAAACATATTGATACCTTTGGTGAGATGCTTAAGGTACACATCAAAGCGTTCATGTACGAAGAGCCTCGTACTAGGGGAAATCTTAGACTATCTGCAATAGGTAAACCTGATCGACAGTTATGGTATGATGTCAATAGTAAGAAAGATATTGAAGACCTACCACCTAGTACACGTATTAAGTTTCTATATGGTTATATCTTAGAAGAACTTCTTCTACTATGTGCCTCTATTGCAGGTCATAAGGTTACCGATCAACAGAAAGAAGTTAGTGTTGAAGGTGTCTTAGGGCATCAAGATGCTATGATAGATGATATCTTAGTTGATTGTAAGAGTGCATCAGGCTTTAGCTTCAAGAAGTTTAAAGATAATAAGTTACTTGAAGATGATCCCTTTGGCTATATAGGACAGATCTCTGCCTATGCTCAAGCTAACGGTGTCAATGAAGCAGCATTCTTAGTGATAGATAAATCAAGTGGGGAGATATGTCTTACCCCTGTACATCAGATGGAGATGGACAATGCTAAAAACAGAGTCAAGCATCTTAAAGGAATGGTTAGGCATACTAGTGTTCCTGATAAGTGTTATTCTCCAGTACCTGATGGTGAGTCTGGTAATCTTAAGCTTGCTATTGGTTGTATTTATTGTAATCATAAGCGAGAGTGTTGGTCTGATGCTAATCAAGGGAAAGGATTACGTGCATTTAAATATGCCAGAGGTCTTAACTACTTGGTTAAAGTATCTAAGGAACCTAAAGTTGAAGAGGTAGTTAACTGGTAATGCATTGGAAATATAGTACTAAGCCTAACCTAACTAAGTTTGGTTTTGTTTATTGCATAACTAATATTAAAACCAGGCAAGCTTATATAGGTTGTAAACAATACTTTAATTATAAAAAAGGTAAGAAGAAAGCTGAGTCTAATTGGAAGTCTTACATGGGGTCTAGTAAACATTTACTTGAAGACATAGATAAATTAGGTAAAGATAATTTTAAATTTGAAATGATAGCTGAGTTTAAAAACAAACGAAGCTTGCGTTACTACGAGTGTTACTATCAAATGAAACATAATGTTTTATGTAGTACACTCGAAGGAACTGACTCACCTGCATACTATAATAACTATGTAGGTGGTAAGTTCTATAGGCCAGTGGAAGAATATTATGATAGAGAGTGATGACTTATATGATTTAAGTGCAGATGTTACAGTTAGTTCTTTATACGATTTAACAGATAAAAATGGACACCAATCTTTATACGTTTCTGTTGTCCTTCAAGCCCTGTTAGATCTTACTAAGCCGTTAAGTAAGAGCGAAGATAGCTCAGTTCAAGTATATAGAGATCAAGCACAGTCATGGATCTTTAAAGAAGTTGGTGTTACTTGTGAAGACTTTGAAGAAGTATGTTTCTATGCAGGATTAGAACCTAGATTGATAAGAAAGTTTGCTTATAATGTAATTAACTCAGAGGATATAAGTGATGTCAGAAGAAATTTCCAAGCCTTACTCTAAAGCTTTACATAATCAAGTAGGTGGTAGCCACTACACAGATTGTGGTATACAGCCAGTAGAATATATCCATGCGAATAAGCTTGACTACTGTGAAGGTAATGTGATAAAATATATAACTCGACATAGAACTAAAGGTCAAGGTAAAAAAGATATAGAAAAAGTTATACACTATGCACAACTAATCTTAGAATTAGATTATAATAATTAAAGGAATATTGTAAATGGAAAATGAAGCACACTACGGTATGACACTCCCCATATCCGAAGAGATAGATTCAGTTAAGTATAGACAAACAGGTGAAGACTTCTATAGTAAAGTTGTACGTATAGCTGAGTCACTTAAAGATACACCTGACCACTTTGAAAACTTCAAGGATGCACTTAGGCATATGAGGTTCCTCCCTGCTGGTAGGGTACAGAATGCTATGGGTGCAGCTAGACAAACAACTGCATATAATTGTTTTGTCAGTGGTACTATCGAAGATAGCATGGACTCTATCATGGGCAGAGCTACTGATGCGGCTGAGACAATGCGTAGAGGTGGTGGCATAGGCTATGACTTCAGTAGGCTACGTCCTAGAGGTGATCGTATCAAGTCCTTAGACTCTAGAGCATCAGGTGCAGTAAGCTTCATGCAAATCTATGATGCAGTATGTCAGACTATAGCCTCTAGTGGACACCGTAGAGGAGCACAGATGGGTGTACTTAGGATAGATCATCCAGACATAGAACAGTTTATCACAGCTAAGAACGATGGTACTTCTCTTACTGGTTTTAATATCTCAGTTGGCGTGACCGATGAGTTCATGCGATGCCTTAAAGATAAGAAGCCTTTCCCTCTACAGTTTGATGGCAAGGTACATGAGGAAGTAGATCCTGCTGCTCTATGGGATATGATCATGCGTAGCACATGGGATTGGGCAGAGCCGGGTGTGTTGTTCATTGATACTATCAACAAGATGAACAACCTCTACTACTGTGAGACTATCGAAGCGACTAACCCTTGTGGTGAGCAACCTCTGCCACCTTACGGTGCTTGTCTTCTTGGTAGCTTTAATCTTACTAAGTATGTTAAGGAAGCAGAGTTTGACTTTACATTATTTACTGATGACATACAGCACGTAGTCAGAGCTATGGATAATGTTATTGATAGAACTATCTACCCTCTTGCTGAACAAGAGAAGGAGGCTAAGAACAAACGTAGGATGGGGCTAGGAATTACTGGCCTAGCTAATGCAGGTGAGATGTGCGGTAAGCCTTATGCTTCTACAGAGTTCATGAAGTTTACTACTAAAGTTCTTAAGATACTTAGAGACTATTCTTATTCTGCAAGCTCCTCTTTAGCACAAGAGAAAGGTTCTTTCCCTATGTATAAACAAGATAAGTATATAGAGGGAGAGTTCTTTAAGACCTTATCACCTTGGGTACAAGATCAGATCAAGGAGCATGGTATACGTAACTCTCACCTAACTTCTATAGCACCTACAGGTACAATCAGTTTAACTGCTGACAACGTAAGCTCTGGTATCGAACCACCCTTCAGCCTCTTCTATGATAGAACTATACAAGAGTTTGATGGTCATCAGATACAGAGAGTAGAAGACTATGCTTATCAACACGGGGTGAATGGAAGAACTGCCAACGAAATTAGTGCAGACGAACATCTATCTGTACTATCCTTAGTATCTAAGTATATAGATAGTGCTGTGTCTAAGACCTGTAACGTAGGCAGTAATGTAAACTTTGATGAGTTCAAAGAGTTATACTTCAATGCTTGGAAGCAGGGCTGTAAAGGTATTACTACCTTCAGAGCAGACGGTAAACGATACGGTATCTTAAACGAAGTCAAGGAAGAACCACAAGCAGAGGCTTGTTTCATTGACCCTAACACAGGACAAAAATCTTGTGAGTAAAAAAAACCTTGACAATCTTTTAAATATGTAGTATAATAGTAAACAATTTATTTAGAAAAAGGAACATACTAATGAGTATTAGTAAAGAGAAGAAAGTGAATACAGTTTTTATAGGATATGATCCTAAAGAAAAGGTTGCAGCCCAAGTTCTAAAGTATTTAATTGAAGCTAACTCACCAAAGGATATTATAGTTAAGTTTCTACGTAAGGATATCTTAGAACATATGAATATGTTTAACAGACCTTATGAGATGGTTAACAATCAGATGATTGATTCAATAGATCAGAAGCCATTCTCTACTGAGTTCACCTTTACTCGCTTTCTAGTACCTGCTTTGATGCAGTATGAAGGGTGGGCATTGTTTATGGATTGTGATATGTATCCCAGAACAGATGTCAATGAGATATTTGAAGAATACAACGATGAGTTCTATCCTTTATACTGTGTTAAACATGAATATGAACCAGACGATAAGTTCAAGATGGACGGTAGAGAGCAGACTAGATACAATAGAAAGAACTGGTCTAGCCTAATGCTGTGGAACTGTGGTCATGAATTAAACAAAAAGCTTACACCATTCATAGTTAATAATAAGACAGGTAATTACTTACATACATTTGGATGGTTACCTAATAAGAACAGTGCTATTGGTGGGATGACAGAGGATTGGAACTGGCTTGATGGTCACTCTGATCTTGATATAGATCCTAAGATGGTACACTTTACAACAGGTGGTCCTTGGTTTAAAGAATGGAAATGTAAGCGTGAGAAGGATGGCCTTATGGCAACAGAATGGAATGGTGATTATTCGCATTTAGTATTACATGGAAAAGTAGATGAATTATAAAATAGTAACAGCCTTCAATGAGACACACCTACAGCATAGTACGTTTCATTTATTAAACGAGTTCAAAGAAAACTGGGAGCCAAGCATAGAGTTTCATTGTTACTACTACGATGTTGACCTAGCTAACTACTCTCTTCCAAAAGCTAAGAACATATTCTACCACAACCTACTAGAGATGGAGGAGTTCACACAGTTTAGAAGTTCATTCCCTCAACACAATGGTACTGAGGGTGGAGCTATACCTTACAATGATATACTAGATGCACAAAAGTATATGCCTAAAGTAATGGCACTTACTGAATGTGCATTTAATAACGCAGATAGCTGGTTACTATGGCTTGATCCTCTTACTATGAATACTAAAGACATATCACAAAAGACTTTAAGTGGTTTGTTTCCTGATCATTCTAATAACATTGACCTAATAACTATTAAAGATAGTCATTACTTTACTGCCTTTAATTTATCCAGGACAACACCTGTTGAATTACTAGGTGATCTACGTGGTGCTTACACATCAGGAGAGTTTTTAAACTACAGGGAATGGCATGATGTCTTTGTATTCAACAGGTTAAGAACTATCTATACTGCTCATGGTATGCACGTACATGAGTTTACAGAAGAGAACTCTCCTATTGGTGAGTTGCTTGTAGATATGGCAGACAAGAAAAACTCTGCTCTTAGGGACAAAAAAGGTAAGCGTATCTTTGAGTTGTCAGAGACACAGACTACTGGTGATATACTTCCTAATAGATACAAGCAACTTGCTGATCTTATACGTGCCTACAAGCCTAAGACAATACTAGAGACAGGTACTTGGAATGGTGGCAGAGCTATTGAGATGGCACTTGCTGCATTCAAGAACAACGATGCTGTACATTACATAGGCTTTGATTTGTTTGAGGACGCTACTGTTCATACAGATCATGAAGAGTTTAATGTTAAGCCTCACAATACAATGGAAGCAGTAGAGAAAAGGTTCACTGAGTTTGCTGAACATATGAAGGAGAAAGAAAAGAAAACTTTTACCTACGAATTAACCAAGGGTAATGTTAGAGTTACTCTAGATAAGTTTGTTAAGACTGAGGCACTGAATGAAGTAGACTTTGCATTGATGGGTAGTGGTAACAGTATAGAGACTACCAAGATAGAATACCAAGCATTTAAAAATATTCCTATAGTTGTTGTTGATCATTTCTTTACTAAAGAAAGTGATGAAGATGAAACTATGCCACCTGAAAAATATCACGGAGCTAAGAATGTATTTGATAGCGTCAAGACAAAGATGGTTGATACGAAAGAGGAGGATACGGAAGGCTGGACAATCTTTGAAGAGGAAGATAGTATACGCAAGTACATATTGCCGTCCCAAGATAAAGTGGCTGGGGGTGGGCATACTCATCTTGTTGTATTTCTTCATAACAGATTGCTTGATAACATTCCTAAAGACCTCAAAAGTGTGCCTATTATAGTACACCCTAGAGACTGTGTACCTAGAGATTATATTAATAACAACATCAAGAGTAACATGACCTTGATTGATCCTGCTAAATGGGTGACTAAGCATGACGCTCATAGGCAGACTGCTATCATGGTATCTGGTGGGCCTTATCTTGATTATGGTTTACTTAAAAAGTTTGTTAGTGATAACCCAGATGCTAAGATGCTGGCAGTTAAACATGCTTACCCTCATTTAATGGAGCATGGTATTACACCTTGGGGTTGTATCTTACTAGACCCTAGACCTATTACTGGTGTGTCTACCCATAACGTAGTACGTAAGGATTTGTTTAAGAACATAGATTTAAATACTAATTTCTTTCTTGCTTCTATGACTGATCCTTCTGTTACTAACTTTATGATTGATAAAAAAGTTAAGTTATTTGGGTGGCATGCTTTCACTGATTCTCTTAGGACAGAGAGTGAGCAAGGACATCAGATACAAAACCAACAGGTTAAGATAGATGAAGCATTAGGCATACCTCAAGGTGCTACCATGATTACAGGTGGTACTTGTGCTGCAATGCGAGGCATTGGTATGCTACATACGATGGGCTTTAGAGACATACATCTCTTTGGCTTTGATTGCTGTCGTGATGAACCTACTAAAGAAGAACTTACTGAGACTACAGGTGATGTAGAAGGTGGAGAAGTACCGAAGCCTAAGTACATGCAAGTAACTGTCAATGAGAAAGAGTACTGGACTACAGGTGAGCTACTAGCTATGGCACAAGACTGTGAGAAAGTATTCTGTGATGATGGTCTTGAAAACTCCTTGACATTTCATGGTAAAGATACTATGGTAGCAGACTTATGGGACATCTCTCAGAAAAAGAAAACAAAACCAGCATTTGAAGGATATTACAAATGATAACCTGTGATACAAAGTTAAGTAGAAAGAAACCTTCTAAGAGGTACAAAGAATTACTAAAAGAATATGTTAAGATGCATTCTTCTGCTGAAGGTATGTTCGATGGTAAGAGTTTGATTAAGTTTATCTACATCATTGATAACTTCTTGAAGAGTAATAAATGTAAAACTCTGCTAGACTATGGTGCTGGTAAAGGTACTCTCTATACTGAGAACTATACTAAGTTTATCCCTAAGTTAGGTAAACCTCTACGAGAGTATTGGGATTTAGATGTAGCAGATCGTTATGAACCTGCACTACCTGAGTTCAATGTACTACCTGATAAGAACTATGATGCTGTTGTATGTACTGATGTACTTGAGCATGTACCTGAGAGTGATCTAGGATGGGTAGCAGATGAGCTACTTAGTCGTGCAGATAAGATGCTTTTTCTAAACATAGCTTGTTATCCTGCACTAAAGAAGTTTGCTGATGGAACTAACGTACATATATCAGTCTTCAATCCTGTTGATTGGTTAGAGTTCTTTACTGCTAAGATAAAAGATTACTCAGGGCTATCCATATATCTTTTCTTTGATGTTATGAATGAGAATAATAAAGCAGTTACTCTGGAGGGATTTAAGATAGATTATAAACCAAGAGTAATACAACTACAACAACAGGAGGAAACATAATGTTAGGTATAGCTGAGTCAGTAATAGGAGTAGCAGGTAAAGTCCTTGATAAGTTTGTCGAGGACAAAGACCTTAAGACTAAGTTAGCAGCAGAGCTTAAGACACAGATGGTGTCATTAGACCTAGCTCAAGCACAAGCTAACATAGAGCAAGCTAAGCATCCCTCTATCTTTGTTGCAGGTTCTAGGCCAGCTATCATGTGGATCTGTGCCTTTGCTCTAGGCTGGCAGTTTATCTTTGCTCCTATCATATCATGGGGTCTAGTGATATGGTATCCTATCGTAGAATTACCTAGCTTGCAGACAGCAGAGCTTACGTCACTAGTGATGGCTCTCTTAGGACTAGGTGGTATGAGAAGCTTTGAGAAGTCTAAAGGTGTCCAACGGAATAACATGAACAAGCGATGAGTAGAATATATAAAAGATTAAAGGTTTGCTTTAATGTGTGGTGTAAAACTTCTTATAAATCTTGGATAAAGGCTGGAAGACACGATGATTAATTTAACTGATAGTGCTGACATACATCTATCCTCAGTTATCAATGAGAATGCTGGCATGTTTACAGACATTAGGTTGTCTGTTACTAGTGGTGGTTGCTCTGGTTTCAACTACGATTGGCAGTTAACTAGCTCAGAAGGAGTAGGTGATCATGTTATTAATCTTGATTCAGGTAGACTCTTTATTGATTCTGTCTCCCTCTTATACCTTGAGGGTATGACTATAGATTATAAGAAGGATATCTTTGGTCAGAGATTAATGATAGACAATCCTAATGTTAAATCCACATGTGGTTGTGGTGAAAGTTTTCAAGTCTGATGTCAAACCTAATTGAGAAGATGTCACCAACCCATACTTTTGATTGGTATCTTAAATGGATAGCTTCAGTCTTACTAGTATCTGGTGTTATCTTAACAAGTAATAATATCTTCCCTCTTAATTTATTCTTTCATGCTGGTGGTATGCTTGGGTGGCTTGTTGTTTCTATCCTATGGAATGACAGAGCATTGCTTGTTGTTAATGCTGTATCACTAGCCCTCTTAATCAATGGATTGATAGCTCACTATGTTAAATGAAAAACAAGAAAAGTTTGCACAGTCTTATGTGCTACATAACAATGCTACTGAAGCAGCTAAGTCAGCAGGTTATGCAGCAGCATCAGCAGCTAACCAAGGCTATAGACTTCTCCAAGTAAGTGAGATTGCAGAACGTATACGTATACTTGAACTAGAACTGGAGACTAATGTAGATGTCATTGATGAACTGGAAAGTCAGTACGCATTTGCCAAACAAAATGGACACACTAATAGTGCAATCAAAGCTCTTGAGTTACTGTCTAGAGTACGTGGTGCTAACTCTGATGTTAATCCTAATCTAGATTCGGAGACACTTGAAGGTGCAATCGTAGGATGTCTTAATGTTTTAGGTGAAGATGTAGTAATAGGCATGTTAGCTAAGTGTGACTTCGCAGATAGCCTGTTTTCAGAGGAAGATCTAGAAAATATAGGGACAGAGAGCGTCATAGAGAGCATTACAGAGGATTCTCTGGACCCTACCTACCCAGAAGACACTACTTCTACTGTAACAGGCTTAGAAGAGAACACATAGCATTTAGCTATTTATAGCTCCATACCCACGGTCTTGGGTGTGTCTCACTGTTCTCCATCGTATCAAGGTGTATGAATCTCTTCTCATGCTGCCCTCTTTGGGACACACCTATGCCACTGAAGCCATACTGGATAGCTAACTTGATTAGACGGTAGGCTTTCTTACCACTGATGATTACATCAACTGCTTTACCAAATAAATGTGGAGAGTTCTTAGCTCCACCGATAACTTGATTGTAAGATAGATCTCTATAGGCAGAAGATATAATCATAGGCTCATTAAACTCTTGTCTTAGTGCCTCTAATGTAAGCATGAATTGCTCGTCCATACAGCACTCATCTGTACCCTTACACTTTAGTTCATCTTCTGTGAAGTATTGCCACATTATTTTGCTTCCTTTGTTGTTGGTGGATGTTTTCCATTGTGCATAGATACCATACGGTTCATGCGTTCTTCTAACATTCTTATACGTTCTTCATTCCTACCATCTCGCTCACTCTGAGTCTTCAGAATCTGTGGTGATAAGATATCCTGACTAATAATCTTTATACTATTCTGTAAGACTGCTTGAGTAGCTTCTTGATTGTCTACCTGCTGATAGATCTTAGTCACATCACTCTTGATGTCATCGACCTGACCTACGATAGACTTGATGGTGGCCTTGAGTACACCCCATGTGGCTGCTAATCCTGCTAACACAGTTCCTAGTGTGAGCAGTTCTCTTGGACCTAGCTCTAACATTTCTTGTTAATCCTTAACTTCTAGTTCTTCTGGTACATCTTCAGATAATGATTTAGCTTCGTATCTACTTTCTATATCTCTAAATAGTTTCATTAAACTTTGCATATCTACATTATCTCTATTTGATTTTCGTATTCTTGCTCTAAGTTTTTTATCTTGAGATAATTTTTTACCGCTAGATGGTTTATATTTATTACTCATGAGAAATCTAACACCTTGTTTACTTAAAGATCCTGTAGCTTGCTTATCGTTAAGCATCATTTTACTAAGTTCTCTTGGACTCATAAATCTACCATAACTAATTACTAAATCAGCAATTTGTTTTGTAGCTGCAAATTCTTCAGATAACATTTCATCATACTCTTTTGCTATAGCTTTATAATCAATAGTTAATTCTGAATCTGTTAGCATATTACTTATGTCTTCCTTACTAGATTGAAAATCTCTATCAGAATTTTTTAATAAAGTTCGTGTAGTAAAAGTAAAATTCTTTTTAGGATTAAATTCTCTTTCTTTAGAAGCAAAAGACCAAGGAGCTAATACAACAGGCGCACCAGTTTTAGGATCATAAGTATTATAATTAAAGTTTGGTCCTAGTCTAGCTAAGAAATCAGCAACATCTCCTGTATCAGAAAATCTTTTTCTTTTCTCATCAAAATATCTAGGGTTCATAGCCCTTTGTATGTCATCAGATACAATATCCAAATTTGTGCCAGCTTCTCTAGCCATTTGTAGCAAACCAGGTTCTGCTATTTTATAATATTTAATTAATGCATCTGCTGTTGCATCATCATCTCCTGTGTTAAGAGACATTGAAGCATCAAATAACTGCCTACCTGCTTCTAAAGCCATTGATGGATCTAAGAAAGCACCTGCTTGTTTAGTAGCAATTCCAATCATAGTTTTAGCTAAATTTTTTGATAAGTCTTCTCCGTTAGCAGCGGCTACCATGAATGGCATAACAAAATCAATAGCAAATTGATCTGGATTATTATAACTTAAGTCAGTGTAATAATATTTATCTTTATCTTTTTTAGTATCACCTTTACGAATAGCAAGTGCATGATTTTTAGACCAAGGAGATCCAGCTTCTCTTAATGCTGGAGTAACATTAGATGTTCCTTCTATTGCATTATAAGTATGAGCAGCAACAGAAGGAGCAGAAGCTATGATTGCTTGACTAAGAAGTCTATTCTTACCTGCTTTAATAAGTTGTTTATTATTAGTTAGAATACCTTCCTGTATTTCTTCTCCAGCTATTTTAAATAAATGATATTTATTTCTTAAGTTCTCTGCTGGAAAAGCAGTAAAAGATCCAAGCACAGGAAACCCTCGCATCTTCTCTAGTACTTTAGGTATACGAGAATAAACAGGAAGAAGATTCATAGTCTTTTGTACTGCTGCTTCGTCTAATAATTTATTTTCAAAGTTTTTAGCGTTAAAACTTTTACCTGTCATAGGTTCATTAAAATTTTCAGAAAACTTTTTCTTTAATAAATCTTTTTGTTCTACTGATCTAGCATTCCAAATACTTTCTGCTCTTTTTCTTTCTCTTAAAAACGTAGCTATCTTACCTAAGTCATCAGTTGCTACATAAGCTGTTTGTGCAGCTTTAGATATTGCTCTACCTACCTGAAGTTTTTTACCTTTACCTAAAGGTATAGCAAGTTTTTCTAATGCTGGCATACCTAAAGTAGCTATATTTGTTATAGCATTTGAAGCGGTTTTATTATTAACTTTATTTAAATCTCCAATACGAGTCATGATTTGATTAATATCTACTTGACTTCCTTTAAGACCTAACTTACCTACAGCTTCGCTTACTTCTTTTCTTCTAGCAGGATTAGACAATAGTTTTATGCCATCATATAAACCTCTAAAATTACCTGAACCTATTGTATACTGTACTGCACCAAGAGCATTACGAGCATGAGCATTAGGATTATAAACTGTCTTACCTTTTTTTAGATAGCCTTGTATACCAGCAAGAGTATCACCTATGTCTCCTAATATAGTTTTATTAAACTGCATTTCTTTAGGAAGTCTACCATCAAAACCTTCTGATAATTCTTTTAGTATAGAAGCTTGATCTTTAGTAACAAATATTTTTGTTAATTCAGGATCAATTAATTTTTCTTTAAAAATAAAAGGAGATCTTTTCTCTACTGCTTCAGGAGATTTAATTTTCATTTGTGTCACTAAAGAAACCATATCTTGTTCAGGAAGACCTGTTTGTTTAGCATGAAGTCTAGATGCCTCAACACTATTGTCTGCTTTAATAGCTAACTTTCTACTTAAGAGACTATCAGCTAAAGAAGAACCTAATCTAATTCTATTAGAAGAATCAATAACACCTTTAGCAGTTTCTAATGCCCTTACAGCAGGATTAAAATTCAAACCAAATATTCTTTTAATCACATCAGGAATATTTTTTTTCTTTAATAATGCTCCACCTCTAGCCGATCTTTCTGTAGTAGGTAGATATAATTCTTTAACAAGTTTTGATACCATAGTTACTTTATCTTTTTCTGTTTTAAATTTAGGCTTACCAGCTTTATTAAATAATCCAGACTCTACTCCTAACCCTTTCTTATCTTTAGTAACAGCTTCAAATACTTCATCAACTATATTTTTATTTTCAGGCCGTTGCATAAAAGAATTAAAGTCTGGTCTATCTACTCCTTCAAATCTTTCATATATATCTCTAACATAAGGAGTATTCTTTTTAGGTTTATATACTCCTCTAACTTGTTTACTTAAATAAGAAGCCCCCATAGCTGTTTCTTGTGCTTGCTCAATAAACCCTCTCCAATCTTTAAGAATTGTTTCCATTTCAGGATCTATCTTTTTAACTTTAGCTAGTGATCCTTTTTGACCTTCCATAGCAGCATTAATTAATTTAGTTCCTTCATCATTATTAAATTTAGCTTTAATTCTATCATCCATTTTTAATGATAATTTTTCTACAGCTTCTTGTATAGGCCGTACTTCTCCTGAACTTCTTTCTACTAGTCTTGTAGAAATTTCATCTCTTGAAGATAGAGATCCTAAATTATTCATTAAGTAATTTGTAACATCTTTTATAGACTGATCATCTATCCTTGATCTTATCGGACTTCCCTCTTTAGTTGCCGCTTCAACTGATTTCTGTATTAATTTTTTAACTCCTGTTAAACCACCTTTTACTACAGGCTTAACTAATTTTTTACCTACAACATTAATTGCTGTTCCAGCTACAGGAGTAATAAGACCTTCTAACAATCCTTGTTTAGCTATTGCAGCATAATCATATACACCTTCTTTACGCTTACCAAGAGACATATCTACTTCTTGAGAATACTTTTGTTGCATACCTCCCCCAACACCAGCTACTGCTCCTTCAGCACCTAATCCTTTTGAAATATTCCAACCAGCTTGAGCTAAAGTTTTTCTACCTATCTGAGATTTAAGAGTTGCCATGACTCCTTGTTTAAGTGCTTCCTTACCTGCTTGAATAGCAACACCACCTGTACCACCAGTAACTATACCAGCAAGTATAGATATTAAATTAGTAGGATCTGATATTGCAGCAAGACCATAATCAATAGCTGCATCACCTTTAGGTGCAGACCCCTCACCAAAGTTAGGAAGAGCAGTGGTTTTATCTAATGCATACGAATAGAATTTTTTATGTGCATCATCAAGATTTTTAATCTCATTACCTTGAACTATAGTAGATCCTAAATTAACATCAAAGTATCTACGTTTAGTAAGAAAAGTATCTAAGATATCTTTCGGATCTTCAGATACATCATTATCACCCATAGCACGTAATGATAAATAAGCAGTACTTAAAAAATTAGTATCTTTAAGTAAGCCATCATAAGTAGTTTTTTCATCAGCCAATGTATTTACCTTTATTATTTAGTAAGTCTCTGTAATAATTCATTTACATCTTTAACTATTTGATCTTTACTAGCACGGTTTACACCTCCAGTACCTGCTAAAGAAGAACCGCTACCTGTTACCCTTTTTGATAAAACACCTACCATTATTTCTCTAATTGTTGCTGGATCAATTTTTGCTTTATTAAGAGCAGCTATAGCAGCTTCTTTATTTGTATCGTATTGATCCATAAATTCTTTAATAACTTTTGCTTGACTAATACTTACATTTGCTAAATCAACTTCTTCTAATTTTCTTAACTTTAATATATAATTTTTATCATCATTTTTAAGTTTAGCTAAAGCACTTTTAAGTTTTAACTCTTTATCTAATTCAGATATTTCTAAAGTTTTTATAATTTTAAATTCATTTAAATATCTTTGTTTGAGTTTAGCTGGTAGTCCATCATATACTCGAGATAACTCTGTATCTCCTTTAATAATATCTAAACCTTCTGTTTTTCTTTCTTTAATTTTTTCACGTTTTGTTTTAAACTTATCATCAGCTAATTTTGATCTCTTATCAATAAGCTTTTGATCAAGTTGTCCAAGTTCTTCTAATACTTTAGGAGCAGCTTCTGCAGCTCCAGCTAATGCTCCACCTTCATTAGTCATTATTGATGCTATTAATCTTTGTATAGCTGCACCTCTAGCCATAGGATTAGCCTGTATATTTGCTTCTCTACCTGCAAAGTATGCTTGATCTAGAGCATCTAATTCAGCATTACTTTTAGTCCTTAAATCTTTTTGTAAATTGTTAGCTTTTTCTTCTCTTTGCGTTACAACATTTATATTAAGATCACTATTTCCAAAAGCACTCATAGCTTGAGAAGGAGTTTGATTTCTAAGTTGTTTTGAACTTGATATAAGACTGTCTTGTCCTATAAGTGGCTCGTCTCTACCTCTACGAAACTGATTCATTTCTGGAATACCATATTGATCTGGATTAGTTTGACCACTCATATTACGATTAACAACAGGAAGACCAGCTAAACCACCACCAACTTTACCACCAGAAGCTGCCCTTCGTGGTGGCTGTGAATATATATTAGCAGGATTAAATTTACCAGGAGTAGGCATACCAAATCCCCCAGCCATACCATACATATTAAGACCAGTTAAACCTAGACCTAATAAGTTTTGCCCAGTACTAGGTTGGTAAGGAGTGCCACTAGTAGACCTATTAAAATTAGGAGTACCAAGAACAGGATTACCATAGATAGTTCCAGAGTATTTAGCTAACTCACTTTGAGGATATGCTTCTTCTTCTTTAAATTTATATAAAGATTCATCTAATAAGTTCTGAGCTATACCTCGTTTAGTAGAACCTACACCTTCTAATGCACCTGCTTCAGCTAAACCAGATTGAAATAATGCTGATCCTGTACGACCCAGATCACCAGCCATTTGACGTTCTCTATTTAACTGATCACCAAAAATTCCTTTAGCATCTTGGTAAGCTTTGTTTGATCCTTGAGCTTGTATATCAGCTAACAGTTGAGTTTGACCACGTTGTAGTTCTGCTGATTCTATACCAGCCCTAGTTCCTAATCCACCTGGACCACCACCTCTACTTATAGCATCAGCTTCAAATCGAGGCATAACATTACCTTCAAAGTTTTCTCTTGCTTTTCTTAACTCTATATCAGTAACTGCTTGTTGATAAGGAGACATTAATCTTTGAGCTTCTTCTCCTGTAAACTCTCTGGCTCCTGTTCGATAGATATCTTCAGCCTCACTAATATAAGGATCTACTACACCAGCAAGTCCTGATACCCTTTCCATAGCTTGTACTTCTTCAGGAGTAAGATCAGCCGTGGTCTTACCTGTATAAGGAACATACCCTGAAGCCATGTTATCTTTAAACTGAGTCTGTGCAGACTCCATAATTTCTGTCACATAAGGCTTAAGTTCTGCTGGTATTGTAGCAGATTGAATTACCTGAGACTGTGCTGGTTTTGCATCATCAAAACCAAATAACGAAGATAAGAAACCCATTGTATTAAACCCTTTCTATCATTGGACGTAGTGAAGCAAGACCATTTATTTGATTAGGTTGCTTGTCTGTACCATACGCCTTTTTTCTAATATTCTTTACCATGCCATCCATGTATCTAGCTCCTTCATCTGCACTACCATTACCTAGTGCCGACATAGTGTGTGCATCTAATACATACTCATCAGGACTAACAGCTAATGTTGCTACTTGTTTACCTCTATTTCTTTCTACTATAGGCATAAAAACATTGTCTTCCATACCATGACCTTGGCCTGGAACTTGACCTGCAAAGTTATTCACACCACCGCCCATCCTTGCTGATTGTGTAGGCATACTTGCTGCCATACCCATAAGACCACGATCTTCAGGTGTAGCATTCCGTGGGTCAAAATTCATTGCATTCTGAGGTAAACCACGACCCATTTTTTGTTGTAACATATCTGCAAGTTTAACAGCTTTAGCTTGATCTCTAGCTTCATCTTGTTTTACTTCAGCTATCTGTATACCTTCTTGTACTGCTCTAGGTGTAATACCTTTTATAGCATTAGCAACTAATATATGATTCTGTAAGATTGCAGTTTGATTTATTTCTTTTTGAGGTTCAACAGGAGGCATATTACTTTGAACTGGAGATGCAACTGAAGAAGAAGGAGGTGGACGTTGTTCAGCTTCTACAGGTACATTACTTCTAGGTAGCATATTCATAGCTCCCATTGTATCACCTTCTGTAACAGTTTCTTGAAAGTCTACAAGATTCTCAGTAGGAGTTTTTATTTCTGTTTCACTTATACCTAACATATCAACTGATTGATCAGCCATATCTATATCCTATCTGCTGTAACTGATTAGCTGCAAAGTTATTTGTATCACTTTGAGTATCAAAGTTATTTTTGTTATTATAATTATAACTTATTTTTCCTGATTTCGCAAATTGTTCTGGAACTTTTTGTGTAGACATGTATCTACTTTCATCAATAACTTGACCAGTATTATAGTTTCCAATTAAAGTACTGTTATTAACTAGATTAAAATGATCCGACATAATGCTCATTAGTTTAAATCCTGCCATGATGTTTCTGCGCCTAGACTAACATAACCCTTAAACTTACCAGTGTTTTTAGAGTATGCTATGTCACCTTTAGATGGTCTTCCTATATCTGTAATCGTAACAACTGTATATATATTTGTACTTGGTCGAGCATCTATTTCTATATCTTTACTGTCTAACTCATCTATTAAAACAGATCCCCATTGTTGTATTTGTTCGTACATTCTACGTAGATCTTCCACACTGAACTCACCATTCGTCTGATAGTTTCTACCTTGATACACGGGTAAACTAGGATATCTTGCCATTATCTGCCACCATCAGGTTGAGCCGCTAAACGGATTGATCCCCATTCCCATTCAGCACCATTTGATTCACAAGATACCCTAATCCGTGCTTGCCTTCCTCTCGCTCTAAAATCTATCTTCTTAGTTGTATTGTCTATTGTCTTAGATACTGTTGTTAAAACTGTACTCTCAGGAAATTGTTTAGGACTAATCTTAATAACTAATTCTTTATTATTATTTAATTCAAAGTCAGGTATAATTCTATTCATAAACATTAGTTGATTACCATCATCAATATCAAAGTCAGCAGATTCTACATATGATATTAATGTAGAACCATCACCAGTATAGACACCACTAGGTTCATTGTCATATAGTAAGTTACCTGTGGTAGTTGCGCCAGTAGTTAAAGTATTATTAAATATTTCTCTATCTCTAAAGGTAGTAAAGAATGTATCTCCATATATCCAATAGCCTGCTTCTGGAGAATGTATAACATATTTATCACACTCATCTGAAGTACCTGATGGATATAACCATACGATCTCTCTAAACTCTGAGTTGATACCAGCATATATCTTATCATAATATGTATCATTTAAACCATCAAATACAAACTTACGTACTGAACAATCTAGTAATGTAACTTGACCACTATTAGAGTAGAAGTTATCATATCCCATCCAATAGGTTACACCATTATAATCTATAGCTGCATGTGGTCCTGCTAGTCCACAGTTAGTACCTGCCTGAGTAAACTTAAATGTAAACGGTGGGCCAACAAACTGCATTAACCATAAGGAGTTGTCTGTCCATATATTAATTGCATTCTTAGATCTTTTTGCTCCTACAATCCTAGTGCCATCTGTAAGTACAACCTCGCCAGCCGTATTAGTCTTTGCTGGACTCCATGTAGTACGATCATCTTGATCAGACCATCTAACTAACATAGGATTAAATGCACCACTTACAGTAGCACTTGCTTCAAACTGGTTACACCCTAGAGCAATTAAGTGTCTATCATTAGGTGATACTATAATAGAGTTAACACTTACAGGACTTGTAGTTACTGAGGTAGCTCTAGTAGGGCTTGTAGAAGCATCTACATCAAAGTAATATATACCACTACCCTTACGATTTAAGACAACATCTTCACCCCAGTTGTCTAAGCTCCATTGTGTTATGTCTAGATTAACTCCTTCACCTATAGTAGCTGATTGATTCCAAGCTCTACCTGTACCAGATCCAGATGTTTGCTTGTATATTAAAGCAGTCATATTAAAACCAGATGTTACATCACCACTTGCACTTGCATTAGCTGCTGCACTTATAATAACTTGTGTACCATTTACAGACACAATAGAGAACTGTGGTCCTCCTGCTGCTGGCTTAGTTAAGTTTAAGTTACCACCTACAGTAGCTGCAACATTAGTAATAGTAGTATTTTGAAATACAATAAAGTCATTAGCTGCTCCTCCATGTGCAGAAGCACACGATACAGTTACCAAAGCATTGCTTCCAGTTGCAGTTATCTTGCTTAATCCTACAGAAGTAGGAGCAGCAGCGTTATAATTTCCAGCCCCATATCCAAGTCCTTGTGTTTGTACAGATGTTCCTGTAGCTATATAGTAGTTAAAGTTTGCAGCACCTGAAGTAGATGATGTAGCAGCAGCAGTATTAGATACTGATATTGTAAACGAATTAGTATTAATTATTGAAGTGATACCGTAAACGTGATTATTAAGAAGAATATTGCTACCAATAGTAGTAGACGCACTAGTAAAATATACATAGTCACCAACAACCCTTCCATGACTTCCATCAGAACAACATACTCTTGTTGTTCCTATACTAGTTCCAAAGCAGCTAGTCAAGGCTACAGTAGATGCAAGTGGAGTGATATCAAAAAGATTACCACCATTAAATTCATAAACTTTATCTGGTGTTGCAAACAAAGCCCGTCTTATATTACCATTATCTCTCCATGCCAGCAAAGCTCTAGCTGATCCATCAAAGCTACCACTAACAATCGGCATTACTTTACCAGAAGCAGCAGGTACTTTAGTAGTATAACCTCTCATATTCTCAGGTTTACCAGCACGAAACCTTACACGGTTTCCATCGTACCACTTACCTTCTTCAGCATATTGGGTACTTTCTCTATTGAACCCTGCCTTAAGTTTAAATTTTGATAGTATAGCAGCCATATTTTATCTTACTTAAAATCGTGTAACATTACTGCATCTATAGTCGTAGCACTTCTACAACTAAAGACTAGTATACTCTGCGCTCCTGCTGATGTATCCATCGTAGGAGCAGACCCTGATACAAATTGATATGCTGAATTATAACTTAGAGTACGTCCTCCTGTAGCATCTTGTATCACTCTAATACTTCCTGTCTGGCCTATACCTGCACTTGTAGGTGCTGCTAATGTTCTGTTACCACCTAAGGTAACTACAAAGGTATTACCTGAATCAAAGCTTGGTACGATAGAAGCTGCATCAGTTAGTGTAACTGTGTTAACATTAATAGGCGCACTGACTACAACTGATCCTGTAAAGGTAGCTGTGCTTGTCATTACTGCTGCACCAGCTATTGTTACTGATCCTGTAAAGGTAGCTGTGCTTGTCATTACTGCTGCACCAGCTATTGTTACTGTACTGGTAAATGCTTTAGCTCCTGTTATTGTTTGAGTACCAGCGAGTGCTACATACTTAGCATCAGCTTGAGTAGTTGTTATTGCACCAAAGCCAGCAGCATTAAGAGAATTAACAGATGTTCCATTTGTGAAGAAGTATCCAATACCACCATTAGGTACAGTAACTCCATGTGTCTGTCCAGCTACTCGTAAGACAACTGCATCACTTGCTGTTGTATTAGCTGAGACTGCATTCTTAATTGCATACGTTTTAGATGCACCACTAGGTAGATAAACAAAGATAGAAGTATGCGCTCCACCTACCGTACCTACAATCTCTAAGATAGCTGACCTAGCTTGATCACCACTACCTGAGTTTTCTGTTAGTGCTACACTTGATGTTGCACCTACAGTTATAGTTGTATACGTACCTACAGCTTGGTCAACAAGGCTTATAACATTGTTAAGGATCTCTCCCCATGTATTAGCATTGTCTCCATCACCCTGTTTAGTTAAACGTATATTTGTTGTATAAGTACTAGCCATTTAATCCACTCCCGGTTTCTTTTGTTTTATTTCTTAATACACCAAGACCACCAGTAAAATATATACATGCTAGTCCAGCAGAATTTTCCATCATAATTGCAAAACCATTAACGTCATTCATAATAACTTTAATAATACTAGTTTGACTTATCATTCCAGTAAATACTATATCTTTATTTTTAAATACTTTACTCATTTCCATTGAACTAGCACAGGATACAGGAGTAACTATAGTAAATTCTGTGACAGTCCCTACTTCATTCTCTTCAGCTAAAGAAGGAAAAGATATTAAAACAAATAGAATACTTAAGATAATTTTTTTAAACATTATTCTTCCAATTCAGGCCAATCAAATAAGATGCCTGTTTTATTTCCATCTTCATCCCACACTAAGAACAAAGCTTTAAAAGCATCCATGTCACTTGCATCAGTAATAGCTTTTTCCATTGCTGTAGCTTTAGTTCTAATGGCTGCTCTCCATGTAGCTATCTTAGTTGGTACAGCTACATCTGAATCAGCCTTACGAATTATAGCCCAATCTGTTTGAGCTAGTAAAGAACCTTGTTGTTCTTTAACTTTTTGAATATATTCAGAACGTATACCTTTTACAGTTCTTCCATCTTTAGTAATATCATCTAAAGGTTTATCTGTAATATTAGATATACCATCAATACCGTTGTCTATCCACTTATGAAATCTTCCATCTGGTTTAGCATCCAAAGTAATCTCTTCTATATTCATAGATGTTTTATAATCATTACTCCAGATATTCCAGTTCTTAGGATGACGGACACCATTAACATCTTTCCATCCCCTTCCCGGCTTAATCTCTGTAGTTTTGTTATATAGAAACATTTCTTTCTCCTGTATTCTATTTCTTCATGTTAGACATAATTATATAAAAAGTAATAAAACAACCACCAACAACTAAGATAAGACTTCCTATAATTTCTAAAGCTTTATACCACTTCTTAGTTAACTCACTCTTATTTCTTTTTTGTTTATCTAGTTGTTTCTTATGTTGTTCTAATCTATGTTGTCGTTCTAAAAGTATATCTTCCCAAGTACCTAAACCAAATCTCTGATTAACCATTTTTCTTACTTTACGAATCTGTTCTTCTGCTAACTTTTCTTCTATAGTTTCTTTAGCTATAGCTCCTAAAGATAATCTATCAGCAGTAGATCCTATAGTCTTGTTTAAGAAGCTATCCCACTTACTAGATAAAGGATGTGATTGTTTCTTTACTTCTTCCTTACCTTTAAAAAGACTATCTATCTGTCCTGCAATCTCAGACATATCTTTTGCTGTTGTTATTACACCTTTAATTCCTTTGACTGTACTGTTTATAAGAGCCAATCCTGCTAGAGTTTCTGCAACTACCATTATCTTCCAGCTATAATTCTACCGGCTCAGATCCAGCAGTTAAAGCGCCATATTCCGTAAAGCCACCCCCTGTACCGTCATTAGTGTGCCATGAGTCTACTGCGCTATTAAAGAATAACCTTGCGGCTGTACCAGTAGGTGTAGCTCCGTCAGTTCCCATATCTACAGGAGTACCGTCAGTAGAAATAAATTTAGCTAAGTTGGTAGCATTACTTAGGTCAATATACTCGTTAGTTATATAGAATTGAGCGAGGTCAGCATTTATCTTATCAGCGCCAGAAGTGCCTGATCCTAGATTATGAGTTCCTCTAGTGTAATCTATTGTCCCTGTTGCATTAGTAATTTGGGTTATATCTGATACTCCATCTACAAATAGATGTTGGGTTGTCGTTGCAGTATTCCAACTTGCACACAGGTGATGCCAACTAGAAGAAACTCCTGCGAAGCTAGTCGAAGTTTTGAAATTTCCTTTCTGACTACTGCCTGCATCATAATAAATAATTGAGATTGAACCATTCGCAGAACGCCTTATATCAAAAAATGTCCCTGCCGAAAGATAGAAATATGTGATAGCTTCAGGACCGGGGGCTGTTGATGAGGCATTAAATTTAAACCAACACGAAAATGTTCCTGTTGTGCCATTTGGCATAGGATCGCCAGAATATTGCATATAATCATTACTGCCGTCAAACTTTACAGGTGGAACAACGGCTGCACCACCACTTGCATTAGCTGCTGCTGCCATTAATAAATTATTTTGAAACATTTTCGACCCAACCTTTAGAATTGTCAGCTTGGTATACATCTTCATTCCAAGAATATTTCTTGTCGTCATCAGGCATCGTAATTGGTGCTTGCCAATTATCATCGCTATCCAATGCCCATGAAGCAAAAAGCTGAGGAGCTATAAATTTATCTTTGTCAACATCGTAGCTATACCCAACCCCTGCAAATTGCTTGCGAATGTTGTTATTGTAGCTAGTCTTCACCCAATCATCAGCGTGGACGTTAGCTTGAAGCCAATCGATGCAAGCTTGTTCGCCTTCGTTGGTTTCCATCTCGTTATCCATCACGAGTACATTGACAACAACATTGTCTGAATTTACTTGCGCATAATGAGCCATTACTTAATTACCTTTAACTTTTGCATTTTAATTCCTACTGGAATTTATACCGAATTATTACAACGCCAGAGCCGCCTGTTTGACCTGTTTGATAACCACCGCCACCTCCGCCACCACCGCTTCCAGTGTTTGTTGCTCCAGCCGTAGCTACTCGAACTGCGTTATTACCTCCAAGACCACCACCACCTGTACCAGCATCACCACCATCATAACCGCCACCTCCGCCACCTCGTGTAACGGATGACCCTGAAATTGTTGACGCAAGGCCGTTTCCACCATCTCCACCACCACTTGATCGGCCAATACCTCCTGCCGTACCAGCTCCCCCGCCACCGCCACCATAATTTCCTATCGAAGTTCCACCAGCAGTTCCTTGCCCAGAAGTGGCATCACCGCCTGTAAGATTAAATCTACCACCACCCCCGCCTGAACCACCGTCTAAGTCAGGGCCTGATGTGTCTTCGTATCCTTGACCTAGGCCGCCTCCCACACTTGTAATTAATCCAAATACAGAATTGGCACCTTTACTTCCACTATTACCGTTAGGTGCGCCTAAAGCCCCACCAGCACCCACAGTAACAGTGTAATCACCAACTTCCCCTGTCAGCCCAGTTTCGCTTGAACCTCCACCACCACTAGTTTCGGAGTTCCAAGAAGCACGATAGCCACCAGTTCCACCGCCACCACCTGATGAGCCACCACCTCCACCGCCAGCGATGACAAGGTAGTCGAGAATAGCGTCAGTGCCAACTGAGCTAACGGAAAAAGTCCCACTGGAATTGAAGGTATGTATTTTATAATCTCCACTGGTTGTGATTGTACCGCCTGTAGCCGCTGTAAAACTACCACCAGACGATACGCCCCCTTGCATTGAATAAAGCGATGCGAACATTATTGTAGTGCCTTCACTGTCAAGAGGGAGAACCCGTTTGCCTTGGTTAGGTAGAAAAAGAAATCATGCCCATTGGTTGTGCTAATTGTATCTCCATCAACTAGTGTGAAGCCAGAAGTAGTGATCGTTCCAGCGGAAGCGTTATTTGTGTATTGAATAATTACAGCGCAATCATCTGTAGTTGGAGCTAATGTGTGCGCTCCACCATTCACTGCTTTTTGAATGTTACCGTTGTCTTGATCAGGTGTGTAGGTTCCTGAAGATTTAGTGCCAGCATTGTGAACGGTTGTAGAGAAACCAGCCGTGAGATTGTCTGCGACATCTGCAAATAGAGTGTCTGCGTTGTAGGCAGCTACATCAGATCCTATTGCGACACCGATTGAGGATCTAAGGGTAGCTCCGCTTTCGGCTACTGGATCTGTTGTACCGTCTCCAACGATCATTTGCCCATCGGTTAGTACAGCCATCGCTTGAATTGCGCCTGTGCCGTTGCCTAATAAAACACCACCATCTGTAAAAGTAGAAGCACCTGTTCCACCATCTGCTACTGGAACATCTGTACCTCCAGCACGATAAACAAGATTGCCTTCGATATTTACATTACCAGCACTAGCTCTAGAAAGAGTGGTATCTGATGCAGCTCCTAATTCAATAGTATCTAGTCTTGCTGCTCCAGCTACTGATACTGTGCTTTGAAGATGTACTGCACCTTCAACTGTTACAGTAGAAGCAAAGACTGCTGCTCCACCTACTGACACAGTACTCTGAAGATGTGCTGCGCCTTCAACTGTTACAGCAGCTTCAAATTGAGTAGCATCTCCAAAAGTTTTGTTTGTCAAGGTATCTGTTGTTGATGTTCCTACAACAGTAACAGTACTAGATGGTAAAGTAATTATTACATTACCACTGTAGGAAGCATGTGGTGGTGATCTTAGTTGAGCATAGTGAGCATTACCAGACTCACAGTAGAATCTAATGTATGCTGGATCTGAAGCACTTG
>Ga0209535_1000393_pt1 | contig 30619 bp, 37 predicted proteins | sample LinPmetageLP28_FD_184041 | JGI IMG/M metagenome (GOLD analysis project Ga0209535, IMG submission 184041) | Marine viral communities from the Pacific Ocean - LP-28 (SPAdes) (version 2) | ecosystem: Environmental > Aquatic > Marine > Oceanic | place: Pacific Ocean | collected 2009-08-22
AGGAGACGGAACAAGATAATGAGTTTATTTAGTAAGGGAGTATACCCAGAGTTATCATACGCAGAAAGAAATAATAATTCTGTATTTGCTAGAACATATGATGCTTTGGTTAATATTCTACGATTACGTGATGCTTCAGAGGGTGAGGTGCCTGTGAAGATTGCTGATCAAGATCAACAACGATCAATGAATTGGTTTCTAAATTAATGGCTATTCAATACAAAAATGTAGCAAAGTCTGTAACTACAACAGGGTCTGATCAAACGATATACACCTGTCCGACTTCAACAACTTTAATACAGTTTACTGCAATAGTAAAAACATTTACAATTCATAATACAACAGGTGGCGGTGGCACAGTAGATGTCAAAGTAACAGACTCAAGTGCTAGTGCAACACACACCATAAATCATTTTACATCCAGTGATTTTGCAACTAAAAAGACAGTCGATGCCACAAGCGTTGGGCCGATTGTTTTAGAATCAGCTGACATATTAAAGATAGATACCTCGGTGCAACCAGCAAATGTCTTGGTTTCTGTCATGGAAATAAGCGATAGCATAAAAGGAGCCTAGTTGCCCCCTTTACATTCGCATAAAAATGGAGTATAATATCAGATATGGCTATAGGTATGGATAAATTAGCAGGCCCCGTAAGCTCTGGAGATATTATAATGAGGAATCAAGAAGCCCCAAGAGGAGCAGCAGCATTGCTTAATAAATTAGTAAACAAGAACACTCAAGGTATGTACAAATTACCTGAAGAAGATAAAGAAATGCCTGGGTTTATGAAGGATGCCATGAGAAACATGGAAGAAGTAAAGCTAGATGCTTCTGACTTTAGAACCATACTAAGGCTATTAGAACAAGGTTTTTCCATGGAAGACATACAAGGTATGACACAAGCAAATATGAAAAAAGACGGGCCTACAAAAGGTTTGACTATGATGGATATAGCTAACTTAGATAAAGCTTCGGTACAGGGGGGCAAAATAAATTTCTTAGGTGAGCAACCAACAGTTGATGTACCATTACGTGCTCAATCTCATGCAGACTCAATACCTACAGAACTGGCTTACATTACAGATGAAGAAAAAGATTTACTAGTTAAAGCAAACATACATGGCTCAATGGAAGGCAAACCAAATGAAGGGCCTGGAGGCATAGCAAGTTTAGATGATTTCTTTTCTACACCAGGTGGAGGCATTGGTGGTGGTAGTACACAAGATACTGGAGGTAGTATTGGTGGTGGCTTTGGTGGACAAGAAAGTTCAGAAGACTACGGCGTATACGGAGGTGGTCAATCTGGAAATCAATTTGGTGCTGGTGGTGGTCAAGGTGGTATGGCAGTAGGTGGAAGTGACGGTGGCACAGTTTTTACAGGAAGCGATTTTGTACCAGCTCCAGGACAAGCTGATAAGCCTGGAACTTTTACTAAAGTTACTGATCAAAAACAAAAAGAATTAGAAGCATTGGCAGCAGCTAAGATGGGTATACAATCAGGTGGCACTAGTATAGTAGACCTTATGAAAGCAGCAGGTGATAAGATGGGAGATCTTCCGTTCTTAGCATTAAAAGGGGCAGACGCTTTAGCAGAATTTTTAGATGCAAGAGAAAGACAATCAGTTGAAAATTTATTTAGTTCAGATCCATCAGATGTAGGTACGGGTCTTGGCGCTGTATTAAGATCATTAAAAGAAAATCCAACAAGAGCTAATTACTATTTTGATAAATACAAAGATGAACTAGATAACGCTTTAGGTTCAGGTGAAAAAACTGCAGCAGGAGATTCTATAGGTGGATTGGAAGGTACGGCATCAGATAAAGTTGAATCTTTAATTAAAAGATATACAGGAACAGATAGTTTTGATAAATCATTTGATCCGAAGAATTATTACTTTGATAATAAGGGTAATTTTAAAGAAGGTAAGAAACCAAAAACCGCAGGTGATTTTAAAAACTTAGCAGAATTACAAGCACAAGGTAAGATAGATTTTACTAGAGGAAATACACAAGCGATTGAAGAAGGTAGAAAATTATTAGAACAAGACAGAGGTGACAACAAACCTAATACAGGCCAAGGCACAGCCGCAGCAACAACACAAGAAGAAACTGCCACAGAAACACCAGATCAAAACGAATATGCAGGACAATTTGATATACCAGGCACTATGATGTTTGAGGGTAAAGAAGTTCCTGTAGGAAGAAGATTTACTACATCACCAAGTACTGTGGAAGATGTAATGAAGTATGCAACACAAGGTGGTTCTAATCAATTTGAGCCTTTTGCACAGTATATAAAAAGAAGAAAAGATTTTCTAGGAGAAGGCGATAATGAATTTTTTGATGAAGATGGTAACGTAATTTACAGCGGAGTAGCATAATGGCAATATTTGATTTTTTATTTGGATCTAGCAATCCACCACCAGTAGAGACAACTAATATAAGTACTACTGAAATACCAAAATATATAGCAGAACCAACAGCACAAATAATAGGTTCATCTATGGATGTAGCTAAAGAAGGATTTGTACCATATACAGGCCCAAGACTTGCAGGGTTTAGTCAAGATGAATTAAGTGCATTTCAAAAAGCAAGAGAGATGCAGGGTATTGCTGGTTTAAAACAAGATCAAGCTTATACCGCAGCTACAGCATCAGGTGCTCCAGCATTGGGTTCAGTTGATCCGTACATGACAGATTATATGACTAAGGTTGCAGACGTAGCAGCAGGTAAATTAAAAGATCAATCTTTAATAGAACAACAAAACATTGCAGCGAAAGCTGTAGGTGCAGGCGGATTAGATAACACACGTTTTGCAGTATTAGAAGCAGAGAGACAAAAGAATTTACAATCAGGTCTTGGTGATTTATATACCAAGGCACAAGCATCTGCATATGACACTGCACTAAAAGCATCACAACAAGATAGAAAACAACAAGGTACTTCAGCAGAAGCTATGAGTCGTATTGGTACGAGGGGGCAACTTGGTGAGCAAACAGACATAGGTTTACTTCAAGGTATCGGTGGATTACAAAGAGGTCAAGGTCAATCCGCTATGGATATTGCTTATACTGATTTCTTACAAGAAAGAGATTATCCAAAACAACAACTTGGATTTGTATCCGATATAATTAGAGGTGCACCATTTGGACAGAAAACAACATCAGTTGGTCAGACTCCAGGTCAAAGACCTGCACCATTCCTAAGTCAATTACTTGGTATGGGTATGCAAGGTGCTAACATTTATGGGAGTATATTTAAGTAATGGCAATAAAAGAAAACAAAGGCACAGGAATACTTACTCCAGATATGTCAATAGACGATTTGCCTCTGGATTTAAGAGACACTATATTAGGAAAATTACCAAAAATTATAACTAAATCTGATCCTGATTTTGCAATGGATGACTTTATGAAAAACAAATTGGCCACGTTCAAAATTAAAAAAGAATCAGAAGATGCTGCAAAAGCTGAAGAAGATAGACTAGCAAACATGAGTGTTTTTGGCAAGATGATGGAGAAATTAAAAACAGATGCAGATGCTAGACAAAAATTCTTTGATCAACTTGGTGGTATAGGTGCAGAAATTAGCAGACCAACAAATCCAGGAGAAGCTAGAAGTTTAGCAAGAGATTTAATTGTAGGTTCTGAACAAGGTGAAAAACGAAGTGTTGGTAAAAGACAAGCAGAAGCAAAAACTTTAGCAGACGTAGCGTTGGCTCGTCAACGTGCAAATCCTATGCAGTATTATACAACTGCTATGAAAGAGTTATCACAACAAGCTGTAGCCGCAGGTCTTGTACCTGGCACTGCAGCTTTTGTTACGTATATTGGTGAAAAGTTAAGAGGCAAAGGTTTGTCTGCAAACTTAGCATCTTATTCAGAAACATTAAAAAATTTAAACGAACAATTATTACAAGCACAAGCAGCAGGTCAAGAGACTGAGACTATCATAAAACAAATAAAAGATATTCAAGGTTTGATAACTGGTGAACTGGGTGGTACGTCGTCTAGCGGAAGCAATGATGTACCTTACAAACCTCAGTAACAACTATAACTAAGGACGCGAGTCCTGAATACATTGTAGGTTATTATGGTAGAAGAAGTAAAGTATATTAAATTTGACGAAGTGCCTGAGGCACCACGTATTGCAGTTCCTGCAGACTTTACTCAAGACCAAATAGACCAATACCTCAAATCAGATTACGTAGAACAAACTTTAGCAGAAAAAGGTTTTGCTTTTAAGTATGGTCTGCAACCTGTTAATCAATTAGAACTAGATAACTTAGATGACTGGCACCTAACCTCAGGTGTTAAAAAAGGATGGCTTAGTACAAAAGCTGTAGGCCAAGGTATATTAGCATTTGCGAATGATTTTTTTGGAAACGAAGAAGCTAGGCAAGAAGCCAAACGTGCTGCAGATCAATACATGTTTGACAAAGCCGCACTTGTTTACCAAGTAGATGACGAAGGTAAATTATTATCTCGTGTAGGAACAATAGAAGAAATTATAAATGATGAAGAACACTTAACTGCTTTTACAAAATACGCAAGAGAAAAATTTGGTGAAGCTGCGGCTACTAGTTTTCCTACTTTACTATTAAGTTTTGTAGGTGGTGGTGTCGGTGCAATAACTGGTAGTATACTTGCCCCTGGACTAGGTACATATGGCGGTGCTGTAGCAGGCAGTATAGCAGGACGATCGTTAGGTGGATTTATGTTTGGTTTAGGTGAAACTTATTTAGCACAAGCAGAAGAAACAGATGATGTTAACTTAGCGTTATCAGTTGCAGCAGCTATACCATATGCAGCTGCAGAATCTATAGGTATTGGTGCTATACCTACTGCTTTAATTAGAACTTTTGGAAGTAAAGAAGCTGCAGCAAAAGCAGTAAAAAACGGTTTGTTAAAAGGTTTAGTAACTGCAGATGGCAAAATTAACAAAACAAGATTAGCTGGTAAATTTTTAACAGAAGCAGGAAAAACAGGATTAGAAGAAGGTTTAGCAGAAGCAATACAAGAAACAATAACAACTGGTGCAGCTGGAATAGAAGCTGGTAAAAGTTTTGATGACATGTTTAACAATAAAGATTTTGCTAAACAATTAGGTGAGGCAGCAGCCGCTGGTTTCTTTGGTGGTATGCCGTTTGGTACAGTTAATCCAAGTGTAAAAGCTTTAAGAGTTTGGAGCAGAATGGGTGGTGTATCTAAAGATACATTAGACGGTACAACACTGGGGGCTCAATTAAACACTGATCCAGCACAAGAACCAATCCAATCTGCCCCCTTTGACATTGGCAACACAGTTACAATAGACAATGAATATAATGCTGATGTAGATACAGAACGTCAAGCACAGTTAGAAAAAATGTTTGGCAAACCTAAGTTTAAAGTTTTAGGTACAGCTGATATAGAAATGGTAAAAGGTCAAGGGACTGAAACTGTTTTTGTTTTACAATCAGATGCAATTAAACAAGCTACTGTTTTCCTAAGACCTGGTGAACTGGGTAAAGTAAATGTAGTAGAAGATCCATCAGGTGGTGGTGAAGTACCAGACCAAAAAGAAAATTTTGCATACGACGGACAAGCAACTACCAATAAATTAAATGACGCTACCAGAAAAGAACATACAAGTTTAAAGAAAAAGATGGTACAAACAGGTCATCTTAATTCTGCACAAGAAACAGAAGTAACTACATTTTTAAAAGGCGACAATATAATTGTACGTAACGTAGCTAATAGAATTATTGGAGATAGAGAAACACAAAGAGAAGAAAGAAAAACATTTGAGGCAACGCCGCAAGAAGACAGAGAAACTGATCTGTTGAATTTTATACCTAAACTAGATAAAACATTTGCTAAGTATGACGGAGTTCCTGACAATGAATTAGAACAAGCCATCAGAGAAGACTTACCGTTTTGGCGAACTCAAGAGTTTGCAGAACAAGCGGCAGGTTTATCAGACCAAGTTGCTATATCTGAAGATCAAAATAAACAATTAAATGATTTAGGTTACTTTGGTGAAAGGGGGCAGAATTATGTCAACGAAAGAATTAGAGGTAACATCAATCCTGTGAACAACACCGAGTCTTCTGGTAAAAGATTATTAGATAGTATAATAAAAAATGGAACTAGATTTAGTTCTATACCAGATATACTAGGGGGCCCAGTTAAAGTACAACAAAAGATTGGCGAGAAACTAACTAAGAATGAACCATTGACTGCTCAAGAGAAAGCAAGTTTATCTGGTGACAGATTAATACCTGCAACTAAATATGATCCATCCACATACACAGAAGAGATGTCATTTGAAAATCTTTACGATAAACCTGTAGAAGTTAGAATGAGAATTGTATTAGAGTTGGCAAGTAAATTAGACAGGGATGGTTGGAAGCGTAAACAAATAAATGATCCACAGTTAAAAGAATTAGAACAAGCTTTAAAAAATAAAATAAGAGTAGCTGAGTTTCAATACGGCAAACTAAGTGAGAGTTACAAACAAGCTAAAAAAGATTTAGCAGACTTTAGAAACACAGGGGAGCATGTGTTAATAAATGGTCTAGCTCCAAAAGGTGTGTTCTCACTTGTACCTATACTATCACCTACTGCTTTTAAAACTTACGATAATATTATAGTAAACCTACAACGTAATCTTCAATCAGAAGATCCTATTGTTAGAAAAAATGCAACTGAACAACTACCTGTATATCAAAATATGTTAGGACAAGTTTTAGAGTCCAGAATACAAATAAATAAAATGCTTGAATCTATGAGTATAGAACCTATACTAAATTGGAATGAGTTTACTGAGCGTTCTATGAAGTCTACTATTAATAAATATCGTAAAAAATTAAATCAAACAGACACAGAGTTTAAAAAGAAAGACATTTATTCTGAGTATACAATGCTTAACAAAGAACCTGACAACGTACCAACAGGTGATTATCCACAACTGCAAACAAAAGTTTATGCTAATTTAATTCAAATAATGGAAGTGCTTAGACAAGAAGCAAACAAATTGGGATTAGCAACTGTAGACATAGGCATGATGTCTTATGCTGCATCTGATATGTTAAGAGGGCCAGGCACAGTAGGTGCATTCTTGCCTGAAAATGCAATGGCTGGTGCTGCATATAGAGGAGCTAAAGCTGCAATAGATGAAGGTTTAATAACTAGTCCTGATCAATTAAATCCTTCTATTAATTTAAGTATGATTCATGTTGCATTTGATATAGATGAATTTAATAAAGCAACTCCACAAGAAAAAATAAAGTTATTTGATAAAGCATTTAGTACTTTAAATCATGAAGCTATACACGCTTTAAAAAGCATGGGATTATTTACAAAACAAGAATGGCAAGTATTAACAAAAGCTTCAGAAGAATTTTTTATAAAAGATTATAATATAGAAGAATTATATGTTAAAGAAAGTTATCCTTCATTTACACCACAACAATTCAAAGCTTTACAAGTAGAAGAAGGTATTGCTAAAGCAATGCAGGCATTTTTAAAAGTAGGTAAATCACCACCCGAATCTTTTACAAAACAATACACAGGTGACAGAACTACATTACAAAAAATATTTGATAGAATAAAAGCTTTCTTATCTTTACTTGGTTTTAGTTTTAAACAAAATGGATTTAACAATGCTTATGATATTTTTGATGCAGTGCAAACAGGAATCATAGGGCAAAGAATACAAGCTAGAACTGACATAGAAAAAATAAAAATTGAAGCTAACATTGAAAAAACTATGGGCATAAATCCCATGGGTGTTTTAGTTTCTAGTAATAGATTAGCATCAGATGATCCTGCAACTTTAGAGTTTCAGAAAAATGTTATAGCAACTTTTTTAACTGACACCAGGTTTAGAACATTAGCAGAAGCAGAAGCTTACGTTGATGAGGCTATTAAAGATACTCTTGTTCCTCTTAGGAACAGAGACATTAGGGAGCAACAAGAGATTAAACAATTACAAAGAACTATAAACAGAATAAAAAATTTAAAGAAACCGTTACAAGCTAGGGTAGAATTAGAAACAAGATTAGAAAATGCAACTACTACAGAACCAAAAGGCAAGAAGCCAGAGTTTCGTACAGGTCTAGCAGGTATAGGAGGTATAGATATTACTGCCCCTTATACGTCAATGTATATGCCACTAACTGTGGATCAATTCTTAGCTTTGGTTCCACCATTAGATGTAGAAACGGATTACACTGAAAGAACTACAAACTTTATGATAGAACAGGCCCAGGATAATGTAGGATTTGGAGTGCCTTATATTGAAATAGAAATAAACGAAACAGGTGGTATAGGTAGAGTGGTATCACATGAAGGTAGGCACAGAGTAACTACAATCAAAGCTTTGAATACTGGCAATACAAAGATACCTGTAGCTGTACGATTTAAAAGAACAGGAGATCCCGCAGCATACAAAAATAATAGAACAGGTAGAAGTGATTTAAGAAACAAAACTTTTTTATCTAATTATTTATTTGAAGGTCTGTTAACTGCACAAGGAGGTACAACAGAGCCTGGAACAATAGCAAACATGATGGGTAAAAAAGTGTATGAAGGCTTTATGAACATGCCTGACTTGCAAGGTAACATTTCTAACTACAATTTTACTAAACCTTATATTAACAATTTTGCTAACAACCCTGCAATTAGATATGAGTTGGGTGAGATACAAGATCCTGTTAATAGAATGAACAGACAGGAAAAAAGAACTGCACTCAACGAAATGAAAAAAGCAATTAAAGATGGTGAGACTGCGTATGAACCAGGTTCACAAGCAACTCCTAGAAAGATGTCATTCCCCTCTAGAATACTAGGGCACGCACGATCGTATGCTAAAGTATTTCCAAAATTTAGATTGATGTATGCAAACGTTATGAATAAGATATTTAAATCTAGATCTTTACAAATGTCTTTAACTGCTGCTTTAAAAGAAAGATATCTAGAAGTTAAAAAAGATCCTGTAGCAAATGAAAGAATGAACAAAGCACATATTATTATGGAGATGACAGGCAAGTTCCCAGAGTTTAATGAGAATGGTGAGTTAGTATTTGTTGCTCCAGCAGATGGTGGTGCGTCAGATCTTGATGTAACAGCAGGAGAAGTTGTAATTTTAACAGGTGATGTTGCGATGGCTATGAAAGATCATCAGTCAGTTATGGCAGCTATAATAAAAGAAGACTTAAAAGCTACGATATCAAGAGATCATACAGAAGATTTAACTGAAGCCCTAGATGTAATACGTACCTTCTTTCCTAGATTGCGTGATGAAATTAGAGTATCATCTGACGGAAAAGGGGGCACAATAAACTTATTAAATAAAGAAGAGTTCGATAGTCTTGCAAGAGAACAACAGCTATATGCCTTAGAAAATTTAGATAGTAGACAAATAAAATTTATTGTAGACAATTTATCAAATGTAATGATAGGCAGAGGTATGGTGACAGGAGAGTTTGCTGAAATAATAAACAGATTGTTAGGTAATAAAGATGCAGGTCTTAACAAATTATTAGAAGAAGCTAGTATAGCAGAAGGTTACATGAGTAGACCATACGTACCATTGCAAAGATTTGGTAATGTGTTTATTACAGTAAAAGATGATAATGAAAACACTATATGGTACGAAACATTTGAAGGTTCTATAGGCACAGAGACACTAGGAAATAGATCGGCTATGAAAAAAGCTCTTGCTAAACGTTCACAACTTGTTGCAAAATATCCCAATGCAACTGTAAGTCAACCAGCAGTAATGACTATTCAAGAAGTAAGAAGATTAATAAAACAAGCAGGGCCTACAGTATCTGTAGAATATTTATCACAGTTTATGTCAGATACAAACGCAAGAAGATTCCAAGAAGCTATGAAAGAAATGAGACAAGTATTAGCGGCAAAAGGTTTAGATAAAGACATTACCCCTATAGGTGCATATAGAACACCAAGAGATAGAAGTGTAGGACTAGAAGGTGTGCCAGGTTATAGTGCAGATTTTACAAGAGCAACAATGCAATACATAATGACTGCCAGTGAAGCAATAGCACGTAATAGATATCAACCATTAATAAGTCACCATTACAATGAAACCATAAAAGATGCACAGGCTAAAGGAGATACCAATTTACAAGAAGCAACACAATCATTCTTTGATTACACAGAAGATCCTGTACAAGAGTTTGCTAACTTTAGACGCATGGGATTCTGGTGGTATCTTGGTGGTAACATATCATCAGCTATGTTACAAACAATGTCTTTGGTTCAATTCACAGGGCCTATACTATCACAAATGTCAGGCACAGTAAGCGCAGCTTCAGAGTTAACTAACGCCGCAGGTGATGCAATGAGCATGGCTAAAATTTCTGGCAGACAATATGAAGATGCTTTCTTAGATTTTAATAAAGTATTTGATGATGTACCTGGATTAAAAGACGCTATATTTACAGCAGTAGCAGATGGTACAATTAAACAAGGACAAGCTATGCAAGAGGCTGGTATCGTACCAGGCCCAGGCGGTACACAAGTAGGAACGCAACAAGCAGCAAGAAAAAATTTTAGAAAATTTGAAAATGTATTTGTAGGTGGGGCATTCAATACTTTTGAAGCGGCTTCACGTATGACAGCTTTCATGGCTGCTTATAGATTAGCAAGTAAAGATCCTAAAGTATTAGAAAACGCAGAAGCATTGTATGGCAATGATTTAGATTATCAAAATCAAAAAGATAGATACGGTAATACGCCAGAAGCTTTTGCTAGATTTATGGTTGAAGAAACATTTGGTGTATATGGTAAAGAAAACAGACCACAATTAGCCAGAGGGTTTGGTTCATTACCTGCTTTATTTATGACATACATCAGTCAAATGTTTGGATTGTTATACCGTTTACTTAACCCTTTTGGAATGGCAGCAGATAAAACTGCGTTACAAAATAGAGTAGGCCGCCGTGCATTTGCTCGTATTATGTTAATGATGTTAATGACAGGTGGTCTGTTTGGATTGCCAGGCGGTGAAGATGGGGAAGATATATACAACTTAGTTAAAAGAAACATAACAGGAGTAGATTCAGATGTAAGAACAGAATTTCGAAACATGTTATATGAAGCAGGCTGGAGTCCTTCTATGATAGAAGCATTGGAGTCTGGATTGATTAGTTCTTACATGGGTGTTGACGTGCAAAGACGTATTGGTTTTGGTGTTGCCCCCTGGTCTACGCAGATCAGAGCAGCACTTTCACTTACGGGTGTAGACACGGGTGCAAGAGCAGAAGAGTTCTTAGGTGCACCAGGTTCTGTATTTATAGATGGCTTTAATAATTTAGCTACTCTTGGATTTAGAGAAGGTAGATGGGGTGATGTAGTAGTTAACAGTTTACCACTTGGAGTTAGAAATCCTCTTAAGAGTATGGACTATATGTTTGGCGAAGGTTACATAACTTCATCATATGGTTCTGTTGTAACAGATGACATAGCTGCAGTTGATATGCTAAAACAATTTTTAGGATTTACACCAACAGAGATAGCTAAAAATAGAGAAGCATTATTCTTAATGCGTAGGATGGATAGAGCAACAAATACATTTAAACAAAGAATGAATGCAAGAATAGAAAATGCTTATATAAAAATAATTATGGGTGGTAAAAATAAAAACGGTAGTTTAATTAATGAAGGTAACGCTGATATACAAAACATATATAAGGATATTATGAAACACAATCAAAACAATCCTACTAAAATGTTTATACCAGATTTAAGCAGAAAGTTTGATGATGCATTAAGAGCATCTGATCCTAACTATGCCATCATAAAAGGCAAGCAGGAAACAATCGCAGAAAAATTAAGATTAAGAGAGACGTTAGGTCTTAATTAGCCAAAGGGTTATTAGCCCTTGTCTTCATCTCTTCCATAAGTATATCTTGTAATTCGTTTTCTTTTGCTACTACAGCAAGTTTCTTTTCTATTTCACCTAAAGCTTTTTTGATTTCCTTAATATCTTTTTTAAGTCCATCAATATTAGGTATGTCAATCATAGCCATTTGTTCTCTGACTTTAGCTATGTCTTTAAATACTGTTGTTAAATCTACAGGTATAATCTTATCGTCTACCTTTTTAATTCTGTCTATTAAGTCTACTTTATATTCATTAGCATATAACAATGCTTCATCTATTTTAGCATTTAATTCTTTATCTTTATTTTTTAGCGAAGATAAATTAACTGGTGGTGTAGATTCTATTGCATCAAGTCTGGTATTGAACTGACCCCATGTATAAAAGCCTCCACCGATTGCACCTATTACACCTATTAGTGCGGCGTATGTACTAAGTTTCTCTATTATTTTCATTAATTGCCCTTTAGTTTTTTTAATTCTATCATAAGAGATAGCTTTTGTCTAGATAAAAATTCCATTCTTTCTTCGAAAATCTGCATAGGATCATTCATAGAATAGGCAGACAGGGTAACACCAGCATATATTTGTACACTGTAGCCACCCAAGTCCACCTGATTCTCAAATAATTCTAAGTTAGCATCTTGATAAATATCTTTAGACTCGTAAAACTCTACCTCCTCATAGGAATCTAGTTCTGGTTGGATTAACATCTTATCAATTTTGCTAAGTTGCTTGTCAACTTTCTTAAGTTCTACTGTAGTTCCTCCAACATCTGTAGATATTTCAATTTGTTTCTCGGACTCCGTTGATATCTTTTCTTTGTCTCCTGTCTCTGCAGTCTGTATCTCGGTGTCCTCAGATTCTTCGCTATCAGGTTCTGCTTCTTCAGTTGTTTCATTCTCATCCTCAGCAGCCTCCGATACGCTCTCTTTGTTTTCTGGCTCCTCTTCCATTGATTCACCAGTATCTTCCATAGTCTCCTCATTCTGAACCTCCTTTGTTGGTTCTTCCGTTTCTTCTATGGTAGCTTCTTCTGTGATTTCCATCTCAGGTTCAGCTTCAGGTTCTGGTTGTGACTCGACTTCTTCCATCTCTGCCACTTCCATTTCCATTTCTGCTTCTAGTTCCGCTATTTCTATTTCTTCTTCTTCAATAACTTCCATGTCAGCTTCTTCTATTATATCTATGTCTTCCGTTGAAATCATAAACATCTCTTCAAACTCTTCGAAAGATTCAAAGTCTTCAAAGTACATGTCTTCTTCTATTATTTCTGGAAGAACATCGATCATAATAAACTCGTCTTCAAAAGTAAATTCTTCTTCAAAGAAATCTTCTGGTATATCTTCTATTATATCTACAATATCTTCATCAATATTATCTATAGATTCTTGTGCATCTTCATTGATAGGGGGTATATCTTTATACGTTACATTTAATGTAACATTATCTACATCTGGCCCACGATGAGAGTTGTCATAAGCTGTGCCTGCAGTTTCATTAAATAACTCTGCTCTAATTGTAATATCTGTTTGTGTATTTGAACCTTGGATGTATTGATTTGTATAGTTTGTAAACTTATTACCAGTTGTACCGCTAGTGCCAGTTATCTCTCTGACTTGTGTAGATACTGAACCATCAGCTCCTGTAATAGTTTGTTTAAGAGTAAGTGTGTTTTCTATATTATTCCAAAACCATACGTCTGCCCCCATAGTTGAGGTAAAACCTTGGTTCATTTGATGTTGTGTTAAATGGCCATCATCAACTAAATCTACATCTTGGTGTACATTATCCTCTTCATGTCCTTCAAATGCTAACACACCTCCACTGTCATCCATGCCTGTTTGATATGGAAATCCATTCCAAGCACCGTGCGTGTGGATACCTTCGTCACCGTCTGTTGACCAACCAGTTGTAGTTGTAGTATCGCCTGTCCCAAAAGTAGAATTGGAAAGAATGTTTCCTGTGTTTACTTCTGTACTAGTCGCTGTGGACGTTAACAGGCAAAGGGTCAATAACAGGCTCGATATCGTTAACTTCATCTTGCTCCTTTAATGTTAGTAGTTCTTGTTCAATTCTTTCAGCTTCTATTCTTGCAGCTTCTGCTTCTTCTGCGGCGATACGTTCATCTTCTATTGCTTGTAACTCTGCATTTACTTTAGCAACTACTTGTTCTTTAACAAGATGCTCTTCGTAATCAGGTCTAAGTTCAGGATATTTTTCCCACATTTCCGCAGCCTGTGGGCCTATGAGGCCTGAGTATGGACACGGCGTTCCTGCAGCTTCCATCGCAGAAAAGACACGAGGGTCTTGACACAATACTGCCACACTTGCTACCTTCATTCCAAAGTCTTGCAACACTTTAGCAAGCTTGATACGCTCGCAGTTTAAATCGACTACATGTTTGCCGCCAGAAATCCCAAATACACCAGTGCTAACAGAACCGCTAACACCCATTGAGCAAACGTCTTGAGACATGCTTGAATAGGATGGGCTGTTCGCTGAAGGCGGTGGTATTTCTGACCCGTTCGTGTTTGATGAAGTGGTACTCGTTGTGGTGTTTGTTTGCCCCCCAGAGTAGGAGTTAGTCGTTGTCGAGGTGTATCCACCTGTGATCTGGGTATTACTACCCGAAGAATTTGTTTGACTGTTTGCATCATTTGTTGAATCTCCATATGCTGGTATACTACTAACACAAAGTATAAACGTTAGTATAAAAGCTAGTATTAAATTATCTTTTAACAAGACTACCTCCGAAATACAATCCAATAATTGCTGACATTAGGTGAGTATCCAATGGAGTAATAACTACACCAAAGAACTCTTTGTCCATAACTATTTCTTTTTTCTCAATTAAGAATAAAAATCCTCTGCTAAATTCAGTCCATGTTAACCATACACTTGTATCAAAAAATACAGGTACAATTTTAGGCCAAGCAATAATAAAAAATACAGCAGTTAAAGCTATAATTCTTCTAGTAAATTGAAACCCTTTGTTCTCATATGTTCTTGCTTTCTCTACGAAAGACATTTGTTTATCAGCTCTCGCTAATAACATCTTTTGTTCATCTTGCTTTGCTTTAATACTCTGTGACCAGATGGACATAACTCCACCAAGTACACTTGAGCCAAGCATTGTAATCATTTCTACAGGCAATCCTCCTAACATTCTAGTTCCTCCATTTGTTACTTGTGTTACTTCCTTTATGCCCTCTTGGACAATCACTCCTGTAATAATTGCTATTAACCATTCCATTCATTATGAATCTATACCAAAGAATTTATATGCTCTGTCTTTAGTAGCTTTGTCTGGTTTGGTGTGGTGATACTTAGCATATAAATCATAGCCAGCTTTGTTATCACCTTCTTCATATTTTTTTAATAGATCCATAGTAGGATCTGGATTTTGTTGTAAGTTTGCAAAGAATAAATCTTTTTGTTGTGCTTCGTTTAAACCCATCACACCTGTTTCCTCAGCTTTTTCTAACCACAAAGGAACAGTATAACCTTTTGCTTCATAAACATTTTTTGCTCTTTGAACAGCTGTCTTAAATCCAGCATCAGTAAATTGATATACACCTTTAGCAGTTGAGTCTGGGTTTTCTAAGTTTTGACCACCGTCACTTTCTATACCAGCTACTGTGCTAGCGTAGTTGTTTAGCGTTTCATTACTTAAACCATATTCATCTCTTAATATGTTATCCATTTTAGTACCATCAATTAACGTGGTAATTTGAGAAAACAAATCTTTAATACCCGCCATCCCATAACCTTTCGGCTTCTGTGCCTTCGTGTTCACAGTTAGCGCATTCACATTCACCGCCCAAACAAGAACCGCCATTGCTACAATGACACGAATGACCACAGTTAGTACACTCTGGCATTATGTTCCTAAACTTATATCGTTGAATGCTCTGATCGGATATGAATCTACTTCAAAACATATAGAGCTAAAGAGAGCTTGAGTATCTCCTTGGCTACTAGCATAGTCCTTATAATTTTGTACATACATTTCAGTTGACTCTAAACAAGTTTGCATATCTGGATATAAATATCCTTGGTATTTAACTGACGGCCACTCGGGCATTGATGTAATTATTATTGCCATAAATACTTTTATCATGTTACTTTGCGCCGATTGATTTCTCTATTTGTGCAAAAGTTTTCTTTGGTTTTAAATCTGCTACGGCAATCTTAGTCTTTTTGTACACAGGTCTTTTATTATTTTTAAAAGATTTACCAAACGTAACTTTGTGTTCTAGATGCTTAGGTGGAGTCTTACGTCTACCTTCTAATTGTTTACTAATCCCCGCTCTGCTGATCGCCATTGTCTTCCTTTGGTTCTTCTACTTTTACGGCGTCTCCGCCTACTTTAACAATACCCATTTGGAATTGTTGATCTTCTGTCCATTTGTTATTTTCCATAGTAACCTCCAATATAGTATTATATCAGACAAAGGGGGCACATTCAAGCCCCCAATGAATCAGATTTATGCGGCCCACTGAAGCCATTGTTTACCCCGTTTTTTCACAGGTGTTTCATCACATATGATTGGTACTTGAAAGGTAATACCATGTTGCGGATGCGTAAACCATAAAGCTTGTTTAGGTATCTCAAAAGCAAAACGATTACTCATTGCGTACTCGTCATAGCCTTTAAGTGAGCCATTTACAATGGCCCCTTTGATAGATATATACTGATGGAAGTGCCCCATGATAACATAGTCAATGGACTTGCCAAGGTTTGTATACTCTGATCTAACCTTCTGAACTCCTCTCGCAATAGGCCCAAGCATTCCAACAATACCTGTACCTCCTCGCACACCGAGTCTATCCCCGTGTGTTAGTAGATATGTAGTGTCGTATACTTTATAATACGTATCGAATCCAGTTGGTATCTGAAATTTAATTCTGTTATCATTAACAGATTTAAAATGTTTCTCTAATAAATTATACAGCATCCAATCAAAACTTAAATGTGCCGCTTCTTTATTTCTATATTGTTGATAAGCACGAGAGTGATTACCGTAACACGTAGGTACAAATACTTTACCAAACTTATCAGCTAATGTACTAATTGTCCAGATCATCTGATCAAACAACTCTAACACATGATCGATTGTTGTTCCGTCATTTGATTCAGTTAACTCATCGTGTATATTACCAGACATCATGTCACCACCCAAAGCTAATACTATACCAGGGTACTTAGGATTGACCATGTGATTATGGCATAAGTCTATTGCATTTTCTACAGTGCTTTTTAATCTATCTTGTGATATCTTTTTATTAAAGTTATTTAGATTATTAACAGCATCTTTCTTAACGACTTCACCGTAGTGAAAGTCTGACAAGAATAATGTAGGCACACCTGGTGTGTTCTTAGATGGCGTAGATTTAATCGTCCACTTAGGTGGTGTCGGATCATACTCTCCCAGTTTAAATACGTGCTTGCGTATATAACTAGCTGTAACATTTTGCAATGTTGCTTCTTCTAATTGACTTTTAAGATCACGTATCTGTATATCGTGTGTCATCTTTTGTTCTGCCAAAGCTACTTCTAAATCTGGAGACTTCACCGATGGTGTTATGTTTTGTCTCTTGGCTTTGGATACTCTGTCGCACAGAGTTGGTCTTGGAATACCTAAACGTCTAGCTGCTTCGGACTTATTTCCTTTGGCTAACACTAAAGCGTTCACTGCTTTTTGTAAATTTGTGTCCATGTTTTATCTCCTGTTTTCTAAATTCTTTTCGTTCTCTCTTTAAAGATTGTGCGATACCACGCCACTCGTCACGATCTTTAAAATCTAACTTCTCCCAGATAGGCACTCTGCCTTTCTTGGTTCGTCTGAAATCATAGAATAATTTTTTAGCATACCCATCATATTTAGTTTCTCTTTCTTGGTACATCATATTCCCTTCCAAAAGCATCTACTAGTTTACCTATCTTGTCGGCATCTCCAGATGCTACCACTCTAAAATGTTTCACAAGATGACCATTAGGAAGATCATCATACAACCACGTATCGTGATTCATTTTATAATTAATATTTCTTATCATAGCTTGACAGTCTAAATATTCTGCATGAAATTTTCTAGCATCTTTAATATCTGTCGTACGACTTCTTGATCTAGCATACGCTGTTCGTCCTTTCACTTGATATTCTTTTATATATTTTTTTAATTCTTCTTTTGTAAACTCATTCATTAAATGAATACCATCCTGTTATAATATACTTCTCGTTACTCGGACTGATCTGCCCCACATGGGCATGAGTCCATTCCGCAGGCCATATCAATGTTAAACCTTTTTCTGCAGGTGCTGTAAATGATTGGCTTGGAAACTTTGTACCTCCGTTTGGCACGTCATTAAGATATGTCATGAATACTAAAACTCTTTTAGATATAGGAACGCCAGTTCTTTCGGCATGTAATTTTTTGAAACCTTGGGTTGGAGCATAGTGTTGTATATTAAACGCTTCGTTTATATTAAAACCATCGAGCATGTGATTACAATCTGGATACTCTCTGAGGTATGCTTTTAAAACTCTTTGTTGCTCGACCCTGTATTGATTAATTGGATACTGTTCATCTTCATGTGAGATGCCTATCTCAGTTGACTCTTTATAACTGGGATCAGTAGCCAGATTACCTTCAAGGTGTTTATTATAAACCACACCTTTAACTTGAAATTTTTTATTGTCGTGATACCATTCTACCAACTTGTCACAAATGTCATGGGATATATACCATCCGCCAATGAACTTGTCTTTACTTATACCTTCAAATTTTTTCACACACTTCTCCTAAAAAAGCTAAAGGCAAACCAACCTAAATCAGCTTGCCTTTCTGCCCCCCTTATCCTGTAATAATAACACACTTTGGATTTTGTGTCAAGCTAAAAAGCATCTGCCCAACTCCCTTTAAGTGTACCTTTTGCATACTCTGTAGATCTATTTTCAAAAAAGTTTGTATGCTCTACACCACTAACTACCCAGTCTACCCATTCCAAAGGATTATCTTTAACACCAAAGTTTGGTTTTAATCCTAGTTGCAACAGCCTGCGGTCAGCTATGTGTCGTATGTATTGTTTAACTTCATGAGGTTCTAGTCCTTCAACAGGGCCTAACTCAAAAGCCAAGTCAATAAATCTATCTTCAAGAGTCACCATGTCTCTGCAGATTTCATATAAACTCTTTTTAAAATTGTCATTCCAAACGTGAGGTTTCTCATCAAGCAAGCAATGAAATAATTTAATCATACTTTCTACATGATGTGACTCATCACGGATAGACCATGCGACAATTTGCCCCATACCTTTCATCTTACCATGACGTTGGAAGTTCAGCAACATGACGAAACTTGCAAACAGTTGCAAGCCTTCGCCAAATGCTGAGAACACAGCCATGTCTCGAACAAGTTGTTCATCCCTTGTGCCCCCCTTATTTTGCCAGAGATATTCATGCTTGTCGTTCATGGCCGCGTATTCTTGAAATGCTTGATACTCTTTGTCATCCATACCTACTGTGTCATTCAATAAAGAATAAGAGTGTGCGTGGTTTGCTTCACTAGTTGCGATAGCAGACAGCATCATTCTTATCTCTGGTTGTTTGAACATAGGCATGTAGACATCCATATAAGCTTGTGCAATATCAACATCTCCTTGTGTAAAGAAAGTTAATATTTGTTTAACTAAATTTTTTTCTGCATTGTCCATACGATTATTCCAATCGTTTACATCTTCATGTAACGGTACTTCACTAGGAAGCCAATGCATTTTCTGTTGTAGATCGTAAGCTTGAAAAGCCCACGGATATTTAAATGGTTTATAATAATCTCTTGCTTCAAATACTGACATGTTTCCTCCTTATGCTTGACACATTATGCATTCATCTTCGTCGCTATCTGCTCTGATTTCTCTCTCTACTTTTAAAGATACATTCTCTGCCCTCTTGATAGCTTCACTTCGTAAGTAATACAAAGTCTTTAATCCTTTTGTCCACGCTCTTTTGTGTATACTATTTAATCTTCTAACATCTGCGTCTGGTGCAAAAAATAAATTTAATGATTGCGCTTGACAGATATACTTTTGTCTTTCGGCCGCGAGGTCAACCAACCAAGCTTGATCGATTTCGATTGCAGTTTTGTACACGTTCTTTTCGTGTGCATTGAGGAAGTCCAAATGCTGAACACTTCCTCTAGAAGTAATAATACTTGACCAAACATCTTTTGTATTCATCCCTTTCTTTTCTAATAGTTGTTCTAGATATTTATTTTTTAACAAGAAAGAACCACTCAAAGTTTTTTGAGAGAATGCATTTGCACGCAAAGGTTCTATACTTGGTGATGTGTTGCCACATATAACTGAGCTACTTGCGTTTGGTGCGATAGCTATCATGTGTGAAAATCTTTTGCCAGTGCCTTTCATATCTGGTGCGTCACCTTTTTCTTTTCCAAGAAGGTAGTTGGCATTATCACATTTCTTTTTTATGTGTTTAAATATTTTTAAGTTAGGCCCCATAGACATAGGACTTTGTAAAGCTATGCCAATCTTTTGTAAGTAAGAATGGAAACCCATAGTACCTAAACCTATAGACCTTTCTGATTGAGCACTCTTCACTGCTCTCCACATGGTAGAGGGGGCAGATTTGATGAATGAATCTAAAGTATTGTCTAACATCCTAACAATATCTTCTATAAACATTTCATCTTGTGACCACTCATCGAAGTATTCTAAATTTAAACTAGACAAACAACACACTGCTGTTCTGTCTTCTGCTGTAGGTAAAGTAATCTCACTACATAAATTAGATTGATGTACCTTTAAACCTTTTGCTTTTAATTCTTTTGGCAACCCCTTTTGTACCGTGTCACCAAACATAATGTATGGTTCACCTGTTGCTACTCTTGTCTCTAATAACTTTATCCACAGGGTTCTAGCTTTCACAGTCTTGACTACGTCTTTGCTGTTAGGATCTACTAGATCCCAATCTAAGTCTCCTTCTACTGACTTCATAAACTTATCTGATATAACTACACCATGATGTAGGTTTAAATTCTTTCTGTTAACGTCACCACCACTAGGCTTTCTCATCTCCATAAACTCTATGATCTCTGGGTGAGAGATGTTCATGTAACTAGCATATGATCCACGTCTCGTAGATCCCTGATTAAATGCTACCATTTGTGAGTCCACTACGTGCATAAAAGGAATAACCCCTGTGGTTTTATTACCTTTACTAGTTGACTGTCCCTGTGAGCGAATATGACCCCAATAACCACCTATTCCGCCCCCCATACTAGACAACCAGATGTTCTCTGTATAGTGATCAGCCAGTCCAGTCCTGCTATCTGGTACGTAGTTTAAGAAACATGATATAGGTAAGCCTCTGTCTGTGCCACCATTAGATAGCAAGGGTGAGGCAAACATAAACCAAAGATTAGATACATATTTATATAGTCTCTCAGCGTGCGCCTTGTTGTCTGCGAAAGCCATACAAGCTCTAGCAAATGATTCTTGTGGACTTATTTCTTCTGGCAACATGTACCTGTCACGCAAGATATCCACAGCATTCTTGGGTAACATATTATCTTTAGTTATATCAATATTTAATTTCATAATTCCTCTCTGTTAACACACGAACTTCGCAGTATAACATTATTTAGTTTGGCACGCAATTACTTTTTTGGAAAAATTAGATTTCCTTCTAGCTTGATGTAGCCAGAATCTTGCATAGCCTTTATAGTCTGGTCTAACTCCCCAGGGTTTTGTATCTTCCGTAACAATTCTCTTTTAAAAAACCTTAACTGCATATGATTCCTGCCGCCAGCTAAGAGTGTGGCATCTAGCCACACCTTCATATCATGTGCAATCCTACCAGTCTTGGCCATACCAAAACCTTCTAAAGCTTTGGGCATATACTTTTCCATATCAAACATAATCTCTTTTGTAATCTCCCAATCCTCTATAGATATCTTACGAGTAGAAGATCGTGAAGCTGACACAGACATTGCGACTTTTAAAAAATGCGACACACGTCTTTGACAATACTCTGACAGGTGTGGATCAGTAGGTTCTGGTTGCACACCCTCGAAGATATCTTGGTTAGCTATTTCGAATGCATCTCTTTCAAACTCCATAGGCCCATGCATCTTAGCTACGTTACTTAAATCATTTCGCAACTCATTGATAGTATGTTCACTAATAACTTTTTGTCTAAGATCTTGTGGTATCTTTTCTCCTTCATAGAACACAGGTATAATTCTAGACAACAAGCCTTGTGACTTAGCATCCTCTGGTAAATTTTCTACAAACTGTGTAGGTGTAGCACAAGCTATCCAATTTAAACAAGGGCCTTGTATTATATACTCACCAGCAGTTTTAGTTTTATGACTGTAAGAATCTTTTGCATCCCACATGTCTGTTAAAAACATTTGTAAGTATCGTTCGTTACGACCCATGAATGTACCAAACTCAGATGTAACAAGAGTCAACGACGAATCATAAAATTCAAAACCATTTTCTTCATTACCTAAACGCATATCCATACGAGTAATCTTTGTCATATCGACTGCAAGTTTCTCTGGTGTTATCCTATCTTGTATACTATACAAAGGATACTTACGTAAACCATAATCATCTAATCCAGAATTAAAATTGTGATCATCTTCTGTCGCACCAACAGGTGAAGTAAGTCTGCTAAATACTTTTGAGAATGGTAGTATTAAACTTACTGATTTGTTTCTGCCTGGCGATGCGATTAGTATGACAAAAAGATTAGAACCTATATTGTAGTTAGGCATAGGAAACCAAACACTTCTACCCAATGCACCAGAGATCGCAGACAAAGCTGTCCACCTTGCAAACGTATCTGGTATTGGACTGTCTTTTACAGCGTCAACACATGCCTTAATAAAGTCTTTGTGTTTTCGTGGCATTACTCAGCATCAGCTCTACGAATATTATCTGGATGTATCTTCACGATTTTCTCCAGATCTGCTTTTGTTTCTATCCAAATGTTTCCGTCTTTATCAGACTTCATTTCACTTGGCCCCTTTATATCTAAGCCATGGCATTTGGTAGCAACTTCGTCAGGTACATCCGACCATTCTACTTTACTTTTTATATATTCTTTAACAACTATCATGCCCTCTTCGACATATATTTTTTTTACTTTATACTGTTCGTCCATGTTTTCATATCCTTCCAATTATCACCCACTTCTACAGAGGATGGTATTATCATTTCACGTCCATTGACCTTCAATGGATTGTGCATTTTCTCAAGCACTATTGGCATGAGTTCATCTATCTTATCTTCATGACACTGGCCTAGTATGGCATCATGTACTTGACCTAACACCTCCACACCAGAGTCTTTCATTTCATCATACACTCTAGACAATCCTAGATTAAGCAAGTCACCTATCGTAGATTGCGGGACAAAAGCTATTGCCGCACGTAAAGTTGAAGCATCCTTAAGTCTATCCCAGAAGTGTCTGCGTCTACCTAGAGGGGTAACAAGACTACCTTTCTCTATCAACTCAGCTTGTATGGCGCTATGCCACACACGTATCTCAGGGAATGCCCCCTTTATCTTTAGTGTATCTTTTCCTATCTTCTCTCCTTTATCTATCAGTTCTTTGTATCCACCTTGAGGATCTTGTTTGTGCCATCTTTCTAAACTGGTAGATGATATCACACCTCCGAAATAAAGCAACTGAAATCTTGTAGCCTGCGACACTTTGATCTTTATTTGCCTGGCTAGTGAGTGAGGCGACACACCATAGTTAGTTCCATGTCCTGCTCGTTTACATATGTCACGGTAACTGTGGTGTAGATAATACTTTCTATCAGCCAACGCTCTGTCTTGCACAGGATCTTCCGACCAACCTAAGTTTGGCCATACCATTTTCACAACCTCGGTATGCAAATCTGTACTCTCACATACATCTATGTAGTTTTGATCTGAAGATAGGTATGCTACGACGCGTGACTCGGCTTGTTCTAAGTCAGCATAAAACATTTTGTTATCTGGGTCGGGTATAAATACTTCTCTTAAATCTTTTGTTATGTTCTGTAAGTTTGTACCAGTACGCCACGGTGATTCTCTTGAAGACCACCTGCCTGTCTCTGTACCTGCGACATTGTATGAACATCTTATTCTCCCATCTGGATCACGCTTTGAACTAAGCACTGAAAGATTCTTGTCTATGTCTCGCAATGAAAGTATAGTTCGACAGAAAGGTCTGGCTCTTGGGTAAGATTCAGATAAAGATTCTAGCGCATCACGATCTGTGGATATCTTTTGTTTACCTTTCTTGTATGAAACTACAGGTGGTAAATTTAAATCTTCATATAATAATTTTTTAAGTTGAACAGGACTGTTATGATTTAAGTCTTTGCCATTCACAGATTGTGAAAACAAATGCAACATCCTTTCAAGACGTAATCTTTTTTCTTGTAAAGGTTTTCTAATAGCTTTTACTTTGTCTTCATCAACACGTAAGCCACGCATAGTCATAGCCATGGCTGGCTTTAAACTTTTTATTTCAAACTCATACGTTCCTCTGGTAGTTTCATCTAATTCTTTGTCTATCTTCTCCCATATCTCTTGAGTTAAAGTACAGTCAAGTGCACAGTATATCCAGTTGATTTGATCATCATCATAAGGTGATAGATCTAAATTATTATTGCTTACTTTTATCATCTAGTAATTCTCCTGCAATGGCAGAGTATCCTACCATGTCTATATAGGTATCTCTTGTTGGGTTGGGTGATTTAGTTCTTGCAACTTTAAGTAGTAACATGAGCATTGCTACATCATGTGCACTAACGTTATGTTCTAAGTAAGCAGACCACAAGTGTGCAATGTTTTCATGGTTAGTTTTTTTATCTCCATACTCTTTTGCTCTTGACCCTTGCAATATCTTGAGCGCTTCTTTCAAGTTTTCTTCTATACTTACTACCATAAAATTTCTCCATTAATTTATAAATTTCTTTACGAGTAGTAGCTCCATCTAAATCTGCTAAGTCACAGATGTAATTAAAATTACTGCTCTCGTCTGTATCATTTACCCACTCCCATGCAGATAGATGAGCCTTCTTATCTTCTTTACCTTTACCTTCGTAAACTAAATCTTGTAAGGTTTGGTCTAACACAGCACGCCATAAACGTATTGTATTTACTTGTTCTTCCCACTTGTCGTCCACATCTTTTGCGGAAAAATAATTTGGTCGTTTCACTATTCATCGGCTTTCGTGCTGTGAGAAAACTTGGCTAGAGTTTTCCATGCACCCTCGTTAGTGTATATGGAGCCTAAGAAGCCTAAACCTTTTTCCATTTCTGGTTGCAACGAATGTTGCGCATGCATCGTGTCATGTACGACACCCGATACATCTATATTCTGTTTATACTTTAACCAAGACACATCATACGATTGATTCTGTGCTACCTTAGTAATATGTTTATCTTCTAATAATTTCTTAACCCAATTCCACGCTTTTGTTTGGTCATCTTTCTTCCAGTATCCGTATGTAAACGGTACCACAATGGCATGGGTTGATGAGGGGGCAAACCCAATACACGTTATCCGCCCACCTGCTGTCTCTATGTCAAATGCCAAAGGATGCTCTGCGTTATTTCTTCTAATGAAGTCTTGTTCAAATTTATCTAAGTCGTTTATACTCGGTTCGATCCAGAGTTCTCGTTCTATGTTTACTATATCTTTTGTTTCAGATTCTTGTTTTGCTTTTTTGAAATCAGAATAAAGTATAGATCTCAAAGCATAATTTTTGGACACACTAGACAGGGCATAAGAAGGAACTATTTTTATATCATCGCTGATGTGTGAGGTGTTAGAGGAGATGAGCGCCCCTCTATAAGTTCCAATCTTATCGTACCCTGTTAGTGACCACAACGATGCTGCCCCCATTGCTATTATAACATTAGGTTTAGCGTCGCTTAGTTCCTTGTACAATCTTTCCAGATGTGGTTGCGTCTCCTGTTTAAGAAACCCCATCGTTGAAGACGGATAGGGTGATCGCCACTCGGTAGTCTTGCACAAAGCTTTGTATTCACTTCTCTTGTGAAAAAAGTTTTGTAAGTTTTCTTGTGCTGGTCTTCTTTGGAAGACGTGGGTGAGCATACAATCTTCTAGCTGTATCCCCGCTAGTTTACATACCTTACCTAGAATGTAATCTCCTGCAAGTATTTTATTTAAACGAACTTCATTAACTGTTGGGTAGTCCATGACGATTGCAATTTTTGCACCGTCTACAATCTGAGAAGTTATGTTCTTGTGTACCGCATACTCACCCATAATACTACGCCGCTCTGTTGATTATTTTTTTAATCGAAGCTTGTAGTATGTCTTTGTTTCGGCCCACCATCTCGTGCTTTACAACACCAGAAAATGTTTGACCAATGCTTTGCTCTAGCATCTCGCCAAAGTTAACACCACTCATGTTGAGTGTTTTGGTTAGGAATTTCTTGATGGAAATTACAGGGTTGCCCTGTCCCAACGCTCTTGCAGTTGCCCAGAACTCCATTCTGGTTGGCTCGCAGTGATCTAAGTCACCGTCCGTGATCTCTGATTCCAAGACAGCATTTGCCTTGACATTGAGTCTCACGATTTCGTTTTGGTTTTCACCGACCTTATCCGTACGATAAGACGTGATCACGAAGTCATAGCTACCCTCTGGTAAGGGCATCTGCTCTTGTACGTCATCTGGATTCATCGATAAAAAATCTGATATATCAGCCATTAGTTCCTCCTTTGTTTAGGTTAATTACGTTGTCGGCTGACAACTTTTTGCGTGCATTTTGTTGTATTGCACTGAACAATTTAGCAAGATCTAATTCAGTTGTCTGACCAATAAGACTTGGTGCAGTAACTTTTAGATCCATTCTGTGATCAGATACAGTACGTAATGTACGCTCGGTTCCTTTGCTAGAAGAACGTGTATCTATTCTGCATACACAGTTGAAGTATCTGCCTAGCTTTGTAGATAGTTTAGAACCTACGCTAGTTGGGTACGCTTTTGACACGCCCATGTCTCCTTCCATGTATTGCATATGCGTTGTAACAACCACGTTACAAGGCACTTCTGATCCCGTAATGTACTGCATGATATGTTGCACGTCACGAGCTGCCGTTCCCCATTCGGGTTGGGAAGCTTGATCAGTTGACTTCTTATTATTAAAGACAAGAGCCGCACGAAGTGCCGCCTCACCCATTAATGTTAAGCTGTCTATAACCAACACATCTTTGTTAGTCCATTTAGATACGGGGCCATACTCTTCATCCTCATCTTTCCAATTAGAAATTAAAGATGCACCCTTACGAAACGCCTCCGCTCTGCCCATAGGATCTTTCAACGAAACATATGAAACGTTGTTAACACCTGTGTCCGTTAAGAACTCGGGAAGAATGTCTAAGCCGTTGTCAAAATCTAAGATACGTAACTTGTATCCTGCGTTTGCAAGGGTGGCTAATGAAGCCGTCTTACCAGAGCCACTATCCCCTACTAGTAGTAGCTTGGTTACATCTACTGATGTATGATTTTTTATACTTGCCATATTTATCTCCTGTATATTGTAATATTAGCATAATTAAAATTTTTGTCAAGAAGTATTTTTACTAAACAAATTTTCTGCATGTATTATTTCTCCTTCACGTACGAGATCATCATGCAATGAGACTTCAAAGTCTTCATTTAAAATTGTGAGACGGTGGTCAGGTGACTCAGAACACATCTCTCTAAATTTACAACCACCATAGTTACCACATGAAGTAAAGTTAGCTGGATAGTATTGGTGTTCCCAATAGTTTTCCGATAGACCTAAGTTATATACTGTATCAGCATACCATTCATCAATAGATAAATTAGATACGTTAAACACAGCACGATTGAATCTGCAAAAGTGCACACCTGTCTGTACTGCATCAATAATAAAACCACGAACAGGTAAACTTAGTATGTGTCGTGCGGCCCATAGGTACGCATACACCTGGTTGTTTGGTTGGTAGTTTCTAAAATACATATCACTTAAAGATGCTTTGGTTGTCTTTGTATCACACAGATACAACCCACCTTCGAACTCTACAATCTTATCTATCCTACCAGAGAATCTTTTACCTGTCGTACCGAAGGGTACTTCAAATCTTTTCTCAAGACACGGCTCACCGTTAGGCATTGCCGCAATCTTTATGTTGTCATCCCAGTATTCTTCTACTCTCCAGACAATGGCACGCAGTGCGGCTTCTAATCCTCTTGCCTTATCTTCTGATGAAGATAGATCAGCTCCGTAATTCTTGAGTATAAACTCAATAGCCTCACGCATTGTGTCTTGTTTATTTTTATTATGGAATCTACCCCTATCGAGTATCTCATATGCGTCGTGCACTGCTGACCCAAAGCCCGTGACCATACCATAACTTTTTAATTTATACCCACGTAAGTTTGTCAGATTGTATAGACGGGGGCACGCCAAGAAAGTTGAAAGACTTGACGTATCCCATACTACTTGTTTAGGTTTGTCATCTACATAGATATACTTTGGAACTCTATCTGGTTTAGACATCTTTGATTAGCACATCTAGTATGCTACCTTCTGTCACAGGTTTAGCTTTAGTCCTTGCTGATTTGCCTGATATTCTTTTACCAGATTTCTCTGCGGCTCTGATATTCTCACGAGTCCTTTGCAAATACTCTATGATTTTATCAATGTCTTGTTGATTATCTGCAAGTTCCATTGGATCTTTTTCTAATAGTTCTGTTGGTATTTCTAACTCTTCACTCATTCTGGGTCTGTTCCTTCATACATAGGTATCGTATCCATTTGTGGTTCGTCAAATCCTTCTGTATCAAAGGGTTCAACGGACATAATCTTTGCGTCTGGTATTGTAACCAAACCCATAGTTAATTTATTAGATACATATTTACGAGTAGTCTTATCAAACTTCATGTTTGATTCCATGACTAGTTTCGCCGCGTCTTCTTTAGTTCTAGCTTCTACTGCCCAGTGCTGTGTGAACATGTGACTAGTTGTAACATCATACTTCATCTTGTCTCCTTTTAAAAATTAGGTTCTTGTTCTACACCCTCATCGTGTAGTCTTTTGTATCGAAGGTAGACAGCTTTGGCTTCGTGATATGCTCGCCATCTACCTTCAAATTCTGCGTCGTACATTTTATCTGCCCAATACTTTAGTTGTGTGGGCACATGTTCAATGTATGGTCTTTCCTGTAATGTTTGCATTGTATAACCAATCCTCCAGTGCGTTTGGTTCGTGACCTTCTTCTCTCATAGAAGCTAAGTCTTTCTCAATCAAATGTCCTATTGAAGTTGCATTCTGTACACACACAGATAACATATGCAACGCAGGTAAACTACCTGCTGATGTTAGTATCATTCGCATACCCATTTCAATCAGTGCTGATTCTACTAAAGCCATAGGATATTTCATACACAAATCTGCAATAGGTTTCTTTAAATCTTCTAAACAATCAACAAACATTTTTTGTTGTATCTTATTAAGTTCATTGCTCATAGTTTGTTTCCTTCCTCATCTGTCATTTCAAATGATTTTGTTTCTAATGAAGATGTAATTGTAACACATTCATTTTGTATGTCAAATACTAAATGGTCATACCTCACTTCATCTACACCATCTTTACTTTTCATCTGCGTACGATATGCTTTGACATACCTATACAATCTCATCTTCAAAGCAAATGGTTTGTCATGTCGTAGATATATACAAGGCTCATCGCTCTCGCTATTATCTAGGTGATCGACGGCTTTTTCCAATACGTTCGATAAATCTGTCGAGTGCAATAGGTTGTACGTCTTCGGATTGTACGCCATACTCCTCCTGTATATGTTCATAGTCATTGTAATCTAAACTTAAATCATCGTTGTGTCTAGACCTATCTTCAAGGTTAACTGTGTATCCATCTAATACAAAGTCACCATCTTCTAGTATTTCATCTTCGTCTTCTATCTTTTTCTTGTATGGTTCTGCCATATTCTAACTCCTATCATTGCATAAAATACAATCATTAAAAACACGAACGGATTTCGCATCTTTTCTTCTGTAATAAAACCTACAATAGAGATTAATGGAAAGGCTGTCAAGCCTAACATAAACAATATGTAAGCCGCATAATCTATAATCATACTGACCACTCCTTGATGTTATTTACTGCATCTATTTCTTTGACTGGCATAAGCCTATGGTTGTTGCCCGGAAACATGAAGACTAACACAGAGCCGACTTCATATTCCTTTGTTGTTTCGTTCATCACATCTATTTGAAAAGGATAGTATGATGAGCCACTCTCAATGGCATTTACTCTATCCATAGTTTCTGGTGTGACTGACCACACCTCACCTCTTATTTTAAATCCCTTCTCTCTTGCTACAAGAATAGGAAAACTTCTTGCGTAACTAAACAAATCATACTTGTCATCAGCTGACACATATGTGCCAACATACTCAGATGAATTGCCCAGTACACTATGAAGTCTGCCCCCTTTCTTCAATGTACCATAGACGAATAGATTAGTTCTCCAACTATAATCATTCGACATTAAATTGTCCTTTCAATACTAATTTTTTTGTAATGCAGTTGTTAGGAATAACTACACCCCCACCACCACATTGACTTTCTTCATCAAAAGATGACACAAGAATGGTACTATCCTTATCTTCTTTGATAAGG
>Ga0209535_1000395_pt1 | contig 30570 bp, 37 predicted proteins | sample LinPmetageLP28_FD_184041 | JGI IMG/M metagenome (GOLD analysis project Ga0209535, IMG submission 184041) | Marine viral communities from the Pacific Ocean - LP-28 (SPAdes) (version 2) | ecosystem: Environmental > Aquatic > Marine > Oceanic | place: Pacific Ocean | collected 2009-08-22
AGCCTTCATAACGCTGTTCAAATTTCCACTTAACGTATTGCAGAGTGCTGTTGTACTCTGGCTTTGGGTCTATGGTGTACGTGTAGCAATTGTAGTCTACTAGAACAACATCGTTTAAGGGGTTGGGGAAACTAACATTAGGGTTGTCCCGCTTCAACGCACCCTCGCTATACTTAGCAGGTACTCCATCTGTAAGTTTTAATATATTCATGATGCTACTCCTGGTGTCATTCCGTACAATGTGTTGTTCACTTGCCAAATAACAATAATTGTTTGATTAGTTGTATCTAATGTTGGGGCCGATCCGCCAACCCATGTTACACTAAGACCACTGTAGGTCCAATCTATGGTCTTAGCAGACCCATCGTCAATAATTAGAGTTATTGATTCTCCGTCTGAAAGTGAGTCTGTAGGATTTACATTCCCAGAAAGAACCCATCGTTGTATCGTTCCAGCGGCTGCACTTAATGCAGTAGTTCCAGTGACGCCTGTTACATTAACAGCGTATTCTTGTATAGCACCAGCCATGTCTAGGGTGGTGACTACTGGTGTAGTAAGTGTAGGACTGTTTGTAAAACTTAAAACACCGCTTCCGTTTGTTGTAATTAAACTATTATTAGCACCAGTAGCTGTTGGGAGAGTAAGAGTATAGGTTGCTCCAGCAGAATGTGCGGGAGACTGTATCTTAACCCCGTGGTTGTTATTGGAACAGTTTAGCTGTATTGCTCCAGTGGTTCCACTTGTTGTGCCATCACCCATAGCCTCTACACACCCTGTGCCGTTGGGATTTAACTTAATATTTCCGTTGCTTGTAGAGGTATTTATTTCTCTCGCCTGAACGTCTAAGTTAGCACCAAGCTGTGGGCTAGTGTCACCTGCAACACTCTGCAATGCACTATCGGCTTTAGTTCCTTGAGCAGCCGTTGCGTAGTCAGATGAGGCAAAAGCTTTTACCTGAGCGAGATTAGTGACTTCGCTGTCCATTAACGCCCCAGCAGCGGTTACGTTAGCCGTATCGGTTACATCGGCATTAGTTTCAATAGTATCTAAGTGAGTCTTGTCTCCATTTACAAAAGCTCCCTCACTTGGTTTAAGCTGGTACGTTGATAGGTTTTGGTCGCCCGTGTTTGTACCGCTAGTGTTAGATAGCTTGGTTATATCAGCCGCTGTAACAAACTTATGAGTTGTTGAAGAATCATCAATATCATCGGCATCTTGTCTGGGGTTCCCCATGTACACCCAAGCCGACCCGCTATAGCGATAAAGACCTGCATCATGCCCCGTGGTTGCACCAGTAACCAAAACAACATCTCCAGTGGATGGGCTGCCAGGCAGACTAGCGTAGTTTGCTACCTCCGCACCAAAGGCAGGCATATTGGTAGTTTTTGTTACAGCCGTATCTACTGTCGAACCTGTGTGTATACTGTTGTATGCCATTATTGTCTCACCCTAAATGTTTCGTTGGAAGGTCCAACATTAAATGCTTGGTGGCTACCCCCATTGCTTACAAGAAAGTCATCGTAAAGAGTAGTTGACAACCCACCAATTCTAGCTCCTACGCGTCCTGCCCGTAAGAACTCAAAAATGTTTTTAAGTCCTACGTTTCTCATCGGACTAGTCTACGAACTGATCTGCAAAGATAACGGACGTTCCGCCACTGCCTATAAAACTAGCACTTGCTGCTGCGTTCTTACTAAGAACTATTAGCCCCTGCTCTTTTACGAGAAGGTGTCCATGTGAAGCACTAGCTGCTGTTCCATCAAAGCTAACAATTACGTTGTTGCTTTGTACGTCTATAATGACATAATCTGTGTCTTTGTGAAGAGCAGCTAAAGATACTGCGGTACTGTTAGTTGCAGAAAGTCTTTCAAATTTAGGAGAGGCGTTAGGGTTTATGTTCCCGATGTATAAGTTGGATGTTCTTGAGTTCATTATCGTGATTGTTGAGAGACGTGAGTTCTAAAGCGTTTGCCTATAGTGTTGTTGTTTGCTACTTGTTGGGGGTTATCCATTTCTTCGCCTAGATAGTTCTCGGCAATTTGCTCCTCAAAGGAGGCTTTATTGTGCTGTCCATCCATTCGGAGAAAATCAGCGTATGTGGCGTGTGCCATGTAATAGAAAAATTCTTGTGGTACTTCTCTTAGGCCATCTCCACTGTTTCCAGACCCGTCAATATCTAGACTTGCAAGCAGTGTAACTGGTTTCTTGTACGTTACCCAAACTTGGCTTTCTTCTGAGTTTACTACGTTCAGAATATGAGCACCATCGGACTGTACTCCGAACTCGTACTCTACAGAAGACATATTGAGGAACGCTTGGTTTCGATGAATACGAACGAACTCCCCAATTTCGCTTAGATCTCTAACTCGTGGGGTATTTGCCTTAGCTGACGCAGAGGTTCCAATGCTCCAGCCTGTTTCCGTTATGCTCGTTGAGCTTAGGGAGTAATACGCAGTTTCGGTAGCATTCGGAAAACCTTCTATAATTATCCAAGCACTTCCGCTATTCCTGATTAGGCTGAATGCAGCAGTTTTGACCTTACCTGTTCCTGTAGTGGATGCTGATGCCGTAAAAATAGTTCCAGCGTCATTGCTTCCTGCACCAATTGAAGTAAAGTCCGAAGACCCAGCATATTCTATTTGGTACACGGTCCCGTTCTCTATAGCTGTAGCGGATATGTCAGTAGTGTCGTAGTGCGTGTACGCCGATTGACCGTTCTCTGTTCCGTTGAGCTTGTACAGTCCATTAACGCCATCAGTTCCTGCACCAAACACGTAATACCCGTCTTGGGTAAATGGACATATTTGGTTCTCGATGGTACGTGGTTCAGCAGATATTAAATACCTGGCCCAGTACGGAGTGCGGTTGTACGCTTCGTACATCCGCCTGTTTGCTAAAGCTAATAAATGAGCATTCTCAGCAGTGGTAAAATCTGATGTACCCGCCAGGGCGGATATTAGATCATACAAGTCTTTATTAGCTTTATCCTGCATTACGCGTTATTGGGTGAGAGATCCTTGAACCTCTTGTTATAATCTTGTATAAATTCTTTAGAATGCACGGTGTCGTTCCCGTACTTCTTTGTTAGCCTAAAGAACTCTCTTGGTGGCATTACTGCCACTGGCTTTCCTAGAACAGGATGTTCCTTGCCTTTAAGTTCTGCGGACTCTTTTCTGGCGATGTCTGTTCGAGCTTTTTCTGTTTCTTTTTCGAACTTCAGTCCAGTCCTAATCTCACGCATGAACGCTCGATTTATTTCTCCGTCGCTGTACCTTGGAAGAGATGTAATTATATTCATAAATAAAAAAAGGGAGGCCAGGATTGGCCCAACCTCCCTTTGAAATACTATAAAAAGGTATTAACCACTAAACTTTTCACCAGCAGTTGGGTAGTAAGCTACAAGGAGTTTAAACTTACCCTTGCTAGCGTTACCAAAACCATTGCCAGTTCCAGTAGAATCAATAACAACAGAGCTAACAACGTGACCGTAGGTTGCTGCACCAGCAATCAAAGCACCAGTGTTAGCAAAGATACTGCCTTCGCTTGCGGTATCGCCTGTGAAGCAATTGACCGCAGCAACAAAGCCGTCGTCGTCTCCATTATCACCAAATGAAATGGTAGCATCACTGATAGCACTACCTGTGCTAACACTAGCTGTTACCAGTTCTTCAACAATAATTGCTGCGTTAAGAATAAGTCCAGCCATAGCTGAACCACCAACTTGAACGGCAGTTGTTTGTGATCCTGTTGAGGCAGACAACTCTGAAGCATCAAATGATACTTCGTGAGTGTATCCCAAGGATAATGTTGGGATGTCACCAATTTTCTTTAATTCGATAGCCATAATAACGTACCTCCTTATGCGATTGCGGTGATTTTACCATGAGCACCAGGATGGTAAACTGCGAGCGTAAGCGCACAATCAACGTATCCGCGTTCGCCGCCACCTTGATTAGGTAGACGAGAACTGCCCATTGGGATTAGCTCTGCGATACCAGCGTACTCAGGATTGACAAAATAGCCAGTATCCTGCGCAGCAGCATCAGGAGCGCAATCAGGGTTCATGTTCACAACAGAAACGATACCGTGATCGGACTGGTAAAGCTCGACGCTCAACTTAATCTTAGCGGATTCGCCGTTGTAGTTAACGCTACGAACACCTTCGTTAGCGGCGTTTCCATCTACACCAGTGCGAGCAAAGTCGCTGATGATCCGACGAAGAGCAGTATCTGCAATCAACGTCAACGAGTTCGTGTTCCCACTAACGCGATAGATAGAAGTGATGATGTTGTTCATCGCAGTTTCCGTGAACGCACCAGCAGCATGAATGCTACCAGCAGGAGTACGGTAAGCTGCGGGAACTTCAGCAGGTCCAGCGGAATCAATCCAGTCGCCGAGGCCACGTAGCTTGTAAACAGAACCAGCTCCGTCTTCAGTGTCTAGATCGTTGTTCGAAAGCAAGGTAGCTTCAATATCACGCTTTAGTTCGCGAACTGCCTTAGCTTCAGCTTGAGCAACTTTAGCAGGGCCAACAGAATCAACAGCCTCTTGGAGGTCGCTAACCATGTAGTCCCGACGGAACTTTTGGGTGTTATTTGCAAGACGTGCGCGGCCACTGAACTGGTCAGTGAAAGTGGTTACGTCAGCTCCTTCAGCAATCCCAGTAGTTCTGGGAGAAGCGAGAGAGTCTACAGTCCATTCGTGGATCGTGCCAGATGCACGAGTTTTTGATAACGAGGACAGGACGGGCGTTTCTTCAGGAGCCAAGATAGTTAGCACATCGCTAAGATCTTCTCTATTGGAAGCAGCCGAACCTGGACTAGTTGTGTCGTATGTATTTGATAGTGACATTTTATGTATTCAGGTTAGTTGAGATTACGCGACCATCGCGCTTCTCTCAGTTTCTGGAAGTCATCTTTGTTTCCAGACTCTCTGAACCTAGACGAAAGATCCTTTAGGGCTTTTGAAGAATTGCTTTCAGATTTATCGGACTTAGCACCGCCCAACGAAGGGCTTTTAGGTGGAGACGGCTTAAACGCTTGGCCAGCACCTTTAGGTGATTTTTTAGCGTCTCCCCCGAACATATTATCAACTGAATGAGCTAATAGATACGGGAGTTGCCAACTAAGATCAGGGCTTTGTTCGTAGGCTTTTTGTAGAGCAGGCTGACTAGCTAGTTGCACAAACTGTTTAGTCTGTTCACTATCTTTGTCGCCTAACCACTTAAATTCCTTTAAAGCTTTTTGACCGTACTCTTGGCGTAACGCTACAGCGTTTTCCGTTTTCTTCACCTTCTGAAATTGGTCAGGTAGAAACTTGTCTCTGGATTTCCTTGCTTGCTTAAGGGCTTCACGCACCTCAGCTTTAGTCATGGATTTTCCATCAGCCTCTGTAACCATGTCATGTGCACTATAGTCATCAGAGTCGAACAACACTTCTTCTGCCCAATCAATAACATCATTGATTTCCTTCGCTTTGCTCTGAATATCCTTCATGGTATTCAGGTCAGAGTACGGGTTATCAACAATATCAGATTTAGAAGATAGAATTTCGTCCTGTTGAGCCTTTAAACTTTCCTCAAGTGTTTGAGCCTTCTCCTCGGCAGCTTTAGCTCTAGCTGTTAGTTTACCAAAACGGTCAACAGCTCGGCTAGAAAGAGCCTCAGAAAGGTGTTTAATCTGCTCCTCAGAAAGATTTTCTAAGTCGATATTTGAAAGAACATCTTCATTACCCTCGGAAACCTCTTCTTCATTAGACTGAGACTCAATCTCAATATCTTCTGAAATAGACGCATCTTCGGCCTCTGGTTCAGACTCCGAAGGAACTAAATCCTCCATCTGTCTGGCACGTCTAAGCTCGAACTCAGACGCGGATATATTAGTATTTTCCGCTGTATCTTGAGAGGCATCAGCGACCGCCTCGATAACTTCACTCATGTGTATATGCTGTTTCCGCTATTACGCCTAGCGATGGCGAGGGCGTGATTATAGCACGGAAACTTACATGTTAGACATGCTCAGACCATTTTTTTAATAAATTATCTGAATCTGAGTCCTGAAGTACATCATCGTACGCACAAATCTCTCCAGAGATCTGCATTACTTCTTCTTGTGAAGCGGATCTTAGTCTAGATATGCTAGACTCTCTTCTATCCTTTATATCTTTTATAAAGCGAGCAAAGTGCTCGTACTTCGATAAAAAAACAACATCGTTATCGTTGGGCATTTGAAAATTTAATTAGTTCCCTAGAAACTCTTTCCATTCTAGGACGAATACCAGGTATTCCGTCAGCTTCAGCAGTTCTGTACTGATCGTTGTCCAAGAACTCATCAGCAGCTTCTCTGTATTTTCCTTCGTTTATCAATCGTCTTGTATTGGGGCTTTGCATAATAGACCCCCTGTAATGCTCACTAAAAATAGCATCTTGCAAAGACTCTGGAAAACTTGAAAAACCAGGAAGAGCTTTTCTTATACTTTTAATCCTAGTTCTTACGTCTGTGTCCAAAAGACGTTCAGCAGCATCTTTATCAATGGACATACCTAGCTTTACATCAGGGCCATAATGACCGTACCCTATCGTAAAATATTCTTCTTTAGGATTAGGCTTATAGGGCTCAGGTTCAAAACTTTCTGCTATTCTTAAAGTGTTTTTGAACAGTTTAACTAGTCTTTCTTCCGCAAGAAATCGACCGTAGTCTGTTGTGCTTTTATTGTCTGCCATTACTGCTGCATCCCTTGAGTTTGTACCTCGCCCATTTGAGCTGGTGCAGTACCTACTCGGCCTATTTGCGCGTTCTCAGCTTGCTGTATAACGAACTGATACTGTGCATTGTACTTTTGTAAACGCTGGGCAAACGCTTCATCTTCTTGAAGGCGTTTCCCAATATCGGGCTGTTGCACATAGCTTTGAATAATTTGCAAAGCAGCTTGAGCACCGTTAGGACGCGCTGGAACTTCAATCCCCGCGTAAATTTTAGATAAGTCATCTGTAATATCTTTCAACATCTGGTCCTGAGCTTCTTGAGCAGGACGTAGAATTCCGCTAGCCAGAACTGGATCAATACTTCCAGCTATTGCCGTCAGTAGTTTATCTACGTCAATTAGTCCGTTTCGGTCCATCTGGACCAATGAAACCAACTGATTTAGTTTAGCTTCTTGTTTTTCTGAACTAGCGTTCAGGACATCAAAACTGATAGTAACGTCGTAATTCTCATTAGGATCACCCTTATCAAACATCTGGGGATCGGGAACCCCCGTTACGTTAAAAAATATTTCGTTAGGCCCGAACCTTTGAAAATTTTTGTAACAAGTAGTAACTACTTTAGCGATGTGCTGAAGGTACTTGTCAACCAAGAACTGCCTTCGTACTCCACTAAGCGGAGATTCTTCATCTAGGCCAACAATTCTGTCAGCTTGAGCCTGAAGATTGTTCTCCATTTCTACAGATCCTGGATTAAATCCTGGTCCCTGCATGAAACTAATTTCTCCAGGACGAACCTCTGGGATAAATCGACCAGGACCAATCTCTTCTGGCTTTCTTCCCTTTGGATGAGTTACGGCTGGCAGGGTAGATAGCGAATTGCTGTCTATCCGAGAGTCACGCTCTACTTTAACTTGGTTCTGGATGCCTCTCAGAAGCGATGGAACCGTCATTGCATCATATAGACGCTTTGTGTCCTCACTGAACCTAGTAACTACTACAGGGTAGTCCTCGTACCCGTTTAAGAGATCGAACTTAGCGTAAGCTTGTATGCCTACGCCAGCATCTCCCGAAAAAGATTCGTGAAACACGGTCTCGTAGATACCCTCGGACTTATCGTCCTCGTCTATCAACCTCTGGTAACCATGTATGATCTCAATCAGTTCCTCGGCCTCATAAGCATCATCAGTTGATGAGATGCTCCGCCTTCCCTCCTGCTCCCTCTCCAAGGAATTTATGTTTACACCAGAGAAGTTTTCGATCACGTGCTCCACGAAATTTTCATCCCAACCATCTGTACTTACCTTATTCTGCAGCTCTTGTGCAGTGTAGTACGTGCGCCAAAAACAGTACGGCGCTCGTTGTGGGTCTGTTACATAAGCGGGAAAAATAAAATCCCCATCAGGGGCTACGGTCTTTACCTCTGGAGCATTCACCTGCCTGCGAACGGTAGGAACTTCTGCTACACCTGTTTCACGCAGCTCATCTAATGCTTTCCTTGCGTTAGGCTCAGATACTTGAACAGCGGACTGCATCTGCTGGATTACCATTTCGTCGTTCTGGCCACTAGCTATCATTTCAGCTAGCTCAGGACTAGCAGCAGCAATCCTTCTGAGATCTATCTTCTGCTTGAACGTGCGATCTTCCATTATCCAACCGCAGTACGTAACCATCATGCCACGCTCAAGCATGTAGTTCGCAGCTAGCTCCATTTCTTGCTTGAACCTAGGGATGTACCCAGAGGTTGTCATCCACTTCAGGAAGTTCGAAACTACCTTAGCTCTAGGGATGTCTGTAGCTTCTACAGGGAACGCCTGTATATTAGCCCTGTTTAGGGCTGACATGAACAGCGAAACTAAGCGAGTTACTCTCTCATCAATAACATGGCTCTCTAAATCAGAAGCTCCTTCCCACGGGAAGGCATCTGCTCCGTGCTTACGAAGATCACGGCTTTTACCAGGCCACCAGTTACGCCTGTCATCGTACGATGTACGACAAAGGTCGTAGTACGCTTGCAGCTCATTGGTTGTCGTCTGGTACGCCTTTATGAGAACGTCTATATCTGGCTTTTTGCCAACGTACGTTATTGCTTTTGAGTAATCGTTGTTCTGCATTACCGCTCTAAGTTTTTCAAAAATTGTTGAACCTTATCTTGCACCTTGTACAGAACCCTGTATGAGTACCAGTAGTTTACTCCGATATTATCACAGAATTCGCTATTTTGCATCAACCTCTCTGAATTATGTAGCAATATTAGCCTAAGAAGCTCCCACCCCAACAAGCGATCTATTTCTTGGGACAGGAACTTCTTATCCTGAACTAAGCGATTAAGCTGTTCCTCTTCTGTATCTGTAAGAAACTCCATTAACGTCTTCAATAACTTCAACTGTAATTAACTTCCCAACTAACCGTTCCGAAATTTTTTTAGGAACAAGCACAGGGATCTTAATGCCACTTTCACGGACGTACGCATAAACGTACTTCTTGTTAGGTGCTACCTTTATTACCTTAGCACTTATATGCTTCGCAGTAGCCTCTGGAGCTTCTATAGCTTCAGTTAGTATTTCCTGCCCCTCATCGGAGATCCAGGTGTTCTTGCCTGCACCAGTCATCATACCACTGGACAGCTTTTCCTTCGCTAGTACCAATAACTCATCCCAAACATAATGCTCTTGCCGAGCTATTTCACTTAATCTTATCTTCATTTAATATCCTCCCATAGACCTGCGAGTTACTGCTAAATCGCGAGCTGTTACGTGGACTGGGCCTTCTCCATAGTTCGCCATTCGTAAATAACGAATAACGTCAAAGAAGTCCTTTAAGGGTTCGTCCATTTTCCCCTTCGAGTTGTAGTTAATGAGGCTATCAATTAAGTTTCGACAGCTCTCGTGAATATAACATCTGGGCTTATTAGCGGAATCAATCGGCTCATTAGGGTTGTAATTAAACCACTCATCTAATGCAGATAGCCCAACTTCCTCCATACGGCCATCAGAAGGTACGAACATCATATCTTGCTCCTCGAATGCCATAAACAAATCTTCGTTGTTCTCGTTCTCTTTAGCAAAGAATCTAGAGTCCCCAATTCGCTCAAATACCTGAATTCCTAGATCATGTTCAATTTCTTTGAATAAATCTACGTACCCCTTTACGCCTAATCCGACCTTCTTTGAAGCGGGGCCAAGTTTCCATTTAGGGTCACCGAACTCCGCCCAGTCCCCATAAGTGTCCCAATCGGGCCACTCACGGCAGATGTACACGTTGTCGTTATCGTCTACAGCAGCCCATATAGAAACGTAGTTTTTTGCTCCAGCGGGGTCCACTACCTGGTACGCTGTGTACCTGGACTTGTCAGATACGTCAGGGAACTGCATTCCGTACTTATTAGGCTCGTTGTCCTTTAGCACGTTAACTTCAGTGTTAAAAAGCGGGAGTAAAGAAGTCATGCTTTTTACGGGTACTCCGTAAGCGCGAACTAATATCTCCTCTTCTGGTCTTCCACGAAGGTCTTTTGCTATACGCTCGTACCCGCCAAACGGGTTCTCATCAGAGTGCAAGTACACTACGGACGCATCCCTTGACGGGCTGTACTGACGCACAGGGACTTCTCTGTTCTTTAACAACTTAGCCTTCTTGGTCTCTAGAGTTTGTGCACTCTTCAGATAATCGGATATAAACGGAGTATAACCATCAATAGGAGTGAAGCCTATCCCCATAACAGCATCTCTGGTTGCTAGACGGAACCTAAGAGTGTTCACTAGCGCAGAATCGCCGAGGTACTCATCTAACCACGCACCTATGTTTAGCCCTGTAGCTTTAGGAAAACCGTACTCAAAGCCCTCTAAAATCGTCTGGTTGTTGCTGTACTGCGTGTACGTCTTGAAATCTACTCTAGTACGGGTATCAGGGAAAATAAAGCTCTTAGCCGTGAACCCGTTCTGCATACTGTAGTTGATGTACCCCTCGATGCTCTTCGTCTTCTTCTTGAACTCCTTGGGCATCATCTCCCATATAGCGGACTGCTGCACCTTGATGGAGGTGTCCTCGTTCTGTGAGAAGCATACTACGTGACCATCGTTACTTTCAGTCACAGCTTTCATAACAATCTTTGCAAATCCAGTGGTCTTCCCCGATCTGTTACCACCTAAAGCTAAACACTCGTTGTGTTTCTGTAGCCCTTGCTCAATACGCTCCCATCCAGGGAGGTCGAACCCATGCCTTACAGGGTCATCTTCAGAGGCTTTGATTCGACTCTCATGGGCAGTATGCAGCTCCTTAAGCAACGAGAGATCGTTGTTGTACAGCCAAACAATGTCTTTAGCTGTAGGGGACTCTAAAAAAGGATGCTCCGTAAAATTCATTTTAACTTAATTATACAACATCTAAGTCTGACGCTAAAAACCACATATGACCGTGCTTTTGGATCATCGGCCTACCTAGATAGCTTTTAACGTCTACGTACACGCTGTCAGGGGCCTCAGATACACTAACCACTACCATAGGTTCAGTTTGCATCTTTTTGATCTCCTCTGGCTGATAAGGGTAGTTCACCCTAGCCTTCTCTGGTTTTCCATCAAAACCTATTCCTGTTGTCTTCAGTACGACTTTGTTTCCTTTTGTGATGTTCATTGCTACAAGTTACTCTATAATCTTACGTATACCGTGACGGATCGGAGGAGTATTAAATGCAGCACTGTTAATGGTGGAGGAAGTGGGATTTGCACCCACGTCTTCAGAAGCTTCCTCCTGAATCGAATCTAAATTACCCCCAGAAAAAGTACCTTCGTTGCTGTTTTTACCCCCACAAAAAGCACCTTCGTACTTCTTGATGTCGTTGTAAAAAGGATCTTTAGGTCTAAAAATGTTGTTGTACCCTTCGTGGTACGCGTCCCAGTCCGATACTCTGCTCCTGTCTCCCTTGCCGCTCACAATACTAGTTCCTCTCTACGTTAAAATCATCTTCGTCTTCCTTTAGATCCTGTATTGCTATATTAGCGGCAACAAGCATAGCTACCTCTTCCTCAGAACTATCGGGATCCATCTGTTTTATGATCTTGAATAGCTCGTTGATTACCCTGCGATTGTACTCTGGATCGTCCATGTCGTGCTCTTCAAAGTTGTACGTTATCAACATCTATTACCTCCGCTTGTTTTATCTTGCTTTTAGCCTTTTCCATTAAGCTCTTGTAGTCCTCATCAGTGTAAACTTTTTCTTCCCTGGATATACTGGTAGCTTCCCCTCTCGCTAGCATCGCCTCCCTAGACGAGTTAGACTTCGCTATACTAATATCTTTGATGTCCTTAAAAGTAGGCTTCAGCTCACCTGATTGCATACGAGAACGCACATCGTTTATAATCTCCTCCTCTAGTGAGGTTATGTTTAAGTAAGAGTAAGCTGCAAGTTGACCCCCCAGGTCACGCCATTTGCCCATGTGGTCAGCGTACGATACCAGCACACGTTGTACTGTTTCGTGTTTAAAACCGTACTTGGACACCATGTTGTTAATGCTTTTGCCCTGTGCAGAAAGGAATAGTATTGTAGCTACCTTTTTAGGGTTATAACGCTCTAGGCATTTAAGCTTTTTAACTTCATGTTCCTCAGCGTACTCTATAACAGCGGAATTTATGTCTTCAAATAACTGTTGTTTTACAATGTTAGGGTCAGGGGAACTCATAATAGTACGCCATAAATCATAAATAAGCCTACAAGTCAAGTATTTTTTTTGAAGGCAGTACATAAATTGCAATTTAAATTTAAAAAAAAGCCCTGACCCCCTCCCCCCATGTGCCCAAATCGTCGATACAAGCCTAAATAATTGGAATCTGGATACGATCTAGGACGACCTAGGACGTAGTTGTTCTAGGACTACTAGGACGGGACTAGGACAAATCCCCAAAGTCTGAATACAAGCAGAAAATGGGTACTAGGACGCGATTTGCCTCTGTAATTGAAAAGCTTGGACAGCTTCAAAACATCGCAAAAACATCCATTTGTATCCAGAACTGGATACATTTTGACTATTTGAGAAGTGAAATAGTACATTTACTGCAAATCTTGGTACATTTACGACAGCATCAAAGCGTTTTTTCCTATTGCCTGCACGTATATATCCAAAACCGTATTCAATGATTGATTACGTGCATTGATTACCAACGACTTACATGGGGGTTGACGGCTGTGCCCCATGCAAGCTATTATATGCCCGAAATTTCGGATCATTCAGATTCGGCATTTCTAACCGTAACCAAAAAATAAATACAATATGAATACCGTCGAAATAAAAAACACCATCTCAACCATGACTCAAGGACGCTGCTTCATCAGTACGACTGATTACTTGAGATCCGCGATTGTTCCCGCTATGGTGCACCTAGGAGAGCTTCCAAGCGATTCAGCATCACAGATCCGCGGAAAAGGCCGTATCGATGCTCTCAGGACGATAGAGAGCATACAAGGAATCCAAGCGAGGGAGGCTTGCGAGTCCTTGATCTCTGAATACAAGTCTAGTAAGTCCCCAACTCGCAATCCGATTGCGTCTGACATAACTGCTCAAATCTCAGGCATAATTCAAAATGCTATGGCAAGCAGTTCGCCATCAGTATCCAGCACAGAAATACAAGAGGAGATCGATGATAGACTACTGCCCGTCGTGGATCGCATTCAGGATCTAGAGAAAGAGTATCAGGAATTCAAGGACACGTTCAGATCCAACCCTTCAAAGGTAGCGAGAGGAAAAGTTCAGCAAGCAAGTTCAGATAACTTGATCCTAAAAAGAGTTCTGCCGTTCTATCCAAACCAAGGATCTTGTCTCAAGACTTTGGTTACATCGCCTCCTAGTTATGGGAAGAGTTATTCTCTGAGGCAACTAGGCAATGCTTACGATCTTTATCTTGAGCATGGCTGTTCTGATAGTATCGACGAAGAGACTACGCTGATAGGAAAAACAATTCCTGATGGCAACGGAGGTTTTGCTATCGTCGATGGTGTATTGACAGAAGCAGTACGGTCCGCATCAAAAGGAAATCGAGTCCTCCTTTTTCTGGATGAGGTATTGAGATGGCCGATTGTATCTCAGGAATTTCTTCTTTCATTTCTAGAACCACATAAAGGATCGTCAGGAGATTCCGAATACGTGCTTCGAACTTTAAAGATGCAAAACGGCAACTCGGAGTTGATCCGTTGCAATGTTAAGAATCTTCATATCGTCGCCGCTGGTAACCGTAGTGCTAATGCAATTACAGAAGCTTTCTGGTCCCGCTGGCATAAAGTGAACATCAAATTCGATGTTACTGATTTCGCCGTTATCTGTAAGCAGATTGCGGATACGTACGACGTGGTTATCGATCCAGGAGAATTTGCTGTGGCCGCTAGCCTCTCAAGGGATCGCTTCAATGAGATGAGGTTAGAGGCTCCGATTGACTGCAGGACTTTAGTGAATGCGATTGAATGGGCGGGATCATCTGATTGGAGTGTAATCAAATCCTGGATACTAGACGGCTTAGAAGATCAGATAGTTCAGAGCGATGCTAGGACTGGCGATCCTTTGCAAGATAGTTTAGACGCTGTTCAGGAAGTAAAGAACTCATTGAGCTAAGTAACCAAAAAATAAATACAATGACAAAACGTAACGAAATCGAAAAAATAGCAATCGTAAATCCGTATCCTGATGGTTACGAAAAATGGAAAGCTAAAAAAAAGAAAACCGAGTTGAAGAAAAACAAGTAACCAAAAAATAAATACAAATGATTAGTCACACAAAGATAGTAAAGGCCATTCGATCTGAATGGCGAAACAAGACAGGGAAGCAAAAGATCGGCAAGCTCCGAGAGTTGCGTTCAGATTCTGGATACAGAGTCAATGCTCAAGTCCTCAAGGATCTTGAAACCGCAAGATGGTTTTTTGATGGGAACCATCAAATCGAGGTTGGGCAAGAATCTGATGGTATGGTGAATCCTGATACAATCAAAAAACCTAATAAGCTTCATGGATTCCTTAAGAGCTTGCTTTGGCATGAATGCGCGCATGGTCGGTACTCGAAATCTGATGCGCTTCCGATTCCTGTATTAGGAAAAAGACTACAAGATGAAGGTTGTCCTTTCTACGTGTTCAATGTAACGGAAGATTGTTACATTGAGAGAATGGAACAAGTTAGGACAGGCGATCGATTCGGTTGGAAGAATTACATTCGCAGTATTCCAACGGATACAGGTGATCCTTGCCAGTACTTGCTCACATTGAAATTCAATGAGGCGAAGACTTGGAAAAGTTGGAGGCAACAAGCTCCGAAATGGAAAGGAGTCAAAGAGGTTACCTTCCGTAACCAAAAAAAGAATACAACTCATGTTCTGAAATGGTTCTATGATTGCTTGACAATATCCGCGCTTGATCTCGAAACTAGATTGAGTCTAACGATTGAGTTCTACAAGGTATTCAAGGATCAAATACGAAGAGATCACTCTGGTATTGGTGACGTTGGATGGTACGATGACACAATCGGAGGCATGAGAGATCCTGATGCGCCAAAACGCCACAATTTGAACAACAACCCAAAGGGTACGTATTCAAAACATAATGACATGGACTGGGATCTTTGGCCTTACAAGTCCTCACTCGAAAAAGGTACTGAACTCAGGAATCGTATTTGCGGATCAATGACAAGTATATCATGCAACAAACGAACTGCAAGAGGAAGATCCGCTTCGACTGGTTCCAGGATTCGTATTCAGTCCGCAATTACAGGATCTGGAAATCCGTTTATGGGGACTGTAAAACGAAAAATGAAAAGGAAGCTTTTCGTTGTGGTCGACATGTCAGGATCAATGTCAGTACCGTTGAGGCATCTAGGAGGCATTGAGTTCGTATCCGCTTTGCGGTTACTGGACGAGAAAGGTGTTGCTGATGTTCAGATCGTTTTCACATCAGAGGACATGATCGGAGACATGAGTAAAGTTCCTAGCGATGATCTGATGAAGGCGAGCACATCACCTCATCGGGAATCCATGCAGTCTTGCTTGGTACGGTACAGGTCTTGTATGGAAGATGCGGATACAGCAGTGATCTTCACTGATGCTGCGATCACTGACGACAAAACTGACTTTGACAAGTTCAGAGGCAAAGTCGATTTGATCGGATGCTGTCTAAGAGATAAATCGAAATCATTCGATTATGCGCAATCCATGAAAAGGTGGTTCAGTACTATCGTTGTAAGTGATAACCCAATACAGCTAGCTAGGCTGATCGCCGACAAGCTCAACGGGTAAATCATCCAAACTCTGAATACAGCTCACAGGCTTCGGCTTGTGGGCTTTTTTGTGTGTACTCGCTTTGCCTCCATGTTCTGAATACAGGGCGTGAGAGGCTCTAGGATTTGATTTAATCTAGAACTCATCCTAGGATTCGGATTTCTCCGCGATGCTGTACGCGCGATCTCATGGCCTCACATCATGCCTATACCCCAGGAGGGAATCCAAGAGTACCTCTGAGAGTCGCTGAGAGGCTCTGTATGGCGTCCTTCAATAAAGGGTCATATCAACTCATATGAGTCCTAGATCGCCTCACACAGCTCACCTCATGGCCTCTGTACTGAGATCGAGTCTAAAAAATAGTTAAAATTAGACATTTTTTTTACAATCTCTTAGAATCATTCTAAATAAGGATATTTTCGCAATTCTGTATCCAAATTGTGGGGATTTTACGATTCTCGGATCGTTTTTCGTTCAGCTCTTCAATGACTAGGACGTACTAGAACATTGGATACATGGCCTGTTCTAGGACGTATCCAAAAAATGGTGTCAGATCCAGGATTGTGACCGGTTCACCAGGAACTCTCCGACGATTTCTCCCCGTAGGAGCGCTAGGGCGTACATCCCAGGAATTGATCCCTGTATGTTAATAGGCAAAAAGCCTAATAGACAATAAGCCAAAAGCCTAGGGATAATAAGCCAAAAGCCTAAGCCTAAACGTAAAAATCCAGTTTCCACTTGGTACACTTCGTACACTTGGTACACTTCGTCTTGAAATTAGTCTTTTTTAAGACGCACGTATTTTGCTTGACAGCATCATAAAACCTTGGTCAGGGGTAGGGATGTCACCATCAAGAGGGATATGGATCTCGTCCCGAATACTCAGCGATCCTAAAATACGTCAACTCGACAAGCTGATCCTAGGCTACGTGCAGGGGTTCGGTGAGGAGAGCTGCTTTGCCAGTAACCGAGCGATAGCGGAGTTGTTGGGTGTCCAGCATCCTAGGAGCATTCAAAACAGAATCTCGTTCCTAGTTCAAAAAAAGTACCTCACAAAAATAGGATCACATAACTACCGAAAATTACACATAGGAGACAAAGTAAAATAATTATGATTTGGAAACATGGAGAGCCTACGAAGAAGGACAGAGAGATTGTTAAGGAGGCGTTCAGGCAGGCGTATTTGCTCTGGGGAGTGGATAAAAGCGTACTGATGTCTAAAAGCCACGTCCCTCAGGAGTGCATGATGAAACAAATTGTTCAGGAACTATTGATTGAGAGGAATTTGTCATGTCGTTTTATCGCGGATTCAATGCACGTGATACCGAACACTGTTACTAACCGCAGACAAAAACATCTTGAGGCGATGACGAACGCTGAATACGAAGAGAACTTTTTAGCACTGAAGGAGAATCTTGCTAAGGGAGTTTACGGAGGTGATCCTCACCCTAACACATCCAGCTGTTCGATTAATCACTCGGTAAAGGTTCCTATTGACAGGAAACGAACACCAAACGCTGGAGGATTTAGCGATCCTCAAGAAACACCAAGTGGTGCACTGTAGTGCACTAAATGATGTACTGTAGTGCATCAAATGGTGCACATATAACTAACCTATAACTAAAGTATAACTAAATAGTACTAGTACCCTATGTGTTTTAGTACCTAAAATGATTAGTTTTTAAGTTAAAAAAGTTAGTTGAAGGTGAAGGTTAATCCAAGGTAAAGGTTAAGTTTTCCCCTTCGGCGCGTAAATCCGTAGAGATTTTCTTTAAGTTTCCCCGCTAACCTATTAAATAACTGTAAAGTTCGCGTAAGTTCTTGACAGCGTAGCGTAAGTTGGCAGGGTGCAGGTCATGGACAAAAACACCAAGGAGGCAGTGGGAGCCGAAAATCCTACAATATCGGGTCTGCTAGAGCAGACTCTTCGGGCCATGAAACCCGACACACAGGTAGACTTCGAGGCCGCAATGTGGTTCGAAGAAATCGAAGCCAAGCAACGGGCAACCGTGGAAGACATGGCAGAATATTACGCTAATCAGAAGGAGGTCATTCATGAAGCCTAAAGTGAAGCCTCAAGAATTCATCACAACAATCCACAGTGAAATATCCAGTTACATTAACTGGAGTATTTCGCAAGCTATGAGATGGCTGCGAGAGGCAGCAGAGAGCAAGGAGGGTGCAATTTGTCCCTGTTGCGGGACGTTTAATAAAGTGTACCACAGGAAAATTCCTGTGAATACAGTGAAGGCATTGTTTAAGTTACACCAATTAAACAGCCGAGAGCCTAGGGCGTACCATTCTCGCGATTTCACAGGGTCTCACAGCGGAGGTGACTTCGCCAAGATAGCTTCCCTAGGACTGTTATCTAAGGTTAAAAACAATAACATCAAAAAGAAAGAGTCTGGATATTGGAACATTACTGAAGCAGGGAAAGAGTTCTGTCGAGGCGAGTCCCTTATACAAGAAAAGTTGGTGATCTATCACAACGAATTGACGGGGACCGAGGGAACTTTTAAGTCCATTCGAGACTTTTGGCCAGAATTCGATTACTCTGAATTGATGAACGAAGGAGGACTGTCATGCTAGACGTAGGTAGCGTAGTCACGTTTCGGTTACCTTCAGCCGACATCCCTAACGTGGGTCAGGTGATCCGCTTAAAGGAGCTTCAGGACTCCGATTACAAAGTCGAGGTCAGGGGGCGTAGCGGTCGCTCCCTCGTCCTAGAGAGTTTTCATGGCTCTCAGGGCATGATATGGCCGAATTACACCCATGCTGACACGTACATCGAAGGTGGTTGGGAGGCTCTCTGCGAAAAGCAGTTAGTTGACACGTACTATTTCGATGCTGTCAAGGCACGAGCTGAGGACGAAAAAAAGCGAGAAAATCGCAAGAAATCAATGTTTAAGGAGGATGCAGAAAATGGACCATTGCACATCAGAAAAATCCCTTGAGGAAGCCCTTGAGGAGTACCTAGGTAGTGAACAGATGTGGGAGAACCCAGTCCTTGTATCCCATTGGGATGGAGAGGACGTACTGTTCGAGAGTGGTCCATCGGACTTTTTTCGCAGTACTAGGCTGCAGAAGATGATAACATGGGACATAGAGGAAGACATCTGTGGCCCTTGGGAAACCGATGCTAGTAAGATCGTCCGTGCTGTTGCAGATGATTTAATTAAGGACTCTCTGTACGAGATGTCAGGATTCGAAGTTTATAGTTAAAAAAAATGAGTACACCACAAGAAGTAAACCTCGCCCTTTCAGGGCAGATCGACGCTGTGATGCAGAAATATTTCCCTGATGCCAAAAAGCGTGGGAATAACTACGAGATGGGAGATCTCGACGGGAACAAAGGTTCCTCCTGCGGGGTTTTCCGAGCGAAGGGAGGCGTGTATCTGGCAAAAGACTCAGCTACAGGCGAGTGTATACCTATACTGTCCCTGATAGCCAGGAAGCACCTGAACTGGAAGGAGGCGTTCGTGGAGGCTAGGCGTATCTGCGGTCTGCATGACCTGAAACCAGCAGTAGTGGTCGAGCGTCCTGCTGTGGTTAAAGACAGCAGCACTGCTCTAGGACCGATGCGCGGAACGGAGGCGATGAAATACCTATCGCAGGAGCGTGGCCTCTCCGAGGCTGTACTACAGAAGTACGGAATCCGATCACATAAGCGGTACAGTTCAGTGAACGAGGATTTCTGGGCTGCTAGGTTCTATGATGCTGATGGGAACTACGTGATGCTTAAAAGCACAGGCGTCCTTCGGAACAACGGAAAAAAGGACATCTGGAGCACTAAAGCGTGGCATACTCTCTGGGGGTGGGACAACGTGCAGGACAACGATAGGAGCATATTGATCGCTGAGGGGGAGATAGACGCAATGTCCTGGGATCAGATGGATGTAGGGATGCCGTGTCTGTCTGTGCCTAGTGGAGTATCGAACCTAGGATGGATTGATAACGATTACGAAGCACTGTCCCGTTTCGAGAACATATACATCTCGATGGATAACGACGAAGCTGGGCAGAGGGCGGCAAAGGAGATAGCTAAACGCCTAGGTTTGCAGCGGTGTAGAACCGTGCAGTACCCAAGCGACGTGAACGATGCTAATGATTTACTGCGTAAACATCCTGCCGATGCTCCTGCTCTAGTAAAAGCTGCGGAGTCCAACGATCCTCCTACGTTACGTACAGCAGCAAGCCTAGGATCCGACGTTGCGGATGAAATACACCGATACGAGTCCGAAAAAGCACACAATCCTTTCATGTGGCCAGAGCTACCGTTTCGATTGCGTGAGGGTGAGTTGGTCACATTAGGTGGTTACGCAGGTCATGGAAAATCTCAGTTGATGTACCAGATGGTTTTGCACGAAATGGTGGCTAATAATCGCAGGGGATGTGTTGCATCGTTTGAGATACCTAGCTCTTCAATGCTGATGCAGATGCTGTGGATGCAGAACGGGAAATGCCCAAATCCTGACAAGATTAAGGATGAGGTGCAGGTTCTTGCAGATAAACTTTGGTTTGTGGAGTCCGAGGAGGGTGTGGACAACTCTTGGGAGAGCATAAAAGATGATTTCCTGTACGCTAACCGAAGGTACGGGTGCGATATATTTGTGATCGACGCATTGATGCACCTCACTGCTAAAGACGATTGGAATGGTCAGGCTCGTATCGCGAAGCAAGCAGCGAAATTTGCATTAGACAACAGGGTCACTGTGATCCTGATTGCGCACTGCGATGCTAAGAAAGCTACAACAGCTATGATGCCAGAGAACGAGCACATTCTGGGAGGTCAGGAAATCGTTGCCTCATCTCACACCGTTGTGTTGATCTGGCGAAACAAGGATAAGGAAAAAAGGATAGAGGCTGGAGAACAGGTAGATGGACCTGACGGTAAGTTCTACGTGTCCAAGCAGCGGAACTCTGGTGTCCTCGTTTATAGGGATCTTTGGTATCAAAAGAGTCGAAGGATGTTCCACACGGATATACAAAATCTAGAAAAACTAGAAAAAAATGAAGAAATGTCAGATTGGGACTTGACAGACTCTGATTTTGATGCCTTTTAGTACGTATGGATACCATAAAATCATTCGAACGATTCTCAGATCCTTGGGAATCAAAGTACGGGACGATGTACCCGTTCGCAGTGACCCTGGAAGGGTCACCTGATACCGTTTTTGCTAACGGTACTTCCGAGTCCCCTTGGTGGGCAAATGTAGGATCTATCGTAGAAACTGTAGATAAAGGAGAAACCAAGACGGGTAAGCGTAAGGTTTCTTTTGGAAAGCCAGAGGGTGTACAGCAGCCGACTCGCTCTACACCAGCTACACCAGCACAGGCCAAGGGAGCTGCTAGAGATCAAGCGATCTCACTAGCTATGATCTTTAAGATCGCTTCTGAACGCGGTGGTACTCCAGCTGAGTCACTGGACTTAGCCAGAGAACTCTGGGACTCGTTTCAGGAGTTCATCGAATCTCCTACATCAATTTCCTCTTCGGAAGAAGAGGCGTTCTGACGGTTACAATGCACAGCAAGGGGGTCTAGGTTTTTCATGTTTTCCTAGGCCCCCTTTTTTTTATGAACAGAAAAAGAATTGAAAGTGACTTTTTGCCCACCGTGTACTTGTGTCAAGTAGGCGGTTCTTTTAGTTCGTACAGTAAATGGGTTCATTCTGAAGGTGCAGACATTGACATCGAGTTCGGAAACGAGCGAGGAGCTTGTTGGAGAAACGGATCGTACATTTTAATTTACGTTCAAGAGAACTGCAAAGCCGTTATTTCTCACGAAATTTTTCACGCAGTGAACTACACTCAAGAACACACTAGTTGTCCTGACGAAGAGTTCGGGGCGATGTGTACAGAATTCTTAGCCTCCAACTTATTATGAATAGATTGCTGATAATCGGAGACCTCCATGAACCTTTTTGTTTAGACAAATATTTTGCGTTCTGCAAAAAGCTGTACAAGAAAAAGAACTGCAACAGGGTTCTATTCATTGGAGACATCATTGATTCCCATTACAGTTCGTTTCATGAGCAGGACCCAGATGGGATGTCTGCTGGAGATGAGCTAGACCTGTCTATTAAGAAGGTTAAGCGCTGGTACAGAGCATTCCCAAAGGCTGATGTAGTAATAGGGAACCATGATAGGATCGTATCCCGTAAGGCGTTTAGTGCAGGGTTAAGCAAGCGATGGATTCGCAGTTGCCCAGAGGTTCTAGGTACACCTAATTGGAAATTTCACGAAAGTATCCACATAGATGGAGTTAAATACTGCCACGGAGAAGGCAAGAAAGGCATCCAAAGGGCTAAGGCCGATATGGTTAATAACGTGCAGGGGCATTATCACACGGAGTGCTACGTGCAATGGGCGGTTGGTGACTCCTTTCGTGTTTTCGGTATGCAATCTGGATGCGGGATTGACCACGCCAGTTACGCAATGGCGTACGGAAAGCATGGCCCTAAGCCAGCAATAGCGTGTGGATTTGTGGAGAACGGAGGTCGAAATGATCTTGATGAGGTTAGCGTTTACCCGATGGCATTATGACTGAGTTTGAATATTTACGATTAATGGTTCAGCCTAAAAGCACCTGTCAGAAAAAGGCTGTTGCTGCTGGTTGCTGGGTTGGAGAGCGGTTTGTTACAGCTGCTAACTATTGCGAGAACACTGGACAAGTCTGTGACAGGTTAGATCTGCCCACTGGTGCTCAGCCCGATCTTTGTGAATCAGAACACGCTGAGATCAGATTGCTCGATGAGCTAAAAAAAATTGATCTATCAATGATTCCGAACGTAGTTTGGGTTTATGGGCATAAACACATTTGCCCTGATTGTGCAGAAGCACTTCATCAATTCGGAATTAGAGAAATTAGAATTAGGGAACATTGATATGGTGTATAAAACATTACAAAAGCGTGGGAAAACGTACGGTAGGTTCGCTGACAACGCCGAGATAGCTCAACGGCTGAAGCGTGTTGTTCGCGATGGGGTAAAGTACAGCGAACTGCCGTTTGATGTATGCGAGGCTTTCGACATGATACTCAGCAAAATCTCTAGAGCGGTTACTGCGGATTATAAGCACCTCGATACATATGAGGACATTCAGGGGTACGCCAAGCTGGTTCAGGATAGGCTTAAAAAAGATTCTGAGATGAAGTAAAAAAAAGCTTGCATTCCAGAACTGCAAAAGCATCTTTAGTTTTATGTCTAAAGATCTAAAGGTAGAAAATATATCCGATGAGCAAGTTAAGGATCACATGATCCAAGACCAGTTCAATAATCAGTCAGTTCTTGATATTCTTCAGGGGATGACTTCTAGCGCTCTTGTGAAGTTCGGTCACGATCTTGCTAAGAGAAACGTAGAGCGAGCCTGGGAGAACCTCACTGGGGCCGATATAGAAGAAATTAAGCAAGAGATTGTGAAACGTGTAGCTAAGTAGATATGCACTTCTATGAAAAAAACAGCGATGGGAATGTATCTCTAGTTGATTCCGTAAACAGTATTCCGAAAGCTAAGAAGCACGGGGGTGTATCTCCCTCAGTCACTGGCATTCTCTCTATCATGCCAAAGGGACTGTCGGGGTTCGACATGAACATCTGGAGAGAGAACAAGCTTATTGAGTTCACTAAGAAGTACCCAGACGATCCACCAGCGAAGCTCAAGGAGCGTCTATGGGGGTACAGGACAGACGAAGACGGGACTGAGATCACGTCATCAGAGTTCGGTACAAAGGCCCACGCGGGTCTAGAGGAGGCTCTAAAGCAGTACCAAGACGGATCTGCTTACTACGGCCCGTACGAGAAGTACGCATCTAAGTTCATAGAGCACATCTCTAGTACTTGTTCCGCTCCAGTACATATGGAGCTATCAGTTCTAGATGATGAGCTTAACGTCGCTGGGATGCTTGATCTTATTTGCATGAACGATAAGGGGAAGTACGAGCTGTACGACTTCAAGTTCAGGAACGATAAGAACAAGAGCTACGACACTGACTGTTGCCAATTAGCTATTGAAGCTCAGATTATCTCCAAGCAGTGGGAACTGGATTACATTCCAGACGTGTTCAGCGTTGTGTTCGACTGCGAGTCAGCGGACATGAAAGTAAAGAAGTGGCCGAAATCTAAGGTGGAATGGGGCATTACTGCCTTCGAGAAGCTGAACGATAACTACCAGTTCTTTTCTGGGCTGAACTATGGCGAATAAGCTTAAACATAAAGAGATTAAGCCTTACAGAGAAGCAGCCCTTAAGAAACAGAAGGGCATAGACCCTATATCTGGGTTGCCTATAACGGACCCCGTTTTAGATCACGATCATAAGACGGGGCACGTTAGGCAAGTACTCCAACGAGAGGTCAACGCTTTTGAGGGGAAGGTCATAAACGCTTTCAACAGGTACTTTAAACATCTAGGAGTTTCTAAAGAAGACGCAGTAATTCAGTTGGTTGAGTACTGGGGCCAGGATTATTCTGAGAACCCAATTCACCCCAAGCACCTAACGGACAAGGATAAGCTTCTAAGGAAGTACAAGAGGCTCCTGAAGCGCTCAAAGAGGGAGAGCACTAAGGAGAAGTACCGTAAACTTATTTCTGATCTGGATTAGCGTTTGCTTCGTCAAAAATATCTTGAAGCAAAGAAACAAGAATCGGGTCGTTGTTCGATGCAAGAACAGTCAACGCTTGATCTGAAGCCAGTACCTTGCCTAGTTCTGCTGAAAGAATTCCTTCTTTGAATAAAAAATCAGGGCTTATTTCTTTTGCTCTTGTGCTCATACTTCCAAGAGTAGAGCTTCTACCTAACATTGCTGATGTTAAAATCTTAGTTTCCCTCATTGGGTCCGAAAGACTTGATCTCAATCTAAGGTAAAATCTTACTCCGGTCCTACCTGCTGTTGTTGCAATATTATTGGAATTTCTTGTAACCTGTTGTGCTCCTAGCGACTCAACAAGGGGAAAGGTTTTAACAACAGATGAAAAGTTTTTAACGAATCCAAGATCTTCTCCAAATATTTCTTTGAACTTATCGGGATTGTTGTTTATTGCATTTAGTACACCGTCGCCGTCGTAAACAAAATCTGAACTTCTGTTTTTGGCTAATAAGGCACTTAAAACAGACTGTCTAAATTTCTTTACTGACTCTTCACCTTGTTCACGTAAGCGAAACATGAAGTCCCTTATAGTACTATCATCAACAGTGTCTTTTAATGCAGCTTGGCCTAAGCCAGTTTGGTTCCCAATTTTTGCTATATCAGCTACTTTAAAAAGTTGTTGTGCGGCTATTCTTTCTGCGTCAAACTTTGCCCTTGCAGCATTTATTAACTGTCTTGAAACTTTTCGAGCCTCTGCTTGTCCGAGTCTTGTTCCAACAGAAATAACTTGCTGTGCTCCTGATACTGTCGGGTTCACACCTATCTTTGATATTTCCCTTATAGTGCTAAACATATCTCGGTAAAGACCTGATGGGAACAGCAAGTCTTGAAGGTTTTCGTTGGCCTGTCCACCTCTGCCTTTAGAGGGATTGGTTATGGCTTGAGACGGGTGCATTGTAAAGGCCCCCTCCCTAATTAAATACGTCTCCCTCAAGGAATCCATAAATTGTTTTTGTCCTTGCCGAGCTGCGTTCAGCAACGCTATTTCATTAAGGTTTGATGATCCCTTTAAAGATTCTATTGTATCTTTAAAGATTTCTAAAGTTTTCTTTATGTTTGAAACAGACCCTCCTCCTGCGTTAGATAAAAAGTTTTCCGCGTTGTTTAATGAGATAGCATTATTCCATTTCCTTGCTCCCGACACGTCAACAATATCAAGAAGCTGTCCAGCGATTCGATTCTGAACTGGGTCTACGAACTCAGAATAATAATTGTCTGCCTCCCTAAGAAGTTTTTTACCAGCAGGCTTTAATACATTTAGTCTTTGTGATTTAAAAGTGTTAATAAATTTTCGTCTGTTTATAGCCTGTTCAATATCTACACTATTTCTAAGAAGATATAAAGCGTTAAACTGGTTGAAATCCATTGTCATTCTATTGAACTGAGTTGAGGAAGCAAGTTCTGTAAAGGTTTTTGCTTGTAAACCTTTGATCTGATCGCTGAACAAAGCCACCAACTGGTTAAGCTCTGATTCTGGCAAGAAGCTTTTCATTTTGTTAAAAAAAGAACTTACAAGTATTTTGCTTTTGTTATCTTTTGCAAATTTAGAAACCTTGTTGTAGTTCTTGTCTGAAATGTGACCAACTCCCTTTAATAAACTTTGAACTGAATCACTTAAAGGCATATATATACTTTCAAAGTCTTTTGGGTTTATTTCTGGACCTCCGTTTTTACTTACATTAAATAATTTTCTTGCCTGTTCAGCTAAAGAATTTTTATAAAAATCAACGGCTTCTTCCCCTAGAGAATCTGCATTTGCATCTATAATTTTTATATCATTATCTATAGTTTTTGCTACATCCTCAACTCTTCTTTGAAGACCAGCATCTCTATCCTTTAAAAGTTTTCCGGTTAAATTATCTTCTAAATCCGAAAGCACTTTATTTATACTTTGAAGCTGATCAGCCCCCTCTGCTGTTTGTCCAGTTATGCGAAAAGTTTCTGCTGTTGCTGGTTGTTCGGGGATAACAGATAGATCTATGCCTCTTTTTCTCGCTTCTTTTTTAAGGTTAGTTATTGCCTTAGAAGCTGCTTTAGCTGAATCTGTGGAAACTATTGATTGCCCTATTTTTTTTACTGCTACTCTAGCAGGGCCAAGTCCAAGAATACCGTTTGCTACAAATCCCGTTCCCGCCCTGAGTCCAAATCTTTTAAATGACCCAGTTGCGAGATCAATTTCTCCAATATCAGCTTTTTTTAACTCTTTGTTTAGAAGTTTTCTGAAGGCTATGTTTTGGCTTTCATCAAGACTAGCTTCTAAAGCAGGACCTACGACCAATCCAGCTAAAAAACCCTTTGGACCAAGGAACGCTAATCCAGTTTCTGTTCCTATTCCAATTAACTCTGGAGAGTATTGATAGCCAAATGTAGCGGCATCGGTAAAGGTAGCACCTTCTTCATTTACTTTTTGAACTCGTCCGTCATCGTAAGCAATAAAATCTTCGAGAGATCCATCTATAGATATTTTTTGTACTTTACCTCCAGTCTTCAGCTCAAGATACATATCTTTTTCTTCTTTTACCGCTGAACCTGCTGCTGCTATTCTGTACGCAGAAGGGATACCTGAAGTAATGTTAATAGATTCTTCTGGCTTGTTTAAAACTGTAGCAATTAGCTCTTCTTTACGTTGCCCTCGTCCTAGTCCTTCTTGGGCTCTAGACTCAAATCTAACACGTTCCCTTTCAGACGAAGAAAGACCCACTCCTGGAATAGAGGCTATTCCCAATAAACCAAATCTTTTATCTGGTTTATCACTGTAGTTATCTAGGACGTACGCAGCTCCTTGAGGAGCAGCCCTAGAAGCATCCTCGTATTGCTGAATAGCAGATTTTTGATCTATTGCAGGTAACGCAAAGAATTCATCTGCAGATATTCCCGTGCTTACTAGAACACCGGATTTTGTTCTGTATTTAAAATTAGCCACAATAAATTATATTTTTAGTCAAACTGAGATCTTTTCAATCGTGTAAGATCTTCTTCTTCTGCGAAGGACATTTCTGGATCTCTTCCATCATTGTACGATTTTAAAACGTAATTAACACCGCCTCTGTTTACTATAGTTTCAGTAAAATCGGGGTCAGCAAAGGAGCCGACTCCTTGCTCAGGAAGGCTATCTGCCCATTTTTCAAAACTAAAAGGAGTACGTTCTTCGCTTTGCAGGTCAAATAAATCGAAATCTTTATTTTTCCTCAAGCTTTCTAACATATCGTTCCTAACTCTTTCTCGGCTAAATCCTATAGATTCCTTTAGGCCAAATTGTTCTTCGGCTGTTAAAAACCTTCTTGATGCGTTATCGGGAATTTGTGTAAGTATTCTCTCAAGGCTTTGTTCTATTACGTTAAAGTTAGCAGGAAGACCACTCGAAGTAACCAAGGCTCCGTAGAACCCCTTTAGCAAATCAAGCTCTGGACCAGTTAGCTGACCGTACCCAGAAGATCCATCTTTAGACGAGGCTCTGGTTCCTTGCAAAACAGTGTTTGCTATTCTGCCAGCCAAAGATCCTAACTTTTGTGAAAAAGCTGAAGCTCCTGTTCCTTGAAGAAATGAAGCTATTCGATTATAGTTTTGGATAATAACCTCATCAGGTTCTCCAGAAAGTTTGCTTATTATCCCTGAGAGTTGAGTCCTAGCTTCTTCATTGATTTTAACGGCCTCTGGATTTGACTGTAGAAGCTGTAGCTCTGAGTAGACATCTTTTGCTGTATCAATTAAGTTTTGTTGGCTATTAAAAGCCTCGACTGTATTGGCTATGCCAGATTCTGCTGCGATTTTTTGGTCCTCAACGCCTCCCAAAAGAGCACCTGCATTCATTATATTTGTATAAGCATTAGTTGAAGCTTTAGAAAGATCAGCACCTTTTATTCCAAATTCTTGAGCAATTCCATTAGATGCCTCTCGAATTTTGTTTATATCAACATTAAGGTAATCGTTTCCAAACTGTTGCTCTAATCTTGAAACTAACGTAGCTGTAGCCTGAGTACGCAGGGATTCGTTAATCTCATTCTGTCTTGCCATAACTTGGGCGGCTGCTGTATTTGATTGAGCAGAAGCTTGCATAAATCTTGATATTTCGGTTAAAGCATCTTTTCCGTATGTTTTATAAAACTTTTTAGGATCAACATTTCTTAATGCAGGATTTCTTTTAGATAAATCCTCTAAGAACGGAGTTATTGCAGCAATGCCTCTTTTTTCTTCTTTTTTCTGAAGCTCCTTCTTTTCTTTGTCAGCAGCGAATTGCATGACGGTTCCAACGATGTTTTGGAACGCCTGATCTTTCATCTGGCGAGCTTTAAGCAAAGGTGTAATATCAGGAGTCATCTCCCGAACTGATGGTAGTTGTCCGAATCTCATAATAATTATCCTTTTGTTGTTGTAAATTCGTTATAAGAATTTTGAAGAGAGTCAAGGTACTCATATTCTTCGTCCACAACAAATTTATTTTTCTTAACTCCTATTCCAAGATTCTCTTTCGTAGTATCTATTAAATCCTTGAATCCAAGAAGGTTTGATTCGTACGCACCAGAAACGGCATTAATCGTTCCAAGGATTTTGTTTACATCCGATGCACTTTCTTGAGACGCCAGAAGCTGTTGGTTAAATTCGTTTTGTATATCCGCTTGATTCATCTTAAAAATGTCCGCAAAAGAAGGCAAAGCACCTTCCATTGTTGCAGCTATACCTCCACCAAATTGAATACCTGGAGCAATGTTTGATGCGTTAATACCAGCGGTAATGAACGGTTGTCTGCGGTTGTACATCATCTGGTTCATATCAATAGCGGATTGTGCTACCGCAGGATCAAACTGCCTTCCACCAGCAACCTGACTACCCATCAAAGAATCCATAACCCTTCTTTCTTCAGAAGGATCTAGGACAACACCAGCTTGAGTAATTTCTTGAATGGTTGGAACAGAGCCATCGTTGATGCCCACTGATCTCCCTAGTGACATTAGCTGTTCGTCTGTGTACTGCCGTGCTGCACCAAATAATGCAGAACCAACTCCCTCAACAAAAAGTCCGAGGTTTTCTGCGTATATCGCTGCTGCCTCTGGTCCCTGTTCTCTAAGAATGTTGTAGTACCCTTCAAGCCTACTATCCATCCCCGAAGAACCTTGATTAGATCCTGAGGTATCCGTGTCGTAATTAATTGTTTCGTCGTCTGCCATAAGTGTATTTGCACCTCCTAAAAAGGTTCCTTCTCCCGTTATATCATCTCTTAAAATTCCTACCGCTGCACCGCTGTCCATTACTGTTGCAGCATCAGCGTCTGCTATTTTTCCACCCATTGATGAAGCTGAACCTACAATATTTTTGCCGAAGTTTATTGCACCAGAGGTTATTGCCTCAGTATTGAAGGCATTCATTACTTCTTGGTATACTGGTTTACCGACAGGACCATCTGTCCTTGTCTCGAAATTCGGAAGTTCTACAACTTTATCTACCACATTCCCTGCGTTATCTAGTGCGGCTCCAAATTCCCCTTTTGCAACATTCTTACCAGCACTAAATGCTTCTTTACCAATACTGGCTACATTCCCAGCTTTATTTTTTGCGACATCAGCAATTCCTGAACCTACTTTTTGAAAGAAGTTTTGCTGAGAAGAACCTGCATTCTGCCCAAGGATTATGGATAGATAATACGTTTCAATATCCATCCCAAGCTCGGCAGCTTCTTCAGCAGCTTGAGGGTAGTTTCTTGTGAACGTGCTTAGTTGAGTATCTAAACTGTCTCCTAAACCAAACGTGTTTGCAATTTCGCTAGAGGCCGACATTGGGCCCATATCAGGTATTCCTGGTGTTATTAGATCGCTCATGTTATCCTTCTAATGTTTGCACTCTAGCTTCCAAAGCCTCGATCTTGGCTACAGCCTCTTGTAGTGCTGCTGTCAAAAGCGGTACTAGTTTAGATTGGTCGATGCCTTGGTAGTCGGGAACACTGCGAGTACCTATCACTGCCTCGGTTACAAGCTCCCCTTCCTCGTTATAGA
>Ga0209535_1000396_pt1 | contig 30566 bp, 59 predicted proteins | sample LinPmetageLP28_FD_184041 | JGI IMG/M metagenome (GOLD analysis project Ga0209535, IMG submission 184041) | Marine viral communities from the Pacific Ocean - LP-28 (SPAdes) (version 2) | ecosystem: Environmental > Aquatic > Marine > Oceanic | place: Pacific Ocean | collected 2009-08-22
GACGGAGTCGAGTGGCTTTATCCAGTCTGCGTTGTCGTTATCGTTGTCGATGTTTGTGACAATGTCAGCGGCCTTGAACAAATCAACAGCGTCGCGGATTCCCTCGTTACTGTCGCTCGCCACCACCTGAGCATCGAAAGATGAGCCAATCGTGACGAACTCATACTCATCCCAAGAGCCGACTCCCGTCAGAGGGGTAGACAGAATCTTGCTTGAAGGGATTGTTGCTTTCATCACGACTCTTGGGACAGGTGTCCGCCATTCGCGTTCCGTCGCGCGCCATTCCGAAAAGTCAACCGCTTGTTGTCTGTCAACAGACCACGAACTCATGGGCCGTGTCTGCACCCTTACCGCCGCCGCGCCCCCTGCGTCTTGCGCTAGCAGTCCGGCTTGCGCTAGAGGGTCATCTTCCCCACGAGTCGACCCGCGCCACAAAACAACTTCATCAGTTCCCTTGAGGAAGTCCTGCGTCTGGTTGTATTGCTCGCGAACGAATCTTTGTAAAACCGGCTGCGACTTACCGAGAATCTCGTCTTTCTGTTGACGAACGCTTTCAGTCATTTTCCACGGAGCAGCATCTTTGACATCGAACTCAGCAGCCGCAGCCTCTTGCAGAGCCAGCGATACAGGGTTAGTCCCGTTAGACGTAGCAGCCCACGCTCTCACTAACTCCGACGCTACTGCCTCGCGGGCCAGTTGTTCCGCTGCCGGGGAACCGACCATCGTAGGGTAGGCAGGCAACCCATTTTGATCGTCGTAAAACTTCAACCGCCCCTCTCCGTCTAAGTAAACAAAATCTACTGTTGAAAGAGAGTCAGGATTTCCCCTAACCGCGTACTGTACGTCTTCATAAAGGGCGCTCTGACTCGGCAAGCCCGCTTTGAGAGGCTCAGCCATTTCGGTAGCGGGAACGTCAGACATTCTGCTCGCTATGTTTCTCGCTACTTCAGCCTTCAACGGAACAGCAACACCAAACTGCGCTTCTAGCGCGTCATAATCAAGTTCGAGAGTGTTGTCCATGTATTCCTGAGCAGCCCAACCAAACTGCTCCGTCCCCTCAAGCGTGCGAGGCGCACTTCCTGTCGCCCACGCTCCGTGAGTTTTCTGATCATGCGAACCCTGTTGATGCTTCACGACAACGTCAGACACCATCTCGATACTCTCGATCGCCTCGGTCTCCAACTCATCCAACCTGTCAATCCACGGCTGCATGTTCTGACTCGGCAAGCCCGTCAAGCCCCGCGTCGGCGGTATCAAGACAGCCGTGCAACGACAATTCGGGTGGAACGGCGGCATCGACTTACCGTTCTCAAAAACACCATTCCACGGGACACGACTGCCGTTCAGAGGCGCACACTCGTCACAGGGAGGCCCGTAGCGGCTCGTAGCCAACGCTGTACGCAGTTCTTTCTCAGACCGAGGGTCCACTAGCCCCAAACTTTCTGTCGCCTCCCACGACGTTTGGCGGGCATAGTTTTGAGCCTGCTGAATCTCCGTCCGAGCGATCATCTCAGCGCGACGCCGAATCAGTTTCTTCCGATACCGCTCAGTCATCGCGTTAGCCGTCTCCTGCGCCTGCCGCGAACTCATTCCCTCCCTGACAAGACGCACAAGATTCTTCTCATTGAACCTCTCAACAGCCCTCGCCCACCGTGGATGCAACCCAACTATCTGACGCAACGTGCGAGCAGTCTCATCCACCGTCCGAGGCTCCGTGAACGCACGACTGATCACCTCACGGATCGCCAAACGATTCGACTCGTCAATCTGACGCACCAGAGTCGCCGACCTCGTGCTCGCGTAATCCGTTGCCCGCTGACTCACGAAACGGAACATTCGCTCAACAGGCTCGTTGATGAAGAACTCCACATCCGGCGCTGTAACCATCTCCGGCGTCGGCATGATGATGCCACTCGGTAAACGCTCACCCGCGTAATTCAACTCAAGGAACGGACTGTTACCCGTCCGAGGAGCGTTACGGATCACTCGGCGCGTCTCGTTAGACGCCTGATCCATCACCGCGTCCCGCAGCGTGTCGTCAATCAACACGTTCAAATTGTCAATGTTCACGTCAGTCAACAACTGTTCAAGCAAGTCAGGGTCAAGATTCCTGATCGCCTCGGCGTACTGATCCACGTCGAAAGCAGATGACAGGGTGTTCATCGTCGACACCAGCCGGTTCACCAGCCGACTCTCCGTCACCGTCAACGGGACAGCAGGAGGCCCGCCCCCCGGTTTGCGACGCTTACCCCCAATCGTGAGCGCCACCGCTTACTCCTCCGGCTCGTCGGCCCCCGCCTGCTCCGGCGCTCTACCACCGAACGGCGGGTTACCACCGGGGAACGCAGGCTTGTCAGGGACGATGCCCGTCCGCTCCGCGACGATGCGCTGCTGAGGCGGCAAAGCCATGAGAGCGCGAGCCTCCTCCGCAGACATCACATCCGTTCCCGTTTCCTCAATGCTGTGGTGCGCCGGAGGCAGACCAGCGATATCCCGCAAGTGATCTTCCAGACTCGGGTCAGGAGCGATGACACCAGCGGTCGTCATCTTCGACACGAAGTCCGCGATCTCAGGCAAGTCGACGTGAGCGACCTCGCTGTATTGCACAGTTGGGCACCTGTTCGCGTCCATGCCGTTCAACCGAAGCAAGCGAGGGATCGCGTGCTGATTCACAGTATCCGCGATCGTTTTAGCGATCGAGTCAACTGACATCGACCACAAGTCCATCTTCGTCGAGCCGAGAGCGAACGATCCAACTCGATCCTGACCCAACAGGATGAAGTCAGACAGCACGCTCATCGCGATGCGTTGATCCAGCCGAGTGATCACCTTGTCGGTATCGAACTGACGAGCACCCCCACTCGACATCAGTTTCAAGTCGAACAGCGGCTTACCAGCGTCGTCATACATTTGCGGGAAAATGATTCCCTCGTTCTCGTTCCTCTTGATCGAGGTGACGATCTCCTTGATAGACGCTAAGACAGCCTGCTGCGAAGCCGTAGCGGCGCTCGAAAGGTACTCCGGTGGGACGTAAGCGATAGGCAGGCCAGCGAGGTCACGCTCGATACCGATCGCCTCGATCTCCTCGATGCGCCTCTTGAACCACCACGGGCGGTACGAGTTACGCAGCAGCGAGCGGCCCTCAGGGTTATTTTTCTGCGCTGACGTGCGGAACAGGAGAGCCTTCTGAATCGGGATGTCAATTCGACCGTGCCCCGTGTACGGGTCGACCTGCTGAAACCCTTGAATACCGCCGTCCTCATCGAAATTCCACAGGAACAGGGTTTCCTGACCTCGGATCGCCCACTTCCTCCAACCGATGCGCCCGTCGGTGAACTTGGATCGCTTGGTCGGGTCTTTCTGGTCGGGGCCGACGCGCTTCTTGTAAACAATCTCGTGGAAACTGAAACCGTAAACACACATGGACATGATTTGCGAAAGCGTCGAGTCCCACGAGTCGCTCATGTCGTTCAGGCATTCCTCGACGAAGGCAGCCGTCTCAATGTCTGCATGCTCAGGGTCACCGTCGGCGCTCTGATCCTTGAACGGGTCTATGCGCCATTCGAGGCGCGTGATCACTTTCTCGATCGCGTACAGGAACGCCCCGATGACGGGGTCGTTGTCGGACATCTCCCGGTAGGTCTTGATCCCTTGGATGCCTTGAAGGCGAGTCAGGAACTCGTCGTAGATGAATCCGCTAGTGCGTTTTAGTCCAGTAGTGCCGAGTTCCTGCATGTCGAACTTAGAAACCATGTGTCTCCCACTACTCCTCGTCGTTGGTCTTACGGGTCATGCCAACTAAAATCGCCAGAGCCGCGTCGTCCTCAAAACCTGCCTCCACGAGAGACTGATACATCTCGTGAGCCTGCGCGGCCCATTGACCCAACGGGCTTAGCATCAGAGGAACCCCGGCACCTTGGTCGTCCATTTGAGCAAGTGTACCGGGGTGACTCCCGTTTCTAGGCGTTCGACTGTTTGACCAATCCTGCGTCGATCAGGCCGACGGCTACTCGCCCGTAGTGCCCTTGCAGGCTCCACGCTAGGCCGGTGTCGACGAGGTCTTGGAACAGTCCGATCGTTGCGTTTTCATCGAGTTCGCCATTCTCGTATTCGATGATCGCGCTTGTCAGATTCTTCATGGCTATGCCACCTCCTCTTTCAGGTCGTCGAGTGACCACTTGGACAGGTGGTCGAGGTATTTCGCGCCAGAGCCGAGGCTGCTCGGTTGAGCGTCGATCTTGTCGATCACCTTGTCGAGCGCACTCCACAATTTCTTGGTCGAGTATCGCTCGTTATCGAGCAACCCCACGTCGTAAACGCACCTGTAAAAGAAGTGTCCACCCTTGAACAGGGTCGTGTTGTATCCCCTGTCATGGTCCACCTCGACGTACTTGACGTAGACTTGTATGCGCCGATTTTTCCGGTCGTTCCACGCTTCAATTCGTAACCGGGGTAGGTACGGGCGATCCGTTGACTGCGTCTTCGCCTCGATCCCGGTCAACTTGTAGTAGACGTGGATGCTGCGATGTTTCCTCGACAGGAACGTCATCGCCATGCTGGTCGCGGCTCGCAGGCTTACGCGGCTCATCAGGACAACTCCGATACCACGTTGATCAAGCGGACGAGGTTCGGCAGTTGATCGGCGTACACGCCGTCGTACTTAGTAAATTCCTTGCCGTCGATGTGCTCGCTGGCATGGATGAATGTCGAGACGGCTCTGTTGCGATGAACCTTGTAGCCGTGGACGTTGTAGTCGTCGCGTCCACGCTTGTAGGTGATGTCGATGTATTTCCGCAGGCCGTATTGTGAGCCGAAACGGAATTGGTTGACGACGTTTCCGTCCTCGTCTATGTAGGCGCGGCGGTCTCGACCGCTCACGGCTCGGTAAGCATCGAGTCCGATCTGCCGGTGAATGGTTTCTGCGATTTGTAGGTCTTCCTTGTTGAGCATGGGTTTCTCCTCTCCCTCAGAACCCAAAAGTATCACACGGGGGTTAGGTGCCGACTTACGGGGGGGACGAGTTCTGAGCCAATCTGCCAGCCCGGAATCCGGCTCCCTAGTATCTCCTCAGCCAACAACGATTTAGCCGCTAGACGCTGCCTGAGAGGCCCGTAGGGCACGTCTGCCTGCCGTGCCGCGTTATCAGCGACATCAGCGGCCTTCACATACCGGCCCATCGGGTGATTTGCAGCCTCCCGAATGAAAGCCTCATACCCAGCGATCGACCGATCAGGAGTGGTCTTGGTGACCGCGTCGACAGCACTCACCACAGCGTCAGACGCCCCAAGGTCCGATAGATCATCGAGGGTGTAATCGGTGTCCTCGACCACGTCATGGAGGAAACCAGCGATCACGAAGTCAGGGTCGAACCGCCACAACGCAGCGCCGACACGGGCGACGTGCAGGATGTACGGGACGCCCTGCTTATCGACCTGACCAGCGTGCGCCTGCGCCGCGAACGATAACGCGGACTCCGGCGAATCCAATCTCATAACCCTCTCCCTTCACCCCTAGTTTAGTCCCTCGGTTTTCCCTTGATGTAGCCACACCGAGGACAGACATGAAACTTCTCGATACGCAGCGGCGACGTCGAAGCGGTTCGCTTCCCGCACTTCCAGCAGTCGTGCATGTCGACACGCTCCGGTGTCACGACAATGAACTCCCCGTCGATCAGAGCATCCCGAACGCGCATCAGAATGTGCGACGTGATGTCGTCGAAGTCTCCCTCGAACTCTTGCGGCTCGCTGTCGGAGAACTCCAAGGACACCTTCATAGCCCGATGCACTCTCCTTCTATTTTCCAGCAGCCGCCGTGATCGTCTTCGTCGTGAGCCTTGATGATCGCTGCCCCTACGGGGTCGCCGATCTCTCCATGCCCTTGACAGTAGTCAATGATGCTTCCACACACGGGACAACGCGAATCTACGATCTCGTACATTGTCTCACTCCCTCTCAATGAAGTTGAGGTGATGACACTTCGGGCACTCGAACTCCGCGCCTGAGCCGGTCGCTCCGATGTCGACCAGCCCCTCGAAGTCGCAGCCGTGGCTTTGACAGGCCATGTCGCCCTCGTTGACGTCTCGGTACTCCTCGATGACGAAACTCATGCCTCCTCCTTGATCGGGAAGTCGCGCTCGCGAATGAACGGACACCACTCGCCGGTCGGCTGCTTCACGACCTCGACCTCCCAGCCGTCTAAGTCGCTGACGTGCGGGCCGATGAAGACGCGGAACAGGTAGTTCTGAGCGCCCTTCTTGGTTTTGTAGAACTGGCCCACGGGTTGCGCGTCGGGCATCGTCGACCAATTCACGATCTCGGCTCTGTTGATGTCTCTAGCCATGACTTACCCCTCTCCCTCTGACCCCCAATTTACCATAGGGGGGTTTAGGAGGGTTTACCGGGGCACCCCATCAGGCCCAAAACATCGAAAAACTGGCAGTAATCACGGCAAAACGCGACAGGCCGCTCAGGAGCAGGAGCAGACAGCCTCGTATGCAACTCCCGCAGCCACAGCAAGCCCTCATCAGCGATATGCCGATTCCACGGCTCCGACCTTACGATCACGTCCCGCTCGTTCCCGTCCCTCGGGATACCCACCAGCGTCACCTGATGCACCGGATACCCGTTCTCAGCGAGCAGCAGCCCATACAAGTGAACCTGCATCCATTGTTGCTCCGAAGGGAACCACCGCTTCTTTTTCAGCGTGATCGTCTTCCAGTCGATGACCTCACGATCGACCGTGTCGTACACGTCGACGTGCCCCATCAGGCCAGCGAACTCGACCTCCACCTCGATCAAGTACCGATCCTGATTCAGGTCGCTGAGGCGACGCTCGATCTTCTCGTGGATCGCGGTGCCCATGAACGCGGCAGCGCCGAGGGTCGAGTTGATCGGAGGGGTGTCCTGTAGCCGGTGCCATACGCGGCGACGACAGCCGCCGATCTCGCTCGGGCCGACTGCTCGCTGTAGCGACCGCTCCGACTCTGAGGTGTCGAAAATGTCATTCAGTAGTTGCTGGTCCATCTTCCTCTCCCAACGAGGCGTGACGAGCGAGAAACATTTTCACTCTCACCGCCACACTAAGGGGAGAGTCTGACGGTAGGAACGGAACGATGTTGATGTCGTACTTGTTGATCAACTCCGAGGCGTCCTGTCGACCACGCCGGTACGCGGCCTCAGCGACCGCGTGAGCCGGAACATCAGTCATACGCTCACGCTCCTGCTCACGAGCCGATGCCAACAGGCAGCATGTCGCGCACTTCTCTGGCCCGACCGCTTTCAACCCCGGACTGCATAACTCGTCGTGGTCAAGCAAAGTAGCGCCCGCACTCGATGTAATTCGTGCAGCGGTAGATGATGCTTGACCGCTCGCCCGCTGCTCCGCAGTAAGGACAGGTCGGTTTACGGTTCTGGCTCAATGTCGAACTCCGGCTCGTCTTGCTCCGGCTCGTTTTCCAGAGCGGCTTTGCGGGCTAACTCCCCTTGGAACATCTCGTCCTCGAAAATGTCCCGCAACAGTCTCGGATTACTCATCACGGTCCACAGTACCCGTACCAGCACCAATTAGCGGTTGCCATGCCGATCCCGAAGCCTCCGATTGCGGCGGCGCTGTAAACGATGATCCATGCGCGTTTGGTCAGTTTCATTTCTCTCCTTGGGTTATGGAAACCCCCCGTCAGCGAAGTTCTCGGTGTCAACGCTGACGGGGGGAGTCTATTTAGTTAGTCGATCCGACTTTCGACCCACGCTTCGATGTCCTCCTCTTGGAGGACTCCCACGAAGGCCCTCGCGTAGGCGACCTTCGTCTCGTAGGACTGACCACCGACGCTAACCGGAGCGTAGAGGCCAACGCCGTAGGCTTTCTTGGCCTTCTCGGCTTTCTTGGCCCATCGACCGAAGGACGTGTTGCCCTTGAAGTGGATGGACGCGAAGCCACACACGCCCTGCGGGACGTAGTAGATCGTCTTGCTCGGGTCGATGTCGTCGCCCAACGGAGTGGTCGGGGTTCCGACGATCATCGGGGTAGGTATCGTTGCCTTCGCGGCGGCATGACCCGCAACTTCGGCGTTCTCCCACACCCGCTCGTAGTTCTTGCTCTTGTCACTCATGGTTTCTCCTCCCTGTGACACAGAGAGAATACCATACGGGGGTTATGCCCTGTGGTGGCCTAGAAAGGCGGCTTTTCCTCACCCCAAGTGTCCACACCCGCAGGCTCAGAAATCGCCTCACGGGCCGCCTGAGGGCTTCCCTGACCCCCGCTACGCTCCACCTGAGCCGTCCGACGCTTCAAGTCGAGGCCGATGTTGTAAGCGTTGACCTTCAACGATTGACGCTCGTTGCCTTCCTTGTCCTCGTACTTCTCCATGAACGACCGACCCACCACGACAACCGGGTCACCCTTCAACAGGGTCGCCGCCACGTTCTCAGCCAACTTCTCCCACGCTGAAACCCGCCACCACGTCTCCTCCTGATTTTCCCAACTGCCGTCATCATTCTTGATCGACTTCGAGGTCACCACACTCAACGTGACAACCGCTTTCCCTGATGCCGTGAAACGCAACTCAGGGTCACGCCCCAGCGTCCCCGTCAATGTGACATTCGTGCTCATGCTTTCCTACTTTCCGCGACGCTCTGCCGCTACTCACCGCTATCGAGGATGATTCCTCGCTCTCGCCTGATCCTACGTCGATCGCTACCCGTCAGTCCACCCCAATACCCGCTGTCCTCTCGATGGATTGCGTACTCCGCACACTCCGGTTGCATCTCGCAGGACATACAGACCTGTTGCAGAACTCGCTGAATACTCGGGGTCGACGAAGTCAGGAAAAAGAACTCAGGGTCAATCGAACGGCAAGGTTCCTTGCCCGTGTACCTCGGGTAAGAAATGCTCAACGTGCTCCCCTCGCTCCAATCGCATACGGATGAACCGATCCTCACGGGTGCTGTTGTCTGGTCTCACACGATACCCATTCCTCCAAACCACCGCTGCCGCTACTCCATCAAAAAAAGACTTGTTGGGGCGAACCCAATTCATGCACTCGTCGATCACTCGGCAGTTGCCACAGATACGCACCGCTTCATCGGCGGCAGGGAACGTGAAAGCGTCGAACATTTTCGGTTCTTCGCCTACGCAAGCGGCCCTCTCCAACCAACTCACTCGTGAGACCTAATCCAATGAATTTTCCAGCCTTTCATGCCACCCGTACCGGACACATCACACAGAAAGCAGGTCCAAGTTTCCTTCACAGCGGCTCCCCCTCGCAGCACGAAGCCTTGAAGCCACAATGCGGGCAGAGCCACCTATGTCGTATTGGCTCAAACGATTTCTCGCAGGCGTCACAGGTGATCATCTAAGCAGTCTGACGTACATCGTCGGGCGAAGCAACGATCCTTAGTCTTCGGTGTCGTCCCACGCGGCGACCTCGAACTCGTCAAGCAAAACCTCACGTCCGCTGTCGAGCATCCCGATCATGCGCCAGTAAGGCATGTCGCTACAAGCGGGCATGAGTTGTTCTTCACCGTTCGCGTCGATGAACTCAATGATGGTGACCCAATTCGTGACCATCTTCGGCCCGGTCTCGAAGTATTTAGCGAAAGCCCACAGAATCTTCGCCTCTGACGAGGCTTGCTCGTCCGGCTGATCCTCAGTTTTCTTGGTCACCCATAAAGGGTACGGCCTGCCGTTCCGAGTCCAGAGATGCACACACGGCGCATCCAACTCGGACTAGGTTCGGCTTCCAGCGTGGCATCCCGCATCTGTCGCACTTCACGAGTCGCACATCCTCGCTCAACATCCGAGGCTTCCGCTGTAGTACCAATGCTTCGCGCCCTTGCCGTGCCGCCAAACGGTGTAGAACGCCGCGTCCTGCCAGTACCGGTTCCACTTGTGGATCGACTTCTCGCGGAGAGCCTTCACTTCTTTCTTCCGATCTTTGTGCTCTGTAATCAGCATGTGTGTGAGGGGAACTCTCCACGATTTATCGAGGAACTGATAGGCCCCGCGAGCACTCGACACCCTGTTAGCGGCCCTGTAGTTGAAGCGACTCTCGCGCCACATGATGCACTTTCTGGTGCTCTCCCACTTTTCGTCGTACCACTCCCCTTGATACAGCGACGGTGCGAAGCCTTTCTTATCCATCGCAGCGCCGGAAGCGGCTGACGAGGCGACGATCGTGGGCGAGAGGAGCAGGGACAGGGACAGCAACGTGCTGATGAACATACACAATCCATTGTTAGGGGACAGGGCAGGCACTCGTCTGACAGCGAGGCGGTCAAGCCTTCATCGGCTACCAGAATTGTCTCACACGCGACCGACCTTCACTAACTCACGATGCTTGTGTCTACACAGGGCGCAGAATCTTGAGCCGCGAGGCTCCCCGTGATCACACTCGGTCGTCGTGCAACTCAAGTGTTGAGTCTCGCCGATCTCGGCCCACACAGGGTCGAGGGGTTCTTCGCATATCTCGCAGTATGACATTTTTCCTCCTAAAAAAGGAAGGAGATGCCGGTGCAGGTCACGCCGATCCTGAGGGGTGGATCATGGGCTGGCCTTAGCGGGAAACCATGAAACCGCTTACCACCGGCACCTCCTAGTCAGGGGTTATGAAAGAGCATACCTCAGGTTCTCTAACTCCCCGTTCAACCACTCTCGGAACTCGTCTGCCTTGTCGTCGGGCACATGCACGCCGATAGCAGTCGAGAACACGTTCGAGGTGGGATCGGTGATTACTGCGACGTTCACGGGTGAGACGATCTTGCCCTCGTAGAGAGCCTCGGCCCACTCGTTGAACGGCAACTTCCGTTCAGCGGTCGAGTCTCCCCACCCTCCGGTCGTCCAGCCGTCGACGATCTCGGTCCAGCCTTCGATCTTCGTCTCGTAGTAGCCGCGCCAAGCGTCCGTGGAGTGGTAGGCACGCTGAAACTTGACGTTCTCGCTGTGCGTATCCCACGACCAATCGTCGCCGTACTTGTTGATCACGAAATGGTTACCAATTAGTGCTCTGATCGGCTCGTCCTCAACGGTGGCGAAATCTGGTCCGACGAAGAACGCGCTTGAACCTTCGTTGATGTCCGATGTCCAGCAGCCGTCGCAGAGTTCTTTTCCGCTGATCTCGGACGTGTGCCACACGTCGTTCTCACGCTCGATGCTTGTCTCGCATCCGGCACAGTTGAAAGTGGTTTCCATGACTCCTCCTAAGGGGTCTCGATGTCGTTGATGATTTGTTGTGCTTCCTCTTTCGCCTCGTCGAGGTCGGTGTCTTCCTCGACGGGTTGCAGGTCGTTCCCCAGTAGCACCTCCGCGTACTCAGCGGCGGTTGTGTTGAAGACGACGCCGTCGTCATTCTCGGATGCTTGCTCGTAGTCGTCGGCTAGTTCCTCGATCGCGGCTTGCAGGTCGCTGATCGCTTCGTTGATCTCGTCGATGGTCTCAGCGCCCTCGATCCGGTCCTCTGCGTCCTCCTGCGCGGCGTACACCTCGCTGAGGCGGCTCGACTCCAACTCGCTGTAACGCGGGTGGCAGCCGGGGCTTATGCAGCGGACATGCTTGAAGCGTGCTCGGAAGCCGATCTTGAACCATTTGTACGGGTCTCCGACGTTGATCGGCTTGCGGCACTTGCGGCAGTTCCCCTGCGCCTTCCGGCTGCGTTGAACGGTCGTGACTTTGGCGATGCTCATGTCAGACCTCCTCAGCGGCGATGATTTCTACGTCCTTGAATCCGCGACTCACGAACGACTTCTTGCGAGCGACCGCGAGTTCGTAAGTGCTTGCCCACGACGCTTCGGTCGGGCCGTTGTATGTAGGCCAATCGTCTGGGAAGTAGCCGACGATGACGTATCGGTAGGTGCGTTCTTTGGTCCCGCGCTTGTGTAAGCGGCCTTTACTATCTGTTGCTTCGTACTTCTTCATGGTTTCCTCCCTTTACCCCGAGTTTAGCATACGGGGGTTATGTGCTATCCCACTCGGTCTCCGCGTGATCCAACCTATTGAAATACCGGCCCGCGAAAAAGACACCCTCAGTCCACCGCCAGATCACGAACGGGTCACGCGATCCCGCGTAAGCGCAAAGCACCTCGACGATCCCGAACCAACTCCGGGTATCCAAGACAATCGCCTCGCCACGAGAAAAGTGGAAAACATCCCCGACCGAGGGGACCGCGTACAGAGTCACGACACCGGCAGGTCAACGCGCATCGTTGTCCGCGAGACTAGATGTCTCCTCGCGATACTGCCCTCGTGCCTCCAAGCGCGAGCGTCGACTAAATGATCGGTGCTCGGTAGCCACTTCCCGGTGCGCCTCGCGTCGATCTCCCACACGTCTAATTCTCCATGCTCGACGATGTCCGGCACTAGAACCGTGTCGCCCGACGGCAGTTGAAGGTCGATCGACCCGTGGTGGTGGTAGGTCAAACGGAGCGCCATGAACGCGAACGCTTCCTCGGCTGTCTCCGCTGCATAAATCTCGTCCGCGAATCCACGCAAGCCCTCCTCCTCGATGTCCTGCCGAACGCAAACCGGAGCAGCGTGATACATGAAAAAGTTACTCATCTTTCTGTCTCCCCACTCGGAACTCCCTCGGGATTTGCTTGATGCACTCCGACCCGATCGGGAACCATCCCATCTCCCCGCCGTCGTGCGGGTAGGTGACGTAGTCATCGGGGTGAACGATGATGCCTCCCCCACCGGATACTAAGACACCGTAGCCTCTCCCCTGTCGTGACGTCTTCCGACCACAGGCGATGCAATTATTGTCGCTCTGAATCGCGCCTTGGCGCTCGCGCTCCCAATACTTCTCTCCCCATAAAAAATGACCATCGTCGACGAGCACCCGATGGGTGCCCGTCGTCGTGGTCTCCAACTCGCGTATCACGCTTCCGGCGTCCAGTTTTCTCTCGCGTCTTCGAGCCATAGCGAGTAGTCGTGGACGGGGACAGCGAAGTACCCGTTCGGGCCGATCCTCATCAGCGACCGACGGAACCGGCTGTCACTCGTCGCGGCGTAACTGCCGCCGTGCGAAAGGTTCGAGTCGACCGGCACGTTCTCGAATTGACCGATGCTGTGCAGGTACTCGATGTCGGGGACGATGACGGGTATCCCGACCGTGTCATACTTCGTCGCTTGATTGACGAGCGTCACAGCGGGCTGGCTCTCCCTCGGCTTGAAAGGACCGTCGACGTTAGTGACGACAACGTCCGTCACGTTCCCGAGCAGGTTGAACGGGGAGTTGTAATCGTTCCTGAACAATTCAAGACGAAGACCCATCTCACACCTCACAATCGTGACCGTAATAAAATTCGGCGGCTTGTTCCTCGTCGAGCAGGTCGAAATCGCGACCGCACTCGACACACTTGGCTTTCGTTTGCAGTTTCATTTGTTCCCTCTCTTTCACCCCCGACCTTACCATACGGGGGTTTAGGAATGAGCGACCCTTCGAGCGTCCATCTCCTTCTGACGAACACGGCGACGCTCCCCGTCGTACCAATCCGGCGACACCTCCCACGACTCGTGCAAGCCGCACGCCTCGTGCTGCAACGTGAACTGCACCCTCCGGCGAACGGGAGGCCCGCCGAAATAGACATACGCCTCGACCTTCGCCTCACCGTCGCAGCCCCTCTCAGGGCACGGGATGATCGCGTGCTCCATGTTCGACTGGAACACCTCGTCCGGCAGGTTCTTGACGACGCCGCGCAGGAACGCTCGCTGCTCTTTCTCACCGCTCTTGGTCTTGACCATCTTGTCGATCAACTCGCGTGCCTTCTCCGGTGCCTCGCCGCGAACTCGAACGGAAACGCCTCGCGCCTTCCCCTTCTTGTAGACCTTCACGCCGATCGCCTTGTAGGCGTGCCGGAGCGCACGCTCAGCCTCAGCACCGAGCACGACTCGGACGACTGCTGCGTAGGCGCTGGCGAATCCGGGGTCGTGATCATCGCCGTACCCGAACTCGACGTGCCGGTGATTTATGTGGTGGGCCATTTCGTGCAGGAGAACGGCCTCGCTCCGGTTGCCTCCGAGTTTGATCAGCCCCTCGCCGTACACCGCGTATGAGCCTCGGCCTCGACCTTCCTCGACGTTCACGTCCCACAACCCGTTGTAGTTCGGGAACGCTTTCTGGAATCGCTTCCCCTTGATGATGCGGGCGTGACGGGCCTTGAGTTTCTTGAAATCGCGGCTGGTCTCTTTCGCGTATGCCTGAACGACATCGTCGACTCGATAGATGTTGACGCGGGTCATGCCGCCGCTCCCCTCAGTCGAGTCTTCGCGTGAACGGTTTTCACGCGCTCAGGATCGAAGGACTTGAAGCGCCCATCGGAGGTGCGGGCGTCAATCCACATCGACGTCGGAGTGGTCACCTGTCGGGTGAAGCGGAATCGTCCGCGTTGTCCGGCGACCTTGAACTCGGTGCCCGGTCGCAGATACCGACCGTGGATTTTGATCTCGTCCTCGACGGTCCAGCCGTCGGGCGTGGTGGGTAATTGTTGCTTGCGTCGTTTCGTCATGGTGCTCCCCTCTTGACATGTCCATTTTAGCATACCCCCCTGTATGAGGGGCTAAGGGGGGGTTGTGCTAAACTCGTGCGCGAGGGAAAGGAAACGACCATGAGCAAGATTCAAGAGGGCACGATCCTCGTTGACAAGTGGGGCTACGACCAGACGAACGTGGACTTCTACAAAGTCATGTCCGTCAAGAATGGTTGGGTCCAGATCACGGCGATCCAGAGAGACATCACGGAGTATGCGCCTGATGCGATGGGCGAGTACGTCATTCCGTTCGACACGAGCGGCCCGGACTCCAAGAAGATGCGTCGCAAGGTGCAGCAGCACGGCGAATCCGAATACGTCAACACGTCTTCGTACTCCGCTGCCTCCATTTGGGAAGGCGATCCCGTTCTGCAAACCCACACTCACTAAACGGATACGCCGCCGCCCACCAGATCGACATCGCCAACGTCCGAATCAAGCATTAGGGAGAGCACAATGAAACTCGTAATCGAGATCGACCTAGACAACGCCGCGTTCGAGGAGCCGAACGGTCACGTCGAGGTCGAGCGCATCCTGAAGAAATACGTCACGCGCACCGGCACCTACGGTGTTTACGGCGACGTGTTACTCGACATCAACGGAAACACCGTCGGAACAGCCAAGGTGAAAGAATGAGCGAGCGGCACGAGGCGTACTACAACCTCCACAAGGGCTGCCTCTCGCTGCGTCAGGTCAACGGCGGTCGCGTCCAGCACGTCGACACCGCCGAGTTCGAGGACGTGACGTTCGCCGTGCAGCCCGCAGGTCGAGCCAAGGTTCTGAACGAGCGGAAGAAGAATGTTCATGCGTTCGTTCGCGGGACCTTGACTCGCGCCACCGCGTACAGCGGTGACTCAATCCTCGGTAGTTGCATTGACAAGGCATACGAACCGTTCTACCGGGTGTTCGAGCCTGACGATCGCATCGTCAAGGTCACCTACAACCCGTACAAGTTCGAGTCGTTCGTGATCGCGGAAACTGAGCAGCCGATCTTCGAGTCACCGAGGGTGCTCATCGAAGGCCGGACGATATTCGCTGCACAGACCACAACCCCCGTAGGGTAAACTGATGGTCAAGGGAGAGGAGACCACATGAAAGATTTAGTCATATGCCACGACCCGTCCTATGAAGGGTGGGTGTTCGATCCGCAGCACCCGACGCAGGGTCGCAGGTTCACGAACGGATACCAACAAGTAATCACTCACGCCGAGGAAGCAGGACTGCGCCACGACACGATCGGGCCGTTCCACGTCACGGACTCGGAACTGCAACTCGCTCACACTCCCGAATACATCGACCAAGTGCTCAATCAGCACAGGTCGAACGAGTGGAGGGGCGAACGCTCCGACCTCAGCACGTTGGCGAGCCTGTTCGCTGGAGGCACGCTCTCGGCGTTATGGGCGCTACAGAACGGGGAGACCCTGACCGCTGTTCACCTGCCCGGAGCGAAGCATCACGCTATGGCGAACACGTCGAGCGGGTTCTGCGTTTTCAACGACTTCGCGATCGCGGCTCGACTACTCGCGGACGCTGGTCATCGTGTCGCGATTCTCGACGTCGACGCGCACCACGGCGACGGCGTGGAGGCTCTGTGCTTCGACGAGCCGGACATCCTGACGTACTCGATCCATCAGTATGGAATCTTCCCCGGCACGGGATTGGAGAGCCACGACGAGCGGAACGCTCTCAACTGGCCTCTGCCTGCCCGAGCCGGAGACCGTGACCTACGCGACGGTGTCGCTGACTTCCTGCTCACGTTGCGGGCTTTCAAGCCTCACTACATTTTCATCACGGGTGGCGCTGACGGTCACAGGCAAGACCCGCTCGCCGAGTTGGAATACACGCTCGACGGGATGGAGTCCGCGATGCGGATGGTCCGGTCGACCTACGACTCGACACCGATCCTGTTCGGTGGCGCTGGCGGGTATCAGCCCGACGGTGCTACTCCGCTCGCGTGGGCACGGATGGTGACAGCCCTAGCCTCCTAGGACTGCCGGAACTCCGTGCCTCGCGTTGTGGTCGAGGATTGACGCGCTGCGTTCACGGCGACGCCGAGACTGTCGGTGACTTTGTTCGCTGTCCCGATGCGCCCGACGACTGTGTCCTGATCGGTGACGGTCGTGAGCATCGTGTGACGGTATCGAGTGTCTGACGTGGTGCGAACTTTGATGAACGTGAACGGTCTGAGAATTTTAGCCATGGTCCTAGTCTAAAGCACGAGACTGCCGCTGAACCCCTGATTCGAGAACTCGTTTGTTTGACCGAAACTGATCGGCTCAACATCCATGACCCTGCTCTTACCCTCGTACAAGGCGAGCAGCAGAGCCTCCGCTTGGTCAGGGCTTGCGACCCCTCGACGTTTCATCTCCGCTTTCGCCTCGATCTGCACGCGACCGGCGCTGTCGCTCCTGAACGTCGGCCCCGCCAACTGCGAGAGCACTTTCCGTTCGACCCGCAGAGCGACGTCCTGCTGCCCGTCCTTGTCTGGTTGCAGCAGCGTGCGCCCGTTCCACCACAACTCCGCTCGAATGTTCCTGAACTTCTGACCGTCCTTAGCCCGCTCAGCGACGTTCACGGGGACGATCACGGACTCGTGCTTACCTTCCTGACCCCACTTTTGCAGCAGGCTGACGACACCCCACCCGACTCCGATCGTGTCGATCTTCACGCGCACCCGATCAGTAATGTCCCGCTCTCGGTGCAGGTCCTCGGCTTCCCTGATGTGCCGTAGGCACACCTCGGCGACGTCGACGGCGTTCTCGTTGACCTTCCCGCTCGACTTGTGGGTGATCGTGCCGGTGAAGCCGTCGGCTTTCGCTATCACGAACTCGTCGCCTCCGTCCGCAGCGATGTCGATGCCGAGGCGAACCTGCGATCCGCTGACCGGCTCCTGATTGTCGACGGATGCCTCGCACCACCCGAATGGGATGACTTTGTTCGCTGAAGATCGAGGGAATCGAGCGTGGACGCGAGCCTCAACGAACGCGGAGTCCTCCCCGAACTCGGTGATCACCTCGTCCACCCACCTCTGGTCTACGAGGTGTTTCGTGATGTGGTGCTGCGGCACTTGCGGCGGGCACGTCTTACAGAGACCGACCTCCTCCCCGGTGAAGTTCGGTGTGTCGTAGGCGCTGATCGTGATCGTGTTGTAGAGGGGCGACTCGTAGCAACGCTCGAACCACGAGTCCTCCTGATCCGTTGGAGGGTTCCCTAGCAGCAGCAGTCGAGTGTTCCCTCCGGTCATCAGGGCCTCTAACGCTTGACCGACTGTCTCCCCGATGCCTCCCGCCTCGTCGACAACGATCAGCAGGTTCGGCGCGTGGATGCCCTGCGTCGCTGCCTCGTCGTAAGGCGAGGGGCTGAAACCGTAGGACACGATGTCGCCATTGACCTTCCACGACTGAGTGAGCACCTCTCCGGGCAGGTTCGCTAGGAAGTGTGCTCTACGGATGTGAGGCCAAATAATGTTCCTGACCTGCCTGTGAGTCGGCGCGATCGTGATCGCTAGGGCTGTGCCCGGAGCGTGTGAGGCGATCCACCATGCGACGATGCGAGCGGAGAGGTGGGATTTACCGGGCGCGTGGCAGGCCGCAACTGCTGTCCGGGTGTTCGCTACGACGCTGTCCGATATTTCCTTCTGCTTGCTCCACAGGCTCTCTCCGAGGCCCTCCTGAATGAAGCCGACAGGGTCGGTCTCGAACCTCGCCCACGGATTGTTCTCCTCAGCCTCAAGGAGCATCGAGAGGGCGTTCCGTTCCTCGGTCGACAGGCTTGAATAGATCGCGAAGCGTTCCTGACTGCTCGCTTCGAGGACTCGGTCAACGAGCCTCATTTCTCGATCTCGCGTGTTTCAAGGATACGCATGACCTTCCGCTCTAGTTCCTCAGTCGAGACGTTGATCTCGATCGGTTTGCCGTCCGGCCCCGAGAGTTCCGTCCGGTCGAACCTCCCCCACTTACGGGGTTGCTTCCGTTCCAGTATCCACGCGCTCGCTTGCCATGTCCCGTTCTTGGCGGCGTTGTCGATGTTCATCACATGACTGATGATGCCTTCGGCGTCAGCCATTTCTACTGTCTCCAAAAACTCCAAGAATGGTCTCTCGTCTTCCTCGATTTCGAGTCCCGCGCCTTCCCGTTCTCGCTGCGTGTTTCCTCGGTTGAGCCAGTTGTAGAAGGTGCTCGGGGCTATGCCGACTGACTTGCAGGAGTCGTCGATGTACGCGCCGCTGCGGAGCATGGCGGCTATGGCTTCCTGCCTCTGCTCTGTGAGGAGGCTTGGGCGGCCTGTTTTCTTCTTAGCCGGGGTCGTTGCCATGAGGGTTTATGTTACTCGGGTTCAGGTGTATTGACCTACGGGTTCGGCTGCGAATTGGTTTTTGTGGGCGCTGGCGAGGCTCCTGCCGACCTCGATTTGTGTGCCGAGGGTTCGGATGCGTTCTTTGATTGCTCTTACCTTCGCGTGGGAGAGTTCGGTGTGGAGGTTTTCTTCTCGGGTCTCGTAGTTGGCGATTTGTCTTCGGAGTTCCATGCTGCCTATGGCGTCTAGGAACGCTCGGGCGTAGGCGACTTCGTAGAGTTGTTTCGCTCTGACGGCTTCCTCGTCTGCTTCGGCTATCTCGTCGGTTGCTTTGTCGAGGAGTCGGGACAACTCGGCTAGGCGTTCGAGGGCTTGCTGGTGGCTTGGGATCATTTTTTACATCTTCCATCGGGAGAGGTCTTTGTTCCAGTCGAGGTAGCAGACCGGCTCCTCATCGGTTGCTAGGCCCCGGTAGTTGCGTCGGCGGGGTGGGTCTTCGAGTGGGAGGTTGAGGAGGTTTTTGGGTCTGGCTGCGTACACGTCGCCTTCCCCGTTGTTGAACGCCCACACGACCCAAACGTCGCTTTTGGTTGAGTCCGCGAGGGTGGCGAGTTCTACGATTTTCTTGTGCTTGAGCATGAGGCCGCCGTAACTCATTACTTGCTCGGCGGTTTCTTTCCTGATCTTCAACTCCATGAAGTAACGGACCTCGGTTTTGTTCGTGATGACGTAATCGCACACGGAGTATTGGGGCATCCTGTAGTAGGTGATGTCGGTCGGCATGATCGACAGGAACCGCTGCATGAACCTGTCTTCGTGGTAGCGGTCCCACTCTGTTTCCAGCGTGACGTTCATTCTTCCATTTTCCATCCTCGACAGTCGCATACGACAGTTCGCTCCCACTCGACGTCGATGACGATTCTTTGCACGCAGATGGAGATCGCTCTGTCGCCGTGTTGTCGTTTCGCGTGCCCGCAGTTGCCGCATTTCTCGTCTTTCTCATCCATCCTGACGTCGAATAGGCACGGGTCGCAGAGAGTGTCCTCCCCGTGACGGATGTGTGCGCCTAAATGTCCGCATCGGCGGCATCGAATGATTGCGTTTTCCACAACTTGATGCTCACCCCCTCGCTTCCGGGGCGGGCGTAGTGCTTCTCGCAGTAGAGCCGAGTGACTTGCGAATCGTCTAGCCAGACCGTTCTGGCGTCGGTTATGGCGTCGAGTACGGCTCGGGCTAACTTGTCGAGGTCCGGTCGTACTGCCGGTTGCGCGTGTTTCGGTTTCTTGGGTCTGCGGAGATAGAACTCGATCTTCACGTTGACCGGGCCTTCGCTCAACTCCCACTTCTGCTTCGCCGCCTCTCCACGGATCACCCACGTCACGGCTTGCCTCCAATTTTTCAGAGGAACGCCTGCCATTTCGACCATCGAGACTCTGCCGGTCTTCGTCACGAACCCGCGCTTTGATCCTTGGGGTTTCGCGGTCCCTTTGACGAAGGCTTGCAGGATCATGGCCTTACTTGCTTTCCTTCTTCTTCTTTATGTCCTCCCGGAGAATCTTGTAGACGCTCTGCTCGGTCACGTCCATCGCTTCAGCGATCTCGCGGTAAGTGATCCGGTGTCGCCGTAGCGAGAGGATCACATTTTTTCGAGTTTTAGATATTTCTGTTATCGCGCTTTGGTGATTACGAATCATTACGGTGAGTTGTTTGACTTCGCTCAACTCGGGAAGGTCCGGTGTTTCAGAAAACATTTTCTTCTGATTCCTCTCTAAGGGGTTGATTTGATCCTACTAGGGGTTCATCAAAAGCCTCCGGTGGTGTGATCGCTATTTTCGAGTCCTCGTACAACAACCACCATTGGCCTTTCCGGTCACGGAACGGAGTCAAGGCGGGCCAGAAACCCATGCGGACGAGCCAACCATTCGCGTAGCCCTCCTGTCGGTGACTTTCGACGTAACCGTGGCATCCAGTCGTCCCGGTGCCGCAAAGAACGAGCAGGTTCTCGTTGTCGTTGATTCCCTCCCATTTCGTGCCGCCCATTTTGCGGGGTCGGCGATGGTGGACACTCAAAACGTCGATCGGCCCGTAGCACAACTCACAGACGTAATTAGCCCTGTGGGTCAATGTGGGTCGATCTATCTGTTTCATGCCTTCTCCGTTGCTCTGAGGGCCTCTGAGCGGCATATGGGGCATAATCCTGACCCCCGAGGCTCCCCATGAGAGCAGGGCTGGTCTGCGTACTGCTCGACCATCGTCGGGACACCCGTCGGCTTCACCGGCTCCACTTCGTCCAGCCAACGCTCCCCGTTCAGCCACGTCGAGGCATGAGCGGTGAAGGCAGGGTCACGCTTCGGGTCTTTCGCGTACTCAGCAGCAGCAGCGATAATCGTTTCAGCGTCACACTTCCCCAAAGCCGACTTGAAAGCCCTAACGGCTGCTCCTTTCGCCACTCGATTCGGGTACACCTTCCAGAACTCATCGAAGTGCTCGGGAATCGCTTTATCTTTATTGGGTGGTTCTATGGATGGTTTGGGTGACATGGGTGTCACCCCGTCGACGTCATGGGTGTCACCCCGTAGATCATCACGGGATGACGTGGATGTCACCCCGTCGGGGGTTACCCAATAACGGTTAGGTCGACGGTCATCCCGCATCTCACGAGTACCGCCAGCCTGCTTCTCAACTCGCACCAGACCCCTCTTTTTCAGAGACGTCACGATCCGTTGAGCCTGCCTCGGTGACAGGCTTGACTTCCGAGCAATCGTCGCGATCGAGGGCCACGAGTTCCGTCCCTCATCATCGGCATGGTCAGAAAGCACAAGCAGGACCATCTTCTCGCTCGTGGAAATGTCTAAATCCCACACGAGACTCATAACTCGAACGCTCACGAACTCCCCTAAGGTTTCTACAAATCTGCTCCCCGGACGTGGACATTACCCGGCCTCAACCGGGGTTTTCACACGTTCCGCAGAAATCTTGTAAGCGTCCAATAGCGTGTTACGATCGCGCGTCGAAATATCAGCGCCCTTGATCTGGTCAGTAACGACCGCCAACTGATCGACACTTTCGGCGGCCTCCATCGCAGCGAGCCACGTCTCTACGTTCTCGGCGTCCTCGAACGTGTGTTCTACGACATCACCGACGGTCGCCTCGACGCTGCCGTTCTTGTAGAGAGACATGCCGAACTGATCTCCGAGGTTGACGCAGGCCCTCTTGAAAGCCTGTGACTCGGCTGTCTTCATCGCTTGATCGTGCGCGTCCGCTCGACTCGGGTAGTTAGTTGCATCGCCGCCAGCCCACTCGCTGTAAACAGCGCCGTCCACCGTTACGACACACAGAGCACGGTAGGCAACCGACCAGCGAGTCTTGCTGCCTGAAACCTCAGTCTCGTAGATCAACTCCATCTTCTCGACCTCACTCGACCACTCGCCGATGCCGAAAATCTGATTCATCCTCTTACGGATATCCCAAGCCTCAACGTGACTGAAACCTTTCCCGTCACGACCCACACGAGACGGGTCAATCGGCTTCAATAATTCCTTGACTTGCTCATTGGAAAAACTCATTTCTCTACCTCCGCTACATAGTCAGCAGCCGACAAAAAACGGTCGCCGCTACTGCCATACACACAAATGTCATTGAATAGGAGCGGGACGACATGCGGGTTCGCTTTGGTTCCGTACCAATCCCAACCCTTATCGCCGTGAGCCTTGACGGCTGCTCCGATGCGCTGCTCGGCTTTCGCCAACTGCTCTACCACACTCATTCCGTCACCTCCACGCTGTAATTGACTCCACCCGACTCGACAGCCACTCCGGGGATGATTTCCCCCTGATCAGTCATAGCCACAAGACCAAGAGTTCTCGTGTGCTCGACGCTCGACGCATCCTTGATCGCGCTTACCGACGGCGTAATTTTGACGCTGACTGCGTCAGGAAGATTCTCCGTCGCCCACTCTAAAAACTTCTCCTCGTCGACGACCTTGAACTTGTCCTGTGTCGAACGTGATTTGACGACCCCATAGGGTGTGTCGATCGTCTTTCGATCTTGCTGACTCCTCTGTTTATGCGCGTACTGAGTCAAGATTCCCTCGAAGTAATCGACCTCGGGCTGAAAGCGACTATCGACACGTTTGCGCCATGCCTCGATACGAGTCATTTCAGCATTCATCATTCGTTCGTTCGCGCCCATTCGCCGCCGAACATGAAGTAGTTTCCGCATAGCCCATGCGGCTTGCTCGTCGTCCTCAATCTCAAAGCGTTCACGATCAGGCTCAGGGTCTACGTCAAAGTTATGAATATCGACAGGTTCACTCATAGCACTCTCCTTGCTAACGGGGTCTAGGAAAGCATACACCCCCCGTTTACTTCTTTCAGTTCGGGGTCCGAATGATTTATGAAACAATTAGTACGCATCGTCGACGACTCATCCTCTCCCCCCTTTTGAGTCTCCGATGTGCTAGAGGCGGGACTTCGATTTGGGGTCTTATTGGAGTCCCGCCTCGCAAACAAAAACCCCCCGCTCCCAAAAGCAGGGGGTTATTGAGCAAATCTCAACTCATACCAAAGACTTGCTAGTTCTTGACGGTTCCGTTCAACCGTAACTTCATTTTCTTCCGCGTCTTCATCAGATCACGAGTGCTAATGCCACGAGCAATAGCGAAGTGCATCGGGTCATTCCCAGCCTGAGTCCTATGCGTCCTACCCGCGTAATCCACACCCGGCGCTTGACTGCTCGCACCCCACAAGAAAATGTAACGACCGTCAGGCGTCTTGTAATCCTCAAGAATCTTACTGATTTTCTTGGCCTTGCCCTTCGGCATTTTGCTAGGCCAACGATGAGCGCCAATGTCATCGCTCCAACAGTCAATCGCATAGCCAGCGTGATCACTCACAGCCTTACCCATGCGGATAGCACGATAGTTGTAAGACCAAGTGTTCCGCTTACTCAGCGTCTTCACTTCCTTATCAAGGCGTCTAGCCAAGTGCAGGAAAAGCGGAAGGCACGAGCGGCGAGTCCGCAAACTTATTTTCGTGCCCGGTATTTTCCTAGCAGCCAAAAGGGAACTCGACCACGACTTGATCGCATTATGACCGCTAACAGTTTTACTCACTACCGATCATCCTCTGGTTCATCAACCGGAGCATCATCCATATCAGGCTTACGAGCCACCAGAGACGGCTTTCCGTAGTCACCGATCTCCGCGCTCACCAGAGAGGTCAAGATTGACAAGACGGCAGCACCGAGGCTCACACCGACCAACGTCAACCAATCAGCAGAGAAAACATCAAAAACCGCCACCGCGCTAACCGTCGCTAAGAAAGTCTGAGCAAAAGTCTTCACAGCCCGCTCAGCGGCCTCTAACCAAAATTCTTTAGTGAACATGAGGTTCTTCATCTCCCATATCTTCTTCTTCATTGAGTCGCCTTAGTCGAACATCCTCGTAGGCGCTGCCACCAACGTAGGCAGCAACAACAGTACCTATCAAACCGAAACTACCGATAGCAAGAGTCTCAGCGAGTCGCGTTGAGTCCCAACGGAACATCACATACAGCAAGATCACGCCCGCAAAAAACATTGAGCCGAAGACTGCTCTCCGACGCAAAGTCCATGAGGGCTGATTCACTTAGATTCCTGAGAAAATAACGCTTCCCACGTCGGGCCATTTACCTCACCCGTTATCTTCAACCCCCGCGAGTCTTGGAATCGTCGAACCGCCTTCGACATCATCTGCCCAAATCGACCATCCATACGAAACCCATCGAAGCCAAGTTCCACGAGACGATCCTGAGTCTGCATTACCTGACCACCGATGTCGCCCTGCGAGAGTGTGTGACGCAACTGCAAGGTAAGGGCCGAGTATCGAGGACTGTCGGGTGACTCAACTGCGGGTTGCTTCTCGACAGCCGGTGACTTCTGAGCGGTCTTCTTCGCCGGGGCCTTCTTCGCTGCTTTCTTATCAGTCATACGAGAGAGTCTAATCCTTGTTGACGCAAGCCCAGATTTCTTCTTGCTTTATCTCCATCGTGTCGACACGCTGATCCAGTTTGCCTGTCTCCTCTAGCAGTTTCTCGACCTTGTCCCTCAGGGAATCTCCACCGTTCCTCTGGAATTGCCCGTCGATCTCGTTCAGGCGCTCCATGATCCCCGGTTGGGCGCTGCGTCCCGGTGTTGCAGCCTCCCCCTCCCAATCTCGTCTGAACTGACCCAGCCACAAAGAAAAGTCGTGAACGGAGTGAATCATGTTTTTTAGGAACATTCGATACACGAGACCTATCAAGGTCAGCACCGCTATGGCTGCCGCGACAACTGCTAAAAACTCGTTAGACATGTGTGATCCAAAAGGAAGTGAGAAGACAGCAACATTGTGATTACTATGGTGCCAGATGTTTCAACCCTGTCAGAGGTTTTCTGACCTCTAATCAGGATTCACGACTCGCTTAGCGCCACGATCAAGATACTCACGTTCATCGACAATATCTCCCGAGTCGCCTACCAGAATGTCGATGTAGGGCACCGCTCGTGGATTACGCTTCTCGACCAAAACCAACTCGGGGTAGAACTGTATTCCTAGGATTTCCTCGTAAGGCAGCCATGTGTAGGAGTCAGCGCAGATCGAGGTCATCAGGTTGCACACGCGCTGCGGGTCGTAGTGCTCGATAACGAAATAGCCACCGACCTTCAACCAAGGCCACGTCGAGCCGTCAGCGTGCCCCATCGAATCTATGATCACGTCGAACTTACGATCCCCGAAAAGGCTCTCCATCCAACTCCGGTCGGATGTGCGCCCCACAGCGACTCCCGACAGGTCAGAACACTCGGCCCGTTCATCCACAGCGACGACCGTCGACCCAGCAGGTAGACACGACTCCCACACTTGCTTCGAGCCGCCGTTATCAACTCCGATAAGCAGCATCTCTACAGGCGTCTCGCCGAGGCACCGATCCATGACGTGCAAAAAAATCTCACTATGACAGGCCAAGGGACCGTCATGTTTCAAGAAAGCAGAACGGAAGCCCATTCATCCCCCTTTGCTCTCATATCGAACTCCTTCTCGACGATTGCTCGTTGACGCTCAGCCTCACTAATCCTCACGTTGACATCCAACAATTCCTCCGCGTGATCCCGCCACTCATCTGCCGACTCGGCGAGACGCCCCACGCCCAGAGAGTGCAGCAAGCGATACTCGTAAGTCGGCGACGCGATAAAGGGAATACCGGATGCGGCATACTCAAGACCTTTCAAGTAGGACTTTGCTTCGTTGAAGTCATTCATCATCAAAGGAACAAGCCCCACATGGATTGGAGAGAGCAAACGTGGGTAGTCGCTCACAAGTGACATCGGGGAGGTGCCGACCCGCCGCAGGCCCGTGCGAACAGCAAAATGCCTCGTGTCGTTCGGTATGTGTCCAGAATGATGCACCGCGACACCTTTATCTTGCACAAAGCGTGGCATCCACTCTCGCAGCAATTCCAGATCACCGCTGCGCCATAACGTGCCTCCGACCCACCCGAAGGTAGGAGAATCCGGCTGCGAGTGCATCTCGTAACGCTCCACGTCGAGCGCGTTTCTCACAAGCCTTACCTTGCGGCAGCGGCGCTCGTAGAAATCCGCAAGAAATGTGGTGGAGGTTGTGACTAGATCGGCCTGACGAATCCCCATCTCAAAGAACATCCGATTGTTGTCCGGGTGCTTGTTAGGGTCACTTTGACTCGCCGCTATGTTCGCCGGGTCGATACCGAAGTGAAAATCATCCACGTCAACAATAATTTTTGATCCGCTATCTTGCATGATCTTGAAGTGCGTCGGGACGGTCTCGTGCATCATAAGTTTGTAGATACTCATGTCGAAACCGAATAACGCCCCATCCTCGTAAGCAACTCCGATACCACCCTCAGGGTGCTCCCGAGGCAAACCCATGACGGTGTCCCAGCCTGACTTTTGCAACTCTCGTGACGGCAAGACCATCCGGTAGTGAGCACAGCCGTTCGGCTCAGGCTTTTTCACATGTAAGGCATAGTCACCCGTAATGAAAGCCGCAGTAGTCATGCTGTCCTCTCCCGTCGGCTAAAAGCCTACTCAGTAGGACGCGGACGCTCATCCCAACGCAACTTCAAGTACGGATTCTGGTACTCGTTTGCCTGCCAGACTCCGAACTTCTTCCCGGTATCCCACAATAAGAACGGAAGGCTTATCTGATCCTGAATTGACCACTCAACTTGCTCGTCGAACCAACGCTGACCGAGGTCGCGTGTCTCCTCATTGAATACCCATCCAACTGTTCCGGCAGCGAACAATCCCCAATGCTGTGGCATACCTAAATCAACGTAGTGCGCCAACTGTTCCCTCAAGGGATACCGCTCATACTTCGGGAACGACCAGCAGACATCGACTTCCTGTCGAATATCTGTCCGACCCTCAGGGTGCATCCACACAACAAAATCGTTGAAAGACAGGTGGCTACGAGTCCAGTCCGAGAAACCCTCCCCAACGATCTCGAAACTAGCGTCCATCCACACGGCTGCGTCACAATCCGTGTAGAGCCACGGCATCATTTTAGGACGCTTCGCCGCTAAACGGGGTTCCTCAGTAGACGGCTTGTGATCAACTCTCCACCCCTCCCCGACGACCTCAGGAGTGTCCGTGACGCATACGGCGTCATCGAACCCGTGCCACTCAGGTAAAGAACGTATGGGGTCGTAGGAGCCGTAACAGCCGGTTATTAGAGCAACCCTCATGCTTTACTCAGTCGCGTCCGGCTCCTCGGTCACGGGGGCCACGAACTCATTCGCGGAAGCGTCGTAAGAGAAACCGATACCCGCATAACGACCACGACGAGAACCCAAATACGAGGTATCCATCCAAGTCCCCGCCAACCCAATGCCGTTGCAGTAAGCCGTTATCTCATTATCATCATCGTTGAAGTACGGGATCACGATGACTTCCCGAACGATCCCGTCCTCAACGCGAGCCGCGTGAGCATTATCAGAGTGTGCCATTACTTTTCCTATTCCTAGATTGCGTACCTAATAATTACGACACCGCTGCCGCCAGTACCGCCCGTACCTCCATAAGCACCGCCGCCCCCACTTCCAAGATTAGTGCCCCCGCTGGTCGCGGTGCCGCTAGTCGTTCCAGCGCCGCCTCCTCCTGAGCCGCCAGCACCGTTGCTACTGCCTCCACCGCCACCACCACCACCGGCACGAACTACCGCGCTGCCCGAAATGCTTGAAGATGACCCGGCACCTCCGGCTCCCCCGGTCGAACCGGAGCCGTTACCCCCGACTGCGCCAGCACCACCACCACCTCCGCCGGAGTCGCTGCCGCCGTTCCCACCATTGTTCCCTTGGCCCGGAACAGCAGATCCACCTGTCTGACCGCCGCTGTCCAAAGATCCACCAGATCCGCTGCCGCCGTACTTTGCGTTTGTTCCAGTTAGACGGTTACCACCAGCACCGCCGACAGCCGTAACAAGGTTGTCGATCTTGGATGCGGCACCTGTATTGCCAGCGACTCCACCTGCACCGACGGTAATCGTTTTAGAACCAGCACTAAAGTGAACGCTTGATACTTCCGCGTATCCACCGGCACCACCAGCAGGCCCATTTGATGAGCCGCCGCCACCTCCAGCCCCCACGACGAGACAGTCCACGAACCCAGCCGCACTAACAGTCAAAGAGCCGCTAGAAGTAAACGAGTGAACCTTGTAGTTCTGACCAGCGACACCAGTCGCTCCGTCACCCGTGTAAGTAGTTTCCGTGCCACCCGACGCGACGACACCCGCAGCAGAGCCACCGATGATCGTCCGAACAATCACGATGCCTGAGCCACCAGCACCACCTGTGCCACCGCTAACTGCCGTGAAGCCACCGCCACCTCCACCGCCCGTGTTTACGGTTCCGGCAACGCCGGTTGTTGCTGCCGCAGCACCGCCGCCACCAGCGCCGCCTGCACCCTTGCTCGTGCCGTGGCCCCCGCCACCGCCACCATACGTTTGTGCGCTGCCTGTTTGCAGCGAGGATGCTTGACCTGCCCCGCCTGCACCACCAGTTGATCCGGAGCCTGCCGCACCGACAGCACCGGCCCCCCCGCCACCGCCAGATCCTTGACCCGCAGAGTTAGTACTTACGCCTGCCCCACCGTTATTGCCTTGACCGGGAACACCCGTCCCAGCGGTCTTGCTCACGTTTGTCTGAGTGTTACCTCCCCCACCGGACGCGCCATTTATCCCGACGTAGTAGCCGCCGATGTTCGTCCCGTCATGGGCACCACCAAGGCCACCACCAAAGGCGTACAACTCATCAACCCGACTGCTCGTGCCTTGTGTCCCTCCAGCGGCAGCCCCAGCCCCAACGGTCACCGCAAAGGAACCCGCTTCAAGGAAATGTGAGCCGACCTCAATAACACCTCCGGCTCCACCGCCACCCGCGCCATAGAACGCTCCTGACCCGCCAGCACCCGCACCGCCAACAACGAGAACATCGACAACGCCGGAACCGCTTACAGTCAAAGTGCCAGTCGCGGTAAACGTATGCACACCGAAGGTAGTTGATCCACTCGTGTACGTCGTGTAAGTGCCGCCAGAAAGTTGAGCGAACCGACCCGCCGAAGGGACTGTCGATCCCGCACCGAGAGTCGCTTGCGATAAACGTTGAATACTCATGCTGTCCTCACTCGTACAACAACCACACCGCTGCCGCCTGCCCTGCCGTCGCTCGTGACGGTTTCGACGCCACCGCCACCGCCGCCCGTGTTGGCAGACCCATCAGCGCCAGCGTCCCCGCCGCCACCAGAGCCGCCGGTTCCCGACGTTCCACCACCGCCGCCACCGCCGTACAGGACAGACGAACCGGAGTAACTGCTTGACTTGCCTGCGCCACCGGTCTGATTAGAGCCACTCGTGCCAGCCGCACCAGCACCGCCACCAGAGCCGCCGCTTGAGGAACTGTTGCCACCAGCACCGCCGTCATTCCCTAAACCGCTTACTCCCGTCCCACCGGCAGGAGCAGAGCCACCAAGATAGCCTGAACCGCCGCCGCCACTTGCGCCGTTTCCTCCAAGGTCGCCTCTGATCTGTGTGCCAGAAACGCTTGATTCACGAGTGAAGCCACCGCCTCCACCACCGCCGGGTGAATAAATGTCGCCAACCCGTGACGGGAAACCATTAGCGCCGTTGCGTCCTGCACTTGTTCCTGTAGATGCGACACCCGCACCCCCGGCCCCGACCGTGACCGTGACGCTTCCGGCACTTAGGTAACTTTGACTCGTTTCGAGAACGCCCCCGCCGCCGCCGCCGCCACCGTAGCCTGATCCAGAACCTCCCCCGCCGCCCACAAGAAGATAATCCGCGAGACCAGCAGTAGTCACGTTCAGGGAACCAGATGCCGTCAGCGTCCAAAAACTGTACGAAGCAGAGCCAGACGTATACGTTCCAGTAGGCGTATCACTAATCACCGCGTTACCCGGTGTAGAACCAATCAGTCCTGACCCGCTGAACGAACTCATCGCCATGTTATGAGATCTCCGAAAGGAACGCCGAGAACGCAATCGTGTTCGCTGAACTAGACACGCGGATAAACTTACCCGCATCCATCGTGATACCCAACGTCAATGCAATCGTGTCATTCCCAGCAACTGAAGCGTCATACACGAGGAACTCAGATGCACCCGGAGTGCCAGCCGTCGCGTCTAATCCGACACGCACCGTGATAGCCGACGAGGACTGATTACAGATAACGAGGGACGATATCACCG
>Ga0209535_1000397_pt1 | contig 30537 bp, 41 predicted proteins | sample LinPmetageLP28_FD_184041 | JGI IMG/M metagenome (GOLD analysis project Ga0209535, IMG submission 184041) | Marine viral communities from the Pacific Ocean - LP-28 (SPAdes) (version 2) | ecosystem: Environmental > Aquatic > Marine > Oceanic | place: Pacific Ocean | collected 2009-08-22
CTTATGGTCACCTGTGTTAAAATTGTGTGTTAGAATATGATACGAACCGTTGATATAATTTATAGGACTGGTTATACTAGACACTCTTTCGTATTGGCTACCATTAACAACAAAGTCTAATGTTCCACCTGTATTGTTGTCATAAAACGATACATAGTAAAGATTTGTGCTATTGATTCTACGTTCAATTAACCAGGCAATGTTATTACCGTTTTGTGTGACTCCTCTAATATTGTAAGTATCACCGGATCCTGTTGAACTTTGTGGTCCAACGTGTGTAGAAATGCTTAAAGAGGTTATGCTTGATGTTTTACCAACTCTCCATTGGTTACTAAATCCGCCTCCTAGATAATAATAAGAGCCGTCCCATGCTATTGTATTTCTGTGAAAATTACTACTACTAGAATAAGAACTTACAGTAGTAGTATCTGATGTCCATGTTATTCCATCACTTGAACTATAAATTGTTCCACCATCTCTAAGTATGAATAAACTATTTAGGTAAACAATCTTAAGGTATGGACTGTTAAAAGTAATATTTAAATTTGTTGAAGTTCTAGTCCAACTTGTTCCGTTAGTTGAAGTCCAAACAAAATTTGTTCCCCAACTGTAATAGGTTGATCCTACATATAAAACATTTGAATCTGGTTGAACATAAGTTCCATTTGTAAAGGATAGACTGTGCGTTCCAAACTTTTTATTTGAAGCGTCAAATGTAATATAACTTGAATTGGTAATTGTTGCTGAAGTATTTCTAACGTGTATCTGTGCTGAAATACTTGTAGCAAATTCACTTGATAGTGATGCTTCTGCTAAGGCGTTTGTTGTGCCTTGGAAACTTAATGCTGATGTTGTATTGAATGTTGCATCTGTAGATGCTGTTTTAACTGGGGTAGAAGACTGAGTAAAAGAGGTAGAAAGAGCGGAATCAAATACCGCTGTTTTGACACCTTGTAAACTAAGATTAACAATGTTGCTAAGTGTTGCTTCGTTGCCACTAAACTTACTCACAGTTGCATTCATTGATATTGAACTTACCAATGTTGCTGTAATTACTTTAATTGTGCCGGTAGTAATTGACGGAGTAAACAATGCACCAAAGTCTGCTTGTGCGTCTACTGTTTTAACTGCTGTTGAACTTACTGTAGATGCAACTGATAATGACGTTGAATCATCACCATCTATTGTTAGTAATAATCCACTATTTGATGTTAATCCAAAAGAACTAGAAAGAGTTGCACTTCCTTCTGTTTCAGTTACTTCTGTTAGGTCTGCACTAATAGTTACTGCTGTTGCAAGTGTTAACGGGTCAAGGTATTTTATTGTTTCAGTATACCCAGCATTCCAATAACCTTCTTCAACATATCTAGTGGCCGCTAAAAATTCTTCAGCATTACAACTAACTGTTGATGTAACTGTTAATGATATTGCATTGGGTTCAACAACAACTTGAAAGTATCCTGCTTCAATATACCCACTTTCTACATATCTAATAGTAGCCATCTAAACCCCTTACGTATTCTTATCTTCGACTACACTACTGCCATTTGTGCCGTCAAAACTTACAAGTTGTATTGTGTTTGAATCATTTTCAAGTGCCGCACTTGGTTGTGTGTATGAACTGCCTGTGTATCTTGCGTTATCACTAATTCTAACATCGTTTATATACCCAGTATATAAACTTGTAGTTCCTTCAATTGAACCTACTTTTAAATCGTTTTCAAGATAATTGTTTCCTGATCCTGGTGCTGTGCTTTGACGTCCATTATTTTCGTAAGCATAAACACTTCCGGAGAAACTAACTGTGTTTCCTCTTGTGCCGTTTAACATCAATTCTAATGTGTTGCCGTTTCTTACTAGAGCAACATGATTCCAAGAATTTACATTGTAACTACCAAAACTTGTGCCACCGGATATGTTCCAACTTGAACCGTTATCACTCATGTATAGTTTTACTTGCCCACTTAACAATAATAAGTCTAATGCCTGTGAACTATTATTTTGACTTGCAATCATAACTTGTGTTGCTGTTGCTGTTGGATAAAACCATGCTTCGATTGTAAAGTCGTTTGATCCTGAATTGTAATATTCTAATGAACCAAACCAAGCATTAGTTGATCCGTTTGCATAAAGACTTGTAGTTCCCCATTTGCTTTGAGCATTTGATAATGTTGGTGGAGTTTCACTAACATAACCACCTAAGAAAGTGCTTCGTTTGCGTCTATCGCCAACGTCATCAAAGAATGTGTTAGTTGTTGATGTGCCATCCATGTGCATTAACAATTTGTCATTTGCTGTGTCAGGATCTAACGGTGCTGTTGGAACTGTAATTGAACTAGATGTTGGGTTGTATAAGTTAGTAGCACTGACTCTAACTTCATCAATCCACCCAGGGTCACCACTATTAAAAGGCAATCCACCATCTGAAAATGCACCAATGCCTAGGTTTTCTCTGCCTGATGCTCCTACAGTAGAAGTAGAATTTGTAACTGTTTGTTGTCTTGTGCCATTTGTATAAAAACTTAAATTGCCACTTGTATCTCTAACTAAGCAAAGGTGGTGCCATGTGTCTGTGGCTAATACTCCCGATGCCGCGGCAACGTTCATATCACCTGCACAATAAATTTGTATTTTTTTGTCATAGTTTCTAAGCAAGATAAAGAAGTCAGTTGACGCTGTGCCACTTCCTATTTTGTTAGATAATAAATTAACACTATTTGGATATCTTTGATTGTCATATCTAAACCAAAATTCAAAAGTAAATGCACCATTAAAAATAAAATCTCCTGCAGTCTCAGGTTCTACCTTAATATAATCTCCAGTGCCGTCAAACATAGCACTTGAGTTTCCAAATTGACTGTATGGATGATAATTGGTATGTTGAACATCACCAAATGCTGATATAGTATTACTTCTTAGGCTAGAGCCCGCCGCCACGGCACCTTGTGCCAAATATGAAATTCTACTTGCTCCTAACATATTGTCTCCTTACGCTGTGAAGTTCGTTGCTATGTTAGTAAAGTATGTTGATCCATCGTAAAAGATACTTACTACACTATCGCCGGTAAGTGTTTTGTTCCCACCTGCAAATTTGTATGCGCCTGTTCCACTTGCTGTTCCTGTTCCACTTACAATAAGTGTAATAGTTTGACCTGCGGCCGCATCTGTAAATGCACTTAATGCTAATCCTGAACTAATAGTTACTGTCTTAACATTTCCGTTTGCTACAGTAAGTCCTGGTGAATCATTTGATCCAATTGCTTCAATTGTTTCTGCATAATCTTTGAATACAGGATTTATAATAATGCTACCTTGTGCGTCAAGGTTACCACCTAGTTGTGGTGTTGTGTCTTCTACTACGTTTGCAATTCCGCCTGTTGGAATAACTGGTGGAGTATAACTAAAAGCACCTGTTGCATTATTGTATGACAATGCACCGTTGCCACTAGCGCCATTTTGTGTTACGGATAAATTTGTAAATTCAAGTTTATCTGTATTTAGGTTATTGAAATTCGCATCAGCCTCAGCCGTTGTTAATTCCGAACCTTTGGTGTTTCTTAAAACTATTGTTGACATTGCTCACTCCTTTTAGTGTTAATTTAATAGTGTAGTGAGGGGACACAATTAAGGCCCCCTCAACAAATTTATTAACTCTTAAGCAAGTGAAACTGTCAAGTTGCCTGAACTCACCTGAAACGTGTCCCCCGTCTCAATAGTTTTTGAAGTTGTTACTGCACCATAGAACAATACGTTCCCTGATGTAGCCGCATCCATTACTGCAACGTGAGTAACTGTTCCCCAGTTAGTTGTTGCCGCACTAAATGTTACAGTTGCGTTAGTAGAAGCACTACCTGAAGACGCCGCCGCAAATGCGACACTTTGTCTACCGTATGCTGTGCCTGAAGTTGAAATCTCTGCACTTGGTGAGTTTCCTTCTAAGCCGGTGTCTGCTGTAAACAATGCAAGATAAATCCCGCCTGGTTGTGAGAACGCCGAGTTGTCTAACACGTGGTCTAATACTTTGTTTTCTAGATAATCTGAAGCCGCTGACATAATATTTTCTCCTTGTTGATATATGTTGTCTGTTCTTTAACATGACAGACAACATGGAGTTGTCCTGTCAATTGTATTTACCCCAAAACGTCAAAAAACGTTGAAAAAAGGCAAAAAAAGATTTATTGTTACAAATCGTAGCCTATAAATGTAGATACTGTGCCTGTTAACAATGTATCTCCGCCACTTGGTGGTGTATCAAATGCTGTTAACACATCTATTTGCATACCGCCTGCACCTGTAACATTGTCTACGTTAACTGTAGCGCCAATTGTTATACTTGCACTTGCTGTTCCTGGATTTGTTACACTAACTGATGTAGGAACTGCTACTCCGCCTACAGGAGCAATTGGCAAATACATATATCTTCTTACACCTACTGATTTAAGATACTGTGTTGTTCCATCAAACATTCCGCACCATACAACAGGAACTTGTGCGTATTCGCATTCAAAGTCTGCTGGTGGCTGTGGTCCTGTTGTTGCATTGTTTGTAACACTAATTGTTGCAGTATTATTAGTAACTGAACACAAATTGTCTACATGCGGTGTAAATGTTACTGTAACACTTACTGCTGGTCCAAATGTGCTGTCGTCTGTTGTATTAACTGTTAAACTGGCCGCGTTTGAATTAACTGTAACTGTGCCAGTAAGTGCTGTTGATACTTTACTAACACCAGTTCCTGTTATAGCGTAGTTTAATGTTGCTCCGTTTGCTTTGCCTACTGTTACAACATTTACTGTTGACGAAGCACCTTCTTGAATACTACTTGTAGCAGTAACATTTGAAATATACTCAGTTGGTTCAGGCAATACTCTATAATGTGTTGTTGCTCCACCCATTTCAACGTTAAACGTAGTATCAGCAGTAACCGTAGGTGTAAATGTAAGACTTGCACTAGAACCGGTAGTAACAACTTCACCTGTTAAAGGTATATCTACTTCACCTGAGGCTAAACCAGTAATAGTGTAATCGTATGTATAATTTGGAGTGTTAATAAAACAAACTTCGCAATCATGACTCATGCTTAATGTTGTTGATGCTCCAGGACATAGTTGTATTGGATCAGCACTTGTGCCAGTTCCTGCTCCTGTAGGACCAGTTGCAGGTGCGTGTGTAAGATTAGGCTTCTTAGCACCAGCAGTCATCATTTCATTAGTTGCTTTGTCGTTGAATTGAATGTCTTCTGTTAAAACTCCTGTGTTTGGATCAGCAGTAACAAACTTTTTTAATAATCCATTTGCAATGCCTAATAGTGCATTGGCTCCTAACAATCGAGCCATCATCTTGCCTGAGTCTGCATCATCACTTTTGGTTATCTCAGCATTGAATACTTTTGATTTAATGCCATTAAAGTGTGTGCGTGTTTCGTAACTTAATCCAGACTCTGTGTATATTGTTCCATCGTATTCTTGAGCCGTTATGCTAAAAATTAAATCGCCTTCGTCAGTATCTTCTTCTTGAATTTGAATAACTCTAAATTCTTTTGATGTAAAGTCTAAACCAGAATTTGTAACTGTTACAATATCTCCTGCTTTTAAACTGTTTGCTTCAAAATGACTTCTAAATTCAATTATAAGATCTAATCTATTTTGTTTTAATTCTCTGCCAGCAATATACTGTGCTTGGATAGGATCGTTACATTGTGGTAAGGATATTTCTAAAGTATTGTCTAATTCGTTTGTAAATCTATTTGCTGATGCAAGACTTACTTCGATAACATCTGTTGTGTCTCTTAGATCTCTGTGCGGATAACTTACACTAACTTTGTTAAACAGATCATCCATACCTGTGCCACTAACATTTATTTCACCTACAATGTTAGTATCGTCAAAATCGTATACACTTGCAACGGCACTATTTAAAATACTCGTCCATTGACCTGCGTTGGTGTCCCATGTAATAAATGCACCACTGTGATTGGCAAGTGTATTAATATTGTCTAGAACATTATTATTTGTATCTACTAAACCGTTAATTCTAAATTTTGGATTTGTTGGCATAATCTATCTATCTCCTTACCTTGGGTTGGTGTCTATAATTACAACACCATCTGAACCAGTATACGGACCTTGCCCGGAGGATGTGATGAAGCCGTAACGCCCGCCTTCACCTGTGTTGGATGGCATTGTGTAACCAACATTGCTTTCTGATGATGCTTCTCCGTGTCCACCCTTACCGTATTCATTGTTGTTCCATGCAACTATTCCAGATCCAGGATATCCTGATGTAGAACCATTGTTATAAGGTTGACCGTTTTGGTTAGCACCTGCACCACCACCACCAAATCCTTGACCGTTGTTTTGTCCTGATGTAACAAAGTCGCCGTTCCCGCCTACAAAAACTCCTCTAATAAGAGTATTAGTTGGATCAGTTACAGATCCTGAATTTCCGCCGTCTTTACCAATTGTTGTTGTAGAACTATTGTAATTTTCAAAATACTCACCACCTTGACCACCAGTTACAGTATATCCAAATGCTGTAGTATTGCCTCCTGGTCCGCCAACAACTTGAACAGCGTTAGGATAAGTTGCACCTGATGCTCCGCCTCCTGGAGGTCCTCCAGCACCAACAACTATTGAATAAGATCTAACTGCTGGATCTGTAAATAATAAATTTTGAACTGAAAGTGCGCCGCCACCTCCTCCGCCGCCACCTTCGTAGGCTCCGCCGCCTCCAGCACCAACAGCAATTAAATCTAACTTACCATAAAGTATAGTTTGAAGACTTAAATTATATGTGTGTGTTCCAACGGTAAACGTATTCAATGCCCAATCAGTAGAAGGAATACTACCTACACCTAAATATTTAATAGATGATTTCCATTGGTCAACTATTGTTCCTGTAGAGCCACCGTTTCTAAGTGTAAATGTAATTTGAACATCACCCGTAGCATTGTAGGTATTATAATAAGTTAGCAATCCCATTAGGTTGCCCATATAACCTTCGCCGCCTGTTATTTCTATGTAGTTGTTAGTAATGTTTACTTCATCAGTTGATAGACCAATGTATCCTGAAGAAACTTCTACTTTTATGTAATCACTTGTTTGTGTAATTTTTGGTTTAGTTGCTGAATTAGCAAACATGCTTTGTTCAGTTGATACTTGAGCGTTTCTGTAAGCAGTAATTGTTGCCGCACTTCTTGTAACGCCTCCACTAGTATCATTGTCATCTAAGAATGTTGTTGAACCGTCAACTCCGCCGGCATGCATCAATACTCTATCATACTGTTGATTAGTAAACGGTGCACTAACGTCAACAACATCTAAAGTTGGATCATATCTATTTGTTGCACTAACACGCAATTCGTCAATCCAAGCATCGCCACCGCTATCACTTGGTTGTTTAACGTTTAACGGTAAACTGTTGTCAACAAACGCACCTAAACCAAGATTCTCTCTGCCAACACTACCTATACCAGTATTTGCCGCAGTTGTTCTTTGTTGTAAGACTCCGTCTACATATAAACTCATTACGTTATTACTGTTCTTAACTAGAATAACATGATACCATTGATCAATATTAAGTGCTGAAGTAGCCGCCGCAATGTTCATATCTTGAGATGCATAAATTTGTAATTTTCTATCTAAGTTTCTCCACAGTATAAACATATCTGTTGTTGTAGAAGCCAATCCAGTTTTATTAGAGATTAAACAACTACTGTCATTTCCTGTGTCTGATTCAATATAAAAGAAGAACTCTACAGTAAATGCATCATTGCCGCCGAATATAAAGTCTCCTGAGTTTGCTGGTTGAATTTCTAGTCTAGATGCACTTAATCCACCTGTTGCACTTTGACCGTCAAACTTAGCACTAGACCCTTGATCAAACAATTTGTTAGGTTGATTACTGTAATAGTCTAAGAATCTTACATTTTCAACAATGTCGTTGTTTGTAAATGTAGACACAACTGCAAGTTCAGATGTCATTCCTTTAATTCTAGTGTTGTTACACACTATATTAAACCTAGATATAATTGCTAATTCAACTTCGGCTTGTTCTATATTTACAACCATAATAGGATGAGCACTTGCTCCGTGATATTTTTTAGGTGTGCAACTTATAGTCGCTGTAGATGCTAACGTTGCAACTGCTTTGAAATTTCCTATATTCCATGATTGATTTATTCTAGTTCCGTTTCTAGTAAATCCAATTGTGCAACTAAATTCAAAGCCGCCTTCTGTGCCTGTTGGAATGTTAATTGTAGGAGTTTTAATAGTGTCCCAATTGCTAACTGAAGTTATGCCGCTAACTTCGTAAACGCCTGCACTAGGAGTAGTTAAAACACATCCTGACGGCATTGATGCAAATGTAACAGTTGCTCCACTTAATGAACTAACATCTACTGTGAATACAACTAACGCCGCACTTGGTTGAATAATTTCAACAATGTCAATATTTCTTTCAAGTGTAAAACTTGTAGAAGTAATAGCACTTGTTATATCAGTTGCATTAGGAAAATTAAATATAACATCGCTGGTTCTGTTGTCAGTGTAACTTACTACACCATCTGCAAAATTGTTTAGTTCTGTTAATGATGTCATACTATATCAACCTCGTTACTTGCTATGCCTGCACCGTAAGTTGTGTTCTGCATATAGTCATTTAGAACATCTCCAGGCTTTGTCATTGTATTTGTCAATTTGAATGTAATGTTAGAGCCAACTGTGGTTAATTTTTGTGTCTTGTTATATTCTAGTCTAACTAATGCAAACACTAAGCCGTTCATTGTATGACTGCTGGTCCAACCTGGCATAAGTGAACTTGCTGATGTTGAATTGCCTGAAGTTTCACTTGTAAATGAAGTAGCATTATTACTGCCGTCATTGAAAGGATAAACTTTAATTAATCCGCTCCATACATTACTTGAGTTCCCGTCACTGTCGTAAATGTTTTCTACAGTAACGCCATCTGATTGAAAACCTAATCTAAATCCATCAATGTGAACTTCGTTAAATGATATTGCACTTGCAGTCCCATCAATTAAATTGCCTGTCTTTTCGCACAACACAACAGCAACCCACATTGTTTTGTTGTCTGATGATAACTGTGCATCAATAATCTTACCTGGCACAAATGCACTTCCGTATAATACAGGAACTTTGTGTTGCGTATCTGCTTGAAGTGTAACTGTAGTTCCTTTGTCTTGAATACCTTTGTTATCTTTGTTCATGCTTTTGTTAACACGATTCAAAGCGTATCCAAGCAAGGCAGTTCTTGCTAGAGTGTTGCCAATGCCGCTTCCGCCTAAGAAGCCTAAAGCACTTCTACCTATTCCTACTATGCTATCTAAGAAACTCATTAAGGTGCTCCAAAATCAAATTTAGTGTCTTGAACTGTTGCTACTCTGTCCATTGACAAATCGCCTGAAGCAAAACTTTTTTGACTTGCACTATTTGTTTTTCTACCTGCTAATTTAGCCTCAAGTATACTAAAGTTATTAGTGCATTCTAATAATAAATTTAAACTGCTAGAACGTTGTTCTACATCAAACTCTTCTTGAATACTAAAATTTACAACTCTACCTACAAAGTAACTTTGAGTTTCAATTAGTCCGTGGTTAACATTGTAGATGTTACGATAAATTTTAATGCCAGAGCCTTTAATTTTTGAATATATAATTTCTTCAACACTATCTGTAGGAATGCCACTTAGACTAACTGTAATAGAATCGCCACTTGGTCTTATTTCACTTGTTCTGCTTGTAATGTTTAATAATTTACCTAAAGGAGTATAGGTTTCGCTGTTGATGCTAGTAGCAGTATCTTCGTCAGTAAATCGCAACACTTGGCTAGTATAAGAACCACTGCTTGTAGTTCTATATTCAGCAACGTCTACTCTAACAAATAAATTTGTTCTTATGCTCTGATATGCACTTAAATCTGCCATCTATTAAACCTCTACAAATATGAACGGTCCTGCCCATCTTACTTGATCGTAACCAAATACTTCCCACTCTGGAAATGAAACACAAATAACACTATATGACTCTTCACTGCCTGGAGTTGAGTTTGAATAATACCAAGGGTGTTTAGCATATGTTATTGTAATTGTTCCTGCTGTATCTCTGTCTAGTGCTTCTAGTGCTTCAATGCTTACACGTTCCTGACTCCATTTAGGACCATCAGGTAGTTTAAGAGTAAAGATCTTTTTAGGAGTGCCTCTACTTACACTTTTAACAACACCATTTCTTGTTTGTGTTTGTGCAACATTCTTTTTTCTATTAATGCTCATTGTTGTAGCATTATCCATAACGTATTGAAAACTCATCTATCTATCTCCTTACCGGCACTTTGCGAGCACCTTGACTTGCAACAGCATGAATAAATCCAGGATCTCTTGCAACCATTTGTTTGAAACTTGAAGCGTCTACTGCATTAATGTTATAAGTTACTGCACCGCCACCTCCCATTGGTGTTACTGTAGCAGGTCCTGACACTAACTCTGGTCCACGCTCTCCTACAACTCCAAATGAGCCTGCTGGTATCATTCCACCATTAGCAAAGAATCCTGCAAACAAACTACTTAGGCCTCCACCAGTTGAACTGCCTCCACCAAATGCACCAAATGTTTGTGCAATAACTTGTTGAATTTGTGAACGTAGTAACTGTTCTAGTATATCATTAATAAGACTTTTAAATTCAAACTTACCTGTTTTAGCAAAGTTTACAATAGTATCTTCAATACCTTTAGTAGTTGTTTTAAATATCTTCTCTGCGGATTTAGCGGCATTGGTTGCATTGTCTTCAAAATCTTCAAATGCTCTTTTCCAACCAAAGCCAAATGTTCGTTGTGCATCACGTTGTTGTTTAGCAAGTTCAGTAAGTTTTTCAAATGTTTTTGTAGCATGTTCTTCTAGAGTGTTTATTTCCGCCATATAGGCATCACTTGTGATTAACCCATCTTCCCATTTTTCTTTTACTTTTCTAATTGCTTCAACTAGGTCATTATCAATTTGACTATTAATATCGGCAATTTCTATTTCAAATTTATTTAAACTTAACTTTTTTAATTCACTTTGTGCATCTCTAACACTTTTGTCCATGTCTGCAAAGAAGTCTCTGCGATTATTTAAAACATCTAATAAAGCAAGTTCTTTTTCTTGTTCTTCTCTATTTGCTTCACGCAATATAAGCATGTCTTTGAGACCTTTACGTGATGTATTGTAAAGGTCTTCCATAGCCGCTAATTGTTTTTCAATTTCTGCAACTTGGACTTTTGATTCTTCAGTATCTTTAAGTTTTAATTCTGTAAGGTCTTGTTGCAACGGACGAATTGCTTGATAATATCTTGTTGCAAATCTATTTAAATCCTGTTGTATGTTAGCCTGACTCTCAGTAAGTGTAAGCAATTCTCCTTCTGCATTAACAGCCGCCATTAAATCTTGAACACCCATTTTGTATTGATCAAAATAATTTATTGTGCTTCTTGTAATCTCTGCTTGATCATTTTTTAGATCTGCTAACAAGTCACGGAACTTAGGAGCCGCTGGAGCAGTTGGATCTGCAGTTAACGGACCTACGTTGTCGCCTGCTGTTGATAATGCGTCTAATTCATCTTTTAATTCTGATACACTTTTAGCAGTTCCTGAAGTCATTTTTTCAATACTTACAACAACACCTGCCGCCGCGGCAACACCTGCGGCTAATTTAATTAGACCAACACCTGTAACACCTTGTAATACTGCTCCTGCTACTGCAACACCACTTAATGCTTTACGCATTGAATTTAATGCACCAACTACTGCTAATATTTTACCAACAGCAAATGCCGCAAAAAACCCTGCTAAGAGTGCTGTTATGTATTTTAAATTATCTGCAATAAACCCTATTGCTGTGCCAATAGTTTCGCCCATCCATTTAAATAGTCCGGCGTTGGCATCAATAAAGCCACTTAGATTTCTAACTGCTCCTGCTAAGGCATCATTAAGTCCACCTTGGCCTATAATGTCTGCCGCATTTCCTAGTGCGTCTTCTAAGTTTGAGAATGATTGACTTAGGTTGTTTGCTCTTGCCGCACTTGCTCCGCCAAAGGCTTCTTCCATGCCTTCTTCTAGTGCACCTAATATAATAGCGGCACCTTCAGCAGTTTGTCCAAGTTTAGATATTTCTAATCTGTTAATTCCTAATTTTTCACTTAGGATGGTGAATACAGGAATACCTCTATCACCTAGTCTGTTTAATTCTTCTAGTCCTAATCCACCAGCACTTGTTCTAGCATATAAGTCTGTGATAGCCTGTAAGGCTCCAACTGCATCTGCTGATACACTTGATACGTCTGCAAATAATTGTAACTGTTTAATAGTTGGTTCAAGACCAGCCGCTTTTAATTTAATAACTGAAGCAGTTAAGTCTTCAACTGTAAAGATACTTTGTGTGGCAAACGTTTTAATTTGTTCAAATGCCTGAGCACCTACTTCAACGTCTTTAAATAGAATACCTAGTGTTGTTCTTAAGTCTTGGAATCTAGCACTAATATCTGTAACTGCTCTAAATGTAAGAGCACTACCAACTGTTGCCGCAACACTTAAAATTGCACCTTGAAGTCCTTTAAGACTTTGTTGTGCTCCTTTAGTATCTACTGCTACGTTGTATCTTAAATCAGCCATATTATTTCCTTAATATTTTAGACGGAATTAATTTTCTTATATAATTCTCTGTCGGTTTACTCATGCCATTAAGGGCCTGTTGGCTTCTGCCTTGGTCTAAAGGAACTGCGTAATTGTAATTGGCTTTGATTTTATTACCTTGTAATCTAGTTCTACGTCTTGCATTTCCACTTGCTATAGGAGTTATGCTACGCCAGAATTTATGTGCATCGCTTGGCAATTTGTTAAACTTTGCAACAATTTTGCCAATGCTTGGACCCATTCTGTTTTTACTAATAGTAATTTTACTCATGTTTACCCTTTACGTTTGAAACCATTTGTTGTAGTTGTTCTGTTGAATAACCATGATCAACAACATTCTCCAATTTAGTTCCTTCTTTACCTTTTTTATTTAGATATATTTCGTATGCCAATGCTAAGTTTGCACAACGCATATCTAAACTATCCCCCAACCTCATAACACCTGACGGCATTACACCGTATCTACGAGCAACAGCATCAAGTATCAATAAGTTAGATACTTCGGGTGTTAGATCTTGGAAGTTGGGGTCACGAAGTTTCCCAACGCAATTACCGTCTTTTCAACTGCCTTGATCATAATATCGTTTGGAAGAATTTTACCATTCTTAAGAACTTTATTTCCCTTTTCATCAAGGATAAGTTCCTTCATTGTGGCAACGACATCACCAATATTCTGTTGTCCTTCTAGATTTGCCAACGACATAAACGTTGCCATATCTACTCGGTCGTATACCCAAAACTCAATAATTTCGCCATAGGTTTTTACCATAGACTCGTCATCTATTACAATTTTTGTAAGTTTGGGTTCTTTTGCTAGTGTTTCTAATTTCATCTGTTAATCTCCATTTCTATCAATCAGTTTGTGTGTTAGCATAACAACAAACTTTAGCCGAGTTGCGGCTTTTTTAATGTCTGCTTCAGCACACTTTAATTCATTAGTTGCTTTGGCAGTTTCTGCTTGTATACTTTGAACAAGTTCTTTGTTCGTCTTTTGATCTATTACATCCATATATCTATATCTCACTTGTATTTAGTAGTTTAAGGAATATAGGGGGGCGAACCCCCCTATACTGCCCTCACCCTTCCTTAATATTGCTATTAAGAAACTGTGTATTCACCGTCAACAGTGACTGTGATTGGTGTTACCCAAACTGGTGCATCTGCTGAAACAGTAGGTGCAAGACCAGTAATATAACCACTGCCTGAAATAGTTTTACCTGTTGCGCCACCATCAGTGTCACCTAGATATAAACTAAAACCAACTTTGGTTTTATCTTTTGAAAGACCAAAGATTCCTGAAAGTGCCGCTGTGTTGGCACTTGCAGTTGCGTCTCCAAAAAACGTAGTCTGTTCTAATACCAAGTTCATACTTATACTATTAGTAGACGTTGTAGCAATTTGTTGCTTCGCTGTGCTATCTAATTGAGTCCAAGTAAAAACATCATTGGCATTGTTTACAGTTACGTCCTGCAATGCAGGTATTGTTAGCCCAGAATCAGATCCGTTCGATGCAACATCTAGTGATAGTGTTGCTTGAACGCCGCTGACGCCTGGTGCTGGATAAATGTAAGCCATTCGTTTTTCTCCTTTTTAGATTACTTTATTAAACCGTATTTCCATTGAATTAACTATTAAATCACCTTGATACTCAGTTGAAGCATCTAACTCCCTACGGTGTATACCCGCTATGGTTGTTATGTTTTTTGCTTTTCTTAAGTCGGCGACTAATGTATCGTAATTCGCTGGTAGTTGCTTTGCGTCTGCTGAAAAGTAGATACTAACTGAAGTAACTTCGCTATCAATGATAGGTCCATCTAATGCACTAACAAGAGGTTCTGTAACTACTTGTTCTCCATCTACATAAATCTTTTTAGGATTACTTAGATAAAGTGCATTCCCACTTACATCGTATGGCATATCATCTGAAACTGTAAAAGTTCCTAAGGATAGTCCGTTGATGTAATTAAGTATCTGACTTCGCATTATCTGACCCTCTTCAAGTTAACTTGTCCAGGTGATTTCTCTGAGGATTCAACGGTATTGTCTCCATCAAAGTCATACCAATCACCAGCCGTGATCAATTCTCCAAACAACGATTCTGCTTTGTTTTTGTAATAACCCATCTTTTGTCTTTCTGCATTGTCTTCGTTTCCAAAGTCTGCAACAATAGGTAGGATATACTCTGCTAACCCTTCGTAGATTGCCAGGTCCTTAAAGTCGTTTAACCGTGCTTTAATTTTATCTGGATCTACTGCTGGGATATCAGCAACAGTATTGTATGCTATTGAATTGTCACGTCTGATGTAGTATGATTTCCACCATGAACTTGAGCGAACCTTTGAAAGAATTCGCTCAGTTGCTCTAATAAGACCATCTTCTACGACGTCATCAGTTAGTCCTTCGTTTGAATTAAAAATGCGTTGGTCTTTCGACACTACATCATTAAAATCAGCAAAACTAATAGTGATATTATTTTCTATTATGAAGGACATCTACTAACTCCTCGCTTAGTCTGTTGCTGAACCAACAAGTTTCACAGCATGTGAAGCCTGAAGAATCGCTTGACCTACGTCTACGCTCATCATAATGTCTGTTGATCTAGCCGCGGCTTTATCTTCAGTTTTCATTTTGATGCCACCACGCATTGCGTGACCTAAAGCAGTTGGTGCAAATACAGCACCTACCATGTTTAATTCAGAATCAGCATCTGTATCTAAATCAGATTTAACTAATGCACTTTCATAGATTGAACATCCACCAAGCATACCAATGAAACCTCTTTCAAGGATACCAGCACCATAGTTGTTAGCAGTAGCAACTGTGCCGCCTGCGTTGTATAATGCTTTTTTCATTTGAAGTGCTTGTCTTGGACCAACTACAGCCGCTAAAGGACCAGTAATTTTGTTGCCTCTAAGAGTTGCAATCGCTTCCATGATTCCGTCTACAGTAATTGCAGAGTCTTCAGTTCCTACTGACTGTGAAATAGAATTGAAAAGTGCGAACACTTTTGAGTCCATTTTTTCAGCAATAGCACGACCTGCTTGAGCACCTAAGTCAGCGATAACGTCACGCTGTGCTGTGTCTCTCAAGAAGTCAGTTACTTGGAAGTATGTTCCAACTTCACCAAGTTCAATTGATGCAGTTGTTGTGTTTGTATCAGCCGCAGATGGCGCTGTGCCTTCTGTTAGGTCAATAGCCGCTACAGCAGAATATACTGGAACGTTGATTATTTTGCCTGAGTTACTAGGCATGTCGAAAACAGTTACTAACTGTCTCGCGATGCTTGATTCATACGCCGCAAATTGAGCGTCACCAAGTAAAGCGGTAAACAGTTCACTGTTGATAGTTGTGTTGTTAGCCATTTCTTTATCTCCTTAAAAATGTTGGCATTAGAAAGAAAGGTTGCCTTTGGCTTTTGCCTCAGCATATCTCTTTCTGTGTTCGGGATTACTCATATCCAATTTACTAAAATCTACTTTACCAGTGTTGGTATCAAGACCTAGACTACTTTTAGAATTCGTTGTGCTTATTGTTGGAGATACAAAATGTGGATTTTCCTTAAGAAAGGAATCAACTAATGCATCTACACCAATTGGTTCACCAGCGTCATTATAACGAACTGAACCATCGTTGCCAACTACTTCTACATCGCCTAAGTCATTAAGTCTTACTTGGTTACTTAGTAGTGCTTTAACCTGTTCAGGATTTACACTTCTATGTTTAGCCGCCGCGTTAAGCAACGGTGTATTAACCTTATACTCCTTAATAATAGAGTCTCGTTTTTGGATTTCCGAATCCTTTTTGGCGGCAAGTTCCTGTAAAGTCTTTTCAAATTCACCACGTTTAATTTGTTGTTCTTGCTGACGCTGTTCGGCCTCTGCTTTCAACGAACGTAGTTCATCTGGGTCGCCCAATTCTTCATATGGACGTAGAAGTTTACGTTGTAATGACCCTTTCATTCTGGCCATCATATCATCTACTTCTTTTTGACTAAAAGTCTTTTCCGCATTCTCGGTTGCCTCAATTTCTGTGTTTGGTGTCACCTCCGCTTGAGTAGCGTTTTCTTCTTGAACCAATGTATTATCTGACATTGTGCATCGCCTCCTTTAAGAGTTAATAATTTAATAAAGTAATTACTTTATTCTACTTGTATTTAGCAAACGCTTTAGATACCATTGTTAAACGAGGTATTCCTTGCATTTTGCAACCCTAATCTGTCCTGTTGTATTAGAACCGGAACGGGAGTAGAGTTAATCCCAAATGAAGGGTGACTGTGTAACCACTCTTCAAATTCTCTTTCATTGTTTAGACGTTGTTCTATCTTTTTTAACAACCTTGGTTTTCTATCCAAGCAATAGACTCTTGCTTCTAAACTGTTTAAATCTTTTACTTCACCTGTCCATAAGACAACTTCTATTTTGTCTTGCTTCCAGGCTTTGTAACTCCATGGACAATAAGTGCGTATAGAGTAAAAATAATCTCTCCAAAGAGTCTTATTTTTTACCGCCTCTTTTACCGCCTCTTTTTCCACCTTTTTTCTTCTTCTTCATAGCCATTGTGTGCCCTCGCTGTGTTATTTGCTTTTCTTTTTAATTCCCATACGGCTTTTAACGCCCTGGTTCTTTAATTGTTTCTGAGCAATTCTCATTCCTTCATTGAAACTTGAACTGCTTCTTGTAAGTGCTCTGCCACCATTCATAGCATAACGTTTGCCTGCACGGTGACCACCACAATCAGACTTGCATCTCATACCATAGTATGTGACTGGCTTCTTGGCCATTACACATCGCCTAATACAATGTATATGTCGTAGTCATACTCACTAAGTGCTGACTCAACTGCGGCTGTGCATTCGTCTGGTGTTAAAGATGTTACGTCAACATCTACTTCTACTGTTTGAACAGTATCATCTTTTTGTAATTGAATTTGTAAAGCCATTATTCTGTCTCCCTATAAAACACTGAGCCAAGTTCTTCTTTGACTCTTTGAAGTAACAATTCGTTGTCTGCTACTTCTACTGTTGTTGTTTGCCAAGTATCTTCTGGCAATGTTTTGTATTCAATATTAATTGTTGCCATGTTATTCTCCTTGTTGTAACAATGCTTCTTTTGCTGTAGTAATATCTGCTTGACTAATTTCAGGATGTAGTTCTAAAATTTGTGTGTCAGTTAAACCTTCCATAATCATTTCTTGAATATGTTGTGTTCTATTCTGTGCAGTTGTTACAGGATGTAACATTGGTTCTACTTTGTCAATTTGTTCTTGATCCACTTCCATCCATTCCAAAATTTGTTTGTCAATTTCTTTATAAACTTCCGGACTTGTTGCAGTATCTTTTGCAATTTTAAGTTGAGTAATTTCACTTGCTGTATCCCTTATATTAAATGAGCCTGGGTAGTCTATGTGGCCATCCCACTCGTAACCAAGATAGTTGCTCCATAACTTCCATAACTGTTCTTCTGCTAATTCCATAGCATCTGCTTTTTCACTTAGGCGTGCCCCTAGTAATTCAAATTCTTGCTCTTGGGCTACTCCGCTCATGCGTCTTGCTTCAGTGCTTCTAATTGAACCTGTGTTAGCAATCTTATCAATTGAATCTATAGTTTGTTTTATTGCTTGGTAAATTGAATCAACACTTGCACCTGTATATTCTAACATATAAGGTTTTAAGCCAGGATCTAAGTTCTCTGGCATGTGTATGAGTGCCCCTGACCCCGTGCCTACATTTGTTTCAGGCGTGGCGACAAGACTTGGATGTGTATTTAAACGTATACTCTGATCTACTTCTGATGTTGCGTTGTAAATAAAGCGTTGCAAATCACTGATGTCTGCAATATCACTTACTCCAATGCCTCTAACTGTGCTTCTAATATTGTAAACACATACTACCGGAATCTTACCTAGGTTGTTTGGTTCTTCATATTGTTCTTGTATTTCACTGCTGTCAATGTCTACTACTGTAGTCTTAATAGAATACTGTGTCCATTCTTTAACTACTCTAACTGAGCCGTTAACATCTTCTAAGTATTTGAAGTAGTCTAATTCGTATCTACCATTTGGTGCTCTTGTGTATTGCCAATCTAATACTGTTAGTGGTGTTAATAAACTAACATATGGTCTAACGCCTAATTGAACTTGTTCTTCTCTAGTTGTAGCACCAACGTTAGGTTGTGTGCAAACAATCCAAGAATGCCCAAATACACTTGACCAGGTCATTGCATCTTTCATAAATGCTTCTAGACTTCTTCCGTCCATGTCAGCATCTTTTAGGAAGTCTTCAACTTCAGGCATTCCTTCTAGGCTTCCGTATTCTCTGTGAGGACAAGTTCTAAATAAAAATGATTTGTAAATTGATACTACACTATAACAATGATTGTCTAGTGGGGTATTGTTTAGTCTTGCTTCGAATTCAGCATCTGTTTCAAGTTGGTATCTTGTTAAATGTTTTGCATCTCTATAAGTTTCCCCACCTAAGTATGACTCAAGTAGGTATCTCCAGCGTGGTTGATATGTATCGTATATCTCATTGCCACTTATTAAATGACTTATTTCTGTTTGAATAGTTTGGGTTATTGTTGCCATAGCATTTTTCCTTTATTGTTTAATTAGTAACCAAATTATGCCCCCACCTCTGAGGTGTTTGAGCAGGCGCAAGATTTCGTTGCAACGGAAATAAGAACGCAACACAATAACTTAACGCATCAAATTGATGTGAAAAGTCTTGTTTCCCGCCTTTTTCTGGCACCATTGTGCCGTCACGGAAATTATATTTCTCCATGCTCTCTATAGTGTATTTACACGTTTTACTTATAAAGAGCCTTCTTTGACCGTCTGCTGAACAGAAACGAGCATTGGTAGCGTTAATTCTATCACGTATTGGATCGTGACGTCTAGGGGCTTTAATAATAAATCCTGCATTTTGTAATATGCTGTGATCTGTTTGACCATTTGCACTCGTTTTTCTGGCTGATCCGCTAGGATCGGGGTAAAAGAAGATCTTACTTTTAGGATATCTTCTATTAATTTCATCTGCTAATTCTTGTGTGTTTGAATTAAACATCTGAACTTCGTCTATGCAATATAATGATTCGTGATCCTGCACGAATACACAAGCAGTAAGAGGAGCAACGTTAAAGTCGCCTCCAATATGAAGTGTTCTGTAGTCCAAGCCTTCTGGCATCTCTTTAGTGTTTTCGTCTCTATCATATGACCAGGCTACCCTTGACTCTGTAGTTTCAAATGAGGCTTCAAACTCTTGCCTAAATTGTTTTAAACTCATTTCGCCTTGTGCTTGTTCTATTTCAGCATCGTCTACAAAGCCTGCGTCACGAGTAGTAAAACTCCAACTCTTCCATTCCTTAGGATGATCTTGTTCCATGTTGTATAGGTCATAGAACCAATTTGATTTGCCCATAGGAGTTGATATAAACATAGCACCACCTTTTTGATCTGCTAGTGCTGGTCTAATAATAGTTTGAAAAAGTTCTGGGTCTACAATAGCACACTCGTCTATTACAACGTAGGAAAGACTTACTCCACGTAGTGCATCTATGTTTTCACTGCCTTTAAGTGCAATTATTGAATTGTTCTTAAGAGTTATTTGTAGTTCGCTTTCGTTGATCTTTTGAATCCAACGTAAGTCTAATAGTATTTCTTTTAATAGTTTCCAAGCGATGGTCTTAGCCTGGCGGTAAGATGCAGTAATGTAATATATATTTTGATTAGGAATTCTTGCTTGATAACACATTTCTCTAATAGAGAGGTAAGTCTTACCAGACCGTCTACCGGCACTGATAGTTTTAAAACGAGAAGGATGGTGGGCGACTTCTGATTGCCATTGTGCTAATTGCATAACTGTATTTATGTTCAGCAGTAATTAGAGGCCTAATTAAGAGGCTTTAGTGTCATGCACTACATTGGCTAGTATGCGTTCTATCTGAATTAGATTACGTTCTATCTGTTGAAGTCTATCAGTATGCACTCTGTATTGTTCTACAATCTTCTGATGTGCTGAGCCAAACTCTACTAACAAGTCCTGCATCTTATTCTGATTTTGTATTAGAGTATTAATCGTCTGGCGTTGATTAACGCTTTCTTGTTTAAGCATTTGTAATTCATCATAAGGAGAGTATTCATTATTGAACATACTAATACTTATCAAATCCTGTTTATTAGATATAGTTTGATTCAATTTCAGTGTATACGTCTTGACTTTTGGTGCTAACAATTTTTGCTAACCTGTTTCTACAGTTGATGTTAAGAGCATCATAATGAATTTGTGCATACGGTAAATTGTCATATGTTGCTGTGTCGTCATATCTACCTGTTGTAGCACATTGGCTTTGAATTATATATTTTACTGTGTGTGTCATTTTGTAGTTCTCTTTCCTAATTGTTATACTTACAGTATACAGTCTTTTGATGGGGTTGTCAAGGGTTTTGGATAAATTATTCGTTGTCTGTAATGTAATCATCTTCACAAAAATTGCACACTGGTTCAGGTCCACCCAAACTGTGCTCCTTGTCTACCATAGTAACAAACCATTCTCTGTCTTGGTTGTCATTACCACATACTACGCATTCTAAAAAATTTGCCATTTTGTTCTCCTGTGTGTGTTTGCCTTATTATGTATATACTATAACACCATTAAGGTGCTATAGCAAACATTTTGGATGAATTACTCGTTGCCTGTGTGTAGTTCTTGTTGGATCCAATTTTTGATTGATGCTATGTGGGTTGGATCACCAATCAACTCGCCTGAAACACGAATTGTGACTGAGTCAAACTCTTGATCGTCCGTTTTGAATTCGTAGTATGGATCTGACGCTTGTGTGTTTGGAAACACATCTTTCAGTTCAACATTGTGTATCTTAGCAAGTTCTCTTACTTCTGATTCTGTAGCAATCATCTTTTGTTTCTGTGACATATCTATCTCCTGTTGTTAATGCCTTATTGTTCTTACAGTATACAGTCATTCTAGACCAATTGCAAGTATTTTGGTAAACTATTCTGCAAATCTATTGAATATTTCCCAATAGATCTTTCTGAATCGTTCTCTCTGAGGTTTGGGCATATTATCAGCACCGTCAACACATCCATACAACAACTGCATTAGGTCACAGTTGTTGTATTGATCCATATTGTTAATGTCTTTAAGATTAATTGGAGTTAAGGTTTTATCAAGTTCTTCTGCAAGGGTCTGAGGATCTATTTGCATTACGCTGTCTCCTGGCTTAATGTATCAATTAATTCGTATTGTTTAAATTTATCAAGGTCAAGATCGTTTTTCCACAACCATACCAGGCAGTCCTCAACTTTAACGTTATATTTTAAATCTACTAAGTCAGACAAACCTGTATGACCGCCCGCTCTCATTTCTGGCCAATCCATAACTTCTAAAAACTTATACAACTGTTTTCTTGCGTCATACAATTCTTTTTCACGTAACAGTTTGGCATCAGAGGGCCAGTGTTTTACCAATAGCGTTGCGTAGCATTTTAGGATCTCTTTCTGTTTTTTTACATTAAATGTTGTCATTACTGCACCTTTTCTAAATCGTCAAGGTCAATTACATCCACAAACTCAGGTGGATAGTCAGCATTTATATTGTTGGGGTTTTTCTTTAAAGGTCTAAGGCCATCTACAACAATTCCTTTATCACGCATTTTAGTGTGCATTGATAATTGAATTATTTCTTCCCAATGACGCCAGTTTTGCATCTTAGGATCTACCCATAGTGTTCTTTGTGTTTTGTCTTCTGCACACCATACCATATTTCTGTATGCGGTGCCTCCATGCCTTGATTGGCACGGTGTGGTTTTTGTTATTACGCCTAACATTTTATTCTCCTTGTTTCATGTTTCAAATACTGGGGCATTACACCCCCCTATTAATTTTATTTTATATTATATTAGTTACACTCCAGAATCTTAGTCTTTGGCCAATCGTGCGGTATTGTCATTTCTTGTCTACTAAACACCTTAAGATTATCCCATTCAAATCCCAAAAGATGAGCATCAATTTCTTGTAGTTTGTTAAAGGGTTTTCCGTTGTCATCTCTATCTATTGTATGACGAACTGTGTGTAGATTGTCTGGTGTAGCAGGACGTCTGCCATCTCTTTTTACTGTTGTTGTGTATTCAATTTCAAATGTAACTTTTTTCATTTTGTTCTCCTGTTTCATGTTTCAAATACTGTAAGTTTTTTTAACTTACTTTTATATTATACAACAATTAAAGGGTGTTGTCAACCTTTTTTGGCAAATAAAATTGGACAGTTCCTCACCTTGTCCAGGGTGTCGCATGAACGGCTCAAGAATAGTAACATTATGTTACGTTTGGTTCTGCGAAAACCATTAAACCTCTCATACGGCATAACCTCAGAGGATTTGTTAATCTTTCTTAGGAGGCTTCTTATCTTGTGCTTTCCTAATATCATCCATAATAGTGTTTTTAGGTTGTTTTAGATTTAAGGCCTCAACATCTACAATTTTAGTTGAATCGTCTGTGTCTATATCTAAAAACTTAACATGAGGTTCATTTATCTCTTTGAATCCGTCTTTAGGATTTCCAGAGTAAAACTTTTCACCATCTGTCCAATAATCGTGTTTAATTCTTTTCATCTTGTTGTTCTCCTTGTAATGACTCTACCCAGGGTAAAGGTTCGTTTGAGTCAGTGTTAATTAACTGATCTGACATCCCTAGCATATTTTTAGCAAGGAAAATTTGCACCGCCGCATTCATGTTTTTACAAGCATTGTTGAGCATAGCACGTCTTAAAGTTATCTTTACTTCTTCACGCCCTTTTGTAAGATATTCCGCAAAGTTGTATCTTAAGGTGTCTTCCTTAATACCAAAAAAGTTTGATATCTCATTATCTCTACAGCCTAATGCGGCTAATTTTTGCACTTCTTCTGGTGCAATTACTATTTTGTCACGGCCTACACATATACCTTTAACAGTTGCTTCTACAATCTGTTTGGGTTTAGGGCCGGGTTTGTTTACCAATTGTTTTTCTACGGACATTGTATCCTCGCCTCCTTTGGAGTTGTTATCTTAAACATATATTTATTGTAATCCTACAAGACCAGCAAGTTTTTGAGTAAAAGACTTAGATTTAGTCTTAGTCTTACGGCGTCTAGTATATTTGCATGTGCAGGCACTTTGTATGCTCATGCCTTGCTTTAATCTATCGTAATAAACCCAAGTAGGTATGTTATTTGCTATTGCACGTCTACGTCCTATAGCACGATCTGACAAATAGACTGTGTTAACTCTAATGCGTGTTGTAGGATCACCTTTGACCCAATTGTGTGGTCCATATGGTTTTGATGTGTCCTTGCGATGTAGGTCTGAAACGTGTTCAAGATCACCTACACTATCAAAGAAGTTAATGAATCCTTCTTGACCATATTCTTTAATGCTCCATTCATCAACTATTTCATAATAACCGTTTTGAGTGCCATTATAACCTTTTGCTCTCCATACAGGATCACAGCGTTGATTGATGGCATACCATATACGCCAAGTCTTGATGTAGTCCTTGCGTAGTTCTGTGTATAGACTGCTCATTGTGTTTTACCTAATAGTGTTTCTATTGTGCGTAGTTTGAGTTCAATTTCTCTTACACGTTTGATTGTGTCTTGCACTTCAATAGGTGGTTTGAATTCATCTATCCACGTGTCATTTTCTTCTACTTCTATTGCTATCATTTCTTGATTGTGTTCAAGAAACGCAATACGTTCTACTATACCAAAGTAGGCCCATACAGCAATTCCTGTAAATGCTATAAGACTTAGAAGATTCTTAAGTGGTATAGTAAACTCACTTTGTTCATTTAATTTATTAGCCATTTGTATATTCTCCGGTAACGTAAGTATTTATAAGAATTATACAAATACCACTTATTAAGTGGTGTTTTGAGCAGTATAACAAAGCCAAACTCTGTTTGTCTTACTCAATCACTACGCTTTGCTTCGTGATATCGTTATTCCTTTTTTTTTAATTGTTTTTAGTATCACCGTTGGAAGATCATATCAACGCCTATTACAGGCGTATCAAATAATACTAACAGCATCGCCGCTATCATATCATATCCAATTACCTAACCACATTGTGGAACAGTAGGTTTTGCTATCACTGTATTAAGGGCATATCTTACGCAACAAACAACTGCTATTGGATCAGCAAGTGTTGTTTGTTTGATGGTGGTATTTCAGTTGTAATCCATCTCACTTTTAGTAGGCGTTCCTACTCAACTATTAAGACTCATAGCAAACGACAATCACCCTTAGGGGTGTTCATTTAAAGCATCCTTGTTGCCAAGGGTAGTGCTAGAGAATTGCATACAAGCAATGCAGGTTACTGTCTCACATCAGAACAGATTCACCAACGGTATTATCTACTGGCCCGTCAACCTTGTGTCTTGTTTCTAAGTGCCTTAATAAGAGATCGTTGTTCATTGAGTTTTGCCTGTTGTGTTTTAAGTTTTTTTGCCTTGTTTGTTTTATGCCATGCTGAATCAAAACCTTTACTAGGTGATGTAAAATAATCACGGTCTAGTGTGGTCACGTATGAATGTCTATTCCAATTGATGTTTGCCATGGTCTTTCCTTGTTACATAGTTATTTATCAAATACAGCATTTTCACTGCAATTTGTGGTAGAACTTTAACTGTTCTTATAGTATACACAGGTTTACTATCAAAGTCAACCTTTTTGTAAAATTTAGTCAAAAAGAAACCCCGCAATGCAGGGTCTCATAAACTGGATCTAGTTGAACACTTACCTTTAGGAGGAAACTCTAATAGAGTAAACCCAATTTTGAGAACACCAGTTTCGAGTATGGCAACTCGGATTTGATAAAGTGACAGCCTTATCTAGTAACAAGAAACAGGAGTTTCATAACTGTGTGTTCTGTAATATTATTTATCTTCATAGCGTAATAAAGGCTATTTCTTGGGCTTAACTGGGGTATTAGATCTCCACCAAGCACCAAGTTCAGGTGATGATAGAGTATACTTGCCCGTGACAGGATGTTGGAAGCAATTACAATTATTACACTTTTTTGCCCAATGTATTACAGGACTTAGTCTTTTGTAAAATAACGTTCTATGATTTGTAACTGTAAGATCACAATCAGGACATAGTTTAGGAGGATGAATTATTTCATATTCAGGAGATACAGTTTCATTCTCGTCAAACCCCTTTAATACCTTTTGAGGTTTTTCTTGTAATCTACCTTCTTTAATTAAATCTTTTATAACATCCATACCAATATTTAATAGGTATTAGAAATTGGTATAGTTAAACTGGCATAGAACTTATAATAGTTGCAACAGCGCCTACTAGAGCAACAACAACGGTGCTTACAGCAACTATCATTGCCTTGATTAACCCTTTGTTGCCTTTGATGATACCTTGATGTAGTTCAACAACGGCGTTTTCAACTTTTTCTAAACGTTCATTCAATTGTGCATACCTTATGGCGCACAAATCAACGTGTGCTTCTAAATGGGCTCGCTCGTATTCTGTAGTGTCAGGCATTATGCTACTCTATCCATAACTTTCATTCTAAAATTTCTTCTGTCTGTAATTGCATTAGAAGTAGTAATTTTACATGTTACAATATATGTTTTGTTATTTTGTCCACCTGATAATTCTACATAAGTTTTATCACCTGTAATACCTGAACTAACAATAGTTGGTGGTGTTGGGTCGTTACGTCTTGCCGCAACTGAATAAGTTACTGTTGACAAACCGTCACTTGTTTCTAAATAATCAGCCCAATTAAAAGTGTAAATCAATTGTGCTTCTGGGTCTTTTGTGATTTGCAAACCTGTTGAAGTTTGTTCAAATCCTGTTCTATTAATCGCCATTTGTTTCTCCTTAGGTTACAATATGCTCTCTTGTTTCTTTAACAATAGTATGTTCTCTTGCTTCTGAAACAATTGAATATTCTCTTGTTTCTGCCGGAATTTTATAAACAATGTCGTCAATGTTGATAACCCTAACATCCGCACTAATTGTTATATTACTATTTATTACGCTTGTTACAGATACCCGTTTTCCAGCGGTAAACGAGCCTGTTACAACAACATTAGCATTTACAATGCCAAATCTTATTCTATTACCATCAGCAGTTTGTGTAAAGTTGCTGATCATAATTATTTCATTATTTCTAGATGCTACTGCTGTAACATCAAAGCCGCCTTCGCCACTTAGTGTTGCGTCTGCTGTAACAATTTTAACAGGTGTTGATTCAACACTTGCAACAATATCAAAGTCTGCTTCACCAGTAATATTTGATGTGCCTTCTACGTCAACTGTAATAGCACTATCAAGACTTGAAATACCTTGTTTTGTTAAACTAATATCTGATGTTAATGTAGAATCAACAGTTGCAACAATTACATTGCCTGTGGTCTTACGTGCTATTATTGTTAGACTACTTGCAACATCTGCATCTATTAAGAAATCACCAATTTTAGCAACTGCTGTTAATTGTGTAGCAACACTTGGAAGTTCTGCTTCTAGTGTTCTTGTTACGCTTGGTGTTACATCAGTTACGCTTACTGCAACGTCAACAGTTGATTCTGCATCAACAGTTTTTATAACAGTTGCATCAACTGTTGTTGCACTTGTTACAGTTGCAACAAACGGTCTTGTTCTATTGCAATCAACTGCTGGAAGATTAAACGAACTAGTAAGAACAGCGTTAAAGTCTTTGGTAGTTGAATTATCTGCACTTAGGTTAAACACACTTGCAAATGAACCAACACCAAATCTAATTCTATCGCCTGTTGTGCTAGTATCAAATGCACTTGTTAGATTAGCAGTTGGGTCAATAATAGTGTTTACTGTAACTGCTACTGAACTATTAGTTGTTAATGTTGCACTAAATGATTTGAATAATGTTTCGTTAGTTGTTTGAGCAAAGTCACTTGTTAGTGTAGCAACACCGCTACCAATAAAGTTTGGATTTGCAGTTTGTGTAAAGGCACTATCTGCATTAACAAAGAAGTCACCTATTTTAACTGCAACACTTATTAGAGTGTTTATACTGTCAAAGTCAGCGCCTGTTGTTTTAATAAGTCCAGCGTCTATTTGGCTCGTAAATAGCAAGTTAGCACTTGAACTTGCTGTTACTTGTTTAACTGCTGTAACGCCTACTGTTGACGCTGTATTGCACGTTATAGACCCACTATCTTTAATTCGTAACCCTGTTGCTGAAACACTTGTTGAACTTGTTATTGTTGCTGTTGCTGTTCTAACAACATCTGTGTTGGCTACTACATTTGAAGCACTTGAAATACTTGCGGCACCATTTGCAATAACATATGTTAAATCTGCTGTTACACTTGCAACTGCTGTAATTGTTGCTGACGGATCTACTGTATCACTAAATCTACTGTCGTCATTAAGTGTATTATCAAAATGCATCAGTAGGTCTGTGTTTAGACCATTTTCATATGCAGTAGTAGGAACTGTAATAGTTGCTTCACTGTGACTGCTTAGAGCATCATCACTAACTAATAATTCATCAATTTGGACTGCACCAAAAGGAGTTTCTATAAGTATTTCTCTACCTATACTATCAAGACCAAATGATTGTTGATTTATGTATCTAGTTCCATTAATCCAAACACTAACTCCACTGTCATTTACTATTCTTATGTGATTCCATTGATTGTTTATTATATTATTGCCTGCAGAATGATTATTTGAATTACCATCTGACAGAGAGGCATTAGTGTTATTAGGAGCAAGAATTGACCAATTAAAAGTGCTTGTTGAATTAACAGGATTAAGTTGGAATAATCGAAGTCCACTATTTGATGTTTGGTATACATTAAAATCAATTGTTTTCCATGTGCCGAAGTCTGTATTATCACCTCTAGATATTATTAGTTGAGGCGTTAATTCGCTGTCAGTAACTGATCTGTTTATACTAAATGAATTACCATCGTAAGTAACAAAAGAACCATTTGCATCACTGAATATATAATTGCTACCATCATGTGCACCAGCGCCTAGACTAACACTTGTATGTCTATAATTTACATAGTTGGTTGCTTCTGCTAAATTGTTAATACTACTACCAACAGCAAATCTACCAGTTGTGCCACCAATTATATATTTGCTGTCAAAATAATCCATATAATCAAGTGCTAGATTGTTAATGTTAAAAGAGGTGCCACTTGTAAAACTATTACCATTAGCAGTTGTGTAAACCTTATGGTCACCTGTGTTAAAATTGTGTGTTAGAATATGATACGAACCGTTGATATAATTTATAGGACTGTTTATACTAGACACTCTTTCGTATTGGCTACCATTAACAACAAAGTCTAATGTTCCACCTGATGAGTTGTCATAAAACGATACATAGTAAAGATTTGTGCTATTGATTCTACGTTCAATTAACCAGGCAATGTTATTACCGTTTTGTGTGACTCCTCTAATATTGTAAGTATCACCGGATCCTGTTGAATTGAATACACCAACGTGTGTAGTAATGTTTAAAGAGGTTATGCTTGATGTTTTACCAACTCTCCATTGGTTACTAAATCCGCCTCCTAGATAATAATAAGAGCCGTCCCATGCTATTGTATTTCTGTGAAAATTACTACTACCAGAATAAGAACTTACAGTAGTAGTATCTGATGTCCATGTTATTCCATCACTTGAACTATAAATTGTTCCACCATCTCTAAGTATGAATAAACTATTTAGGTAAACAATCTTAAGGTATGGACTGTTAAAAGTAATATTTAAATTTGTTGAAGTTCTAGTCCAACTTGTTCCGTTAGTTGAAGTCCAAACAAAATTTGTTCCCCAACTGTAATAGGTTGATCCTACATATAAAACATTTGAATCTGGTTGAACATAAGTTCCATTTGTAAAGGATAGACTGTGCGTTCCAAACTTTTTATTTGAAGCGTCAAATGTAATATAACTTGAATTGGTAATTGTTGCTGAAGTATTTCTAACGTGTATCTGTGCTGAAATACTTGTAGCAAATTCACTTGATAGTGATGCTTCTGCTAAGGCGTTTGTTGTGCCTTGGAAACTTAATGCTGATGTTGTATTGAATGTTGCATCTGTAGATGCTGTTTTAACTGGGGTAGAAGACTGAGTAAAAGAGGTAGAAAGAGCGGAATCAAATACCGCTGTTTTGACACCTTGTAAACTAAGATTAACAATGTTGCTAAGTGTTGCTTCGTTGCCACTAAACTTACTCACAGTTGCATTCATTGATATTGAACTTACCAATGTTGCTGTAATTACTTTAATTGTGCCGGTAGTAATTGACGGAGTAAACAATGCACCAAAGTCTGCTTGTGCGTCTACTGTTTTAACTGCTGTTGAACTTACTGTAGATGCAACTGATAATGACGTTGAATCATCACCATCTATTGTTAGTAATAATCCACTATTTGATGTTAATCCAAAAGAACTAGAAAGAGTTGCACTTCCTTCTGTTTCAGTTACTTCTGTTAGGTCTGCACTAATAGTTACTGCTGTTGCAAGTGTTAACGGGTCAAGGTATTTTATTGTTTCAGTATACCCAGCATTCCAATAACCTTCTTCAACATATCTAGTGGCCGCTAAAAATTCTTCAGCATTACAACTAACTGTTGATGTAACTGTTAATGATATTGCATTGGGTTCAACAACAACTTGAAAGTATCCTGCTTCAATATACCCACTTTCTACATATCTAATAGTAGCCATCTAAACCCCTTACGTATTCTTATCTTCGACTACACTACTGCCATTTGTGCCGTCAAAACTTACAAGTTGTATTGTGTTTGAATCATTTTCAAGTGCCGCACTTGGTTGTGTGTATGAACT
>Ga0209535_1000399_pt1 | contig 30410 bp, 37 predicted proteins | sample LinPmetageLP28_FD_184041 | JGI IMG/M metagenome (GOLD analysis project Ga0209535, IMG submission 184041) | Marine viral communities from the Pacific Ocean - LP-28 (SPAdes) (version 2) | ecosystem: Environmental > Aquatic > Marine > Oceanic | place: Pacific Ocean | collected 2009-08-22
CAATCAGTTCAGCTTGGCGCATTGTGTTGAGTCCAGGGTGGGCGGCTTCCACCGCGTCCCGAATCTTTTGCCAGCGGGCTAGGCCTGAACCGAGGTCAGGGCTTGTTAAGGTAGGGTTGGCTTCTAAAATTTCCTTGGGTGTCATGACCCGTTCCTCTCTTTGATTTCAACCTCTAAGGCTTGCACTATATCTCCCAGCTCACCATCAATCGTTTCCCATAAGGTTTTAGCGTGAAGGGTTTTGGCCGTGGTAATCGCGTGCTCTTCATCCTCGAAGAAGTCGCCTTGACCAAAAGTATCCAGAATAGTTTTACCGTCAATTTTCACGCGGTATTCAGTCCAGCCGTGGTGACCCGAACAATCGTTCCAGCTTGGTGGAACTTCCCTTGTTTCGACCCGAACACCTGACAAGCCGTAACGCCAATCGTCGGACAGGTCCAGGTGATTTACAATCCAGTGATAACAGTCCTCAGAGGACCCGAACGAGCGCCGGTATTCCCGCCCTGTTTTTGTGCTGCGAATTAAATAAGTTTCCATTGGTGTTGTCCTTGTTTGAGTTAACCCGATAATGGTCCGGCCCGGGCGAGCTACTACCCGAGCCGGACTTTATGGGGTCAACCCTCTTGAGCGTCTAAGGCATTGTGAACCGCAAGGACACGGTACAACTCCTCTAGGCGCTTCAATGAGTATGAATCGGGCTGACCCTCGCCAGCAAATTCGGCGACAAGTGATTGGAGGCGGGAGTGGATAAAGCTAATCAAGGTGCTGCGTGTCATGATTTTACCTCGCTTTCGTACCCGTCGAACCATTCGACGTGCTCGGTTGTTGACCCGTCAGGGTGTACTTTGGTTACAGCTTGCCGCGTGTCCGGTCGCTGGCAATGGGCTTGGGCTTCCTCAAGTGTCAACCCGCGCTTTATGACGCGGTTCATACCCTTAAACTTGAACCGGATAATTTTGTAAGTTTCCATGCTATTTCCTCCTCTTAGGCATTGCTCTAAACATCATTTCTGAACTAGTCGCACGCCGCGAAAACATCGCACGCATTCGAATTTGGTGGCTGTATTCCGCATCCATTCGGTGCTGAATTTTCGCGGGGTCGAATAGTAGCTCCAGCAAAAGTTGATTTTTTGCGTCGTCTGGGGTCACTCGCCACAATTGGCGAAACATAACGCACCAGGCCCTCCATTTTTGAATAAACATTCTCGTTCTGTTCATTGGTTTGTCCTTGTTAATGGGAGTGTTATAGGCTCCATTGGCTACCCTGGGCACGACTCCAAGGTAGCCTAGCAACACACAACACAGGAAAACTTAGTAAGGTAGGTTGGAGTAAGGATACAGCTTAACCAGCCCACCGCACTTAAGCACACCCACAAAACATTGGAGCTTAGGTGAATATTCCGGAGAATCCTTCAAGAGGTCGTCAACAATACCGGCGGGATAGTGGGTATACCCGGGCGAAGCTTGCTCGTTTATTTCCTCGACTGAATCCAGAGACGACTCAAAAAACAGCTCGAATTTAATGTTAACCCGGGTCGAGTTCCATTCGGTAAAGCTTCGCAAGGGCTCACAGTGCCAGCCCACCACTTGGTCATAGAAACCAGACTCGCCTAGGTTATCAACCTTATAGAGTCGCCAAGCCCCATAGTTGCCCCGAGGGTCGCCACCTAAGTGGGGCTCGACTGCCACGTAGATATCATCCGCCCAAGTATAATCCGCGCAATCGTATGGTGCGAAAACTTGCCACGCAAAACCGTCACTCAATTGCTGCTCGTGGTTGTACGTGTTCCCCAGTTGCCCTTGCGCTTGGTAGGGTTGACCCTCTAGACACCCGATAAGCTTGGCAAGCCCGTCCTCGCAATTAGAAAGCCAGTCGCCTGGTTCTAGTTCAAAGGTTTCCATAAGGGGCGAGTCCAGCTCGATAGGGTCGCCTAGTGTCGCCTCTAAGAATTTCTCAGTGTCCAGAGAGGTGCAATCAAAGTAGTTCAAATCAACGTTAATCATAGGGAAGGTTCCTTGTGTGAAAATTAGCTCTAGACCGTTGGTATCAATATCTTGACGCCAGGGTCAATTATATAATGAAGATAGGTGTAGATAATATTCCCGAAAAAATGAACTAGTGAAGATAATGACTTGAGGTGAAGATAGGTTTTAAGGCACTTTTTAAACGATATCAGGCACTTATGAGTATGGGTGTTCTATATTCTTACTCTAAACGTTTGAAATTCTTATAGGACACAATATCAGGCACTTAGAGCGCTAGCGCGTATACGTAAAAGATAGTTTGGCGAGGTGGATCATTAGGTTCATAGGTTCATTTATCTTCATTCGCTTGACGAATGGTGTCTTATGGGGTGAAAGTGGGGTAACGTTATCGGGTCACTTGGGAGTATACATATAAAACGAGTGACCGTTTATGCTCTCAAGTGGCCTTTATCGACCTGACCTGACCCTATTTGACCCTATTAGGTCCCGAATACCCGAAAACGCGAACCCGAATAGAGCAGGCCGGTGGGATATGTCCTGAATGAATCGCTGAAACTGTGGATTTTTAGGCAAAAAAAGCCCCGGACATTGCCGGGGCTCGATAGGGTGGGTGGGTTAGACTATTTCAGCTTGCCGTATCCCGGCGTTCCCTCTCGTGAAGATATGTCTCCTCTAATTACTTGCAGGCGAGTCATAACGCTTCGCACGTAGTCATGAGGAAAGACCTCGCTGAAATGGTGCGCGGCGCGGTCGTTTGACAGGTCTTGGATTAATTCGGTTAACTGCTTGTCGGCAAACTTGCACGCGTTCTTGTGAATTTCTGCTTCTGTCGGTCGTTTTACTGTCTTTGTCATTTCATAACTCCATTGGTTGTTTCTACAATTGCGTACAGGGCTCCGTCAGAATCGGCGGTCGCCCAAGCTTTTGAAAGGTGGTCTACAATGATTTTTTCGCCATTGCGGATTACGTGAAAGTGCGTATCGCCCTTGGTGGGGTCAAACTGGATACGCTCCGCACTGGCTGGGATTGCTGTCATGGTTTCAGGTTGAACGGTAGCAGCTTTGAACCACGCAAACACCTTGCGGCTGCCGGTACCAGCATTGCACTTTGCAAAGTGCTTGTTGGTGAATGACGGGTGACGAACCACGACGTCAATAAGTACAGCTTGCGAGCAGTGCAGGGTCTTACTTGGAACGTAGGACCAACAACCTTTGTTTAAGTTGCGGTGAAATTGTATGCGTTTCATGCGTAAACCCTCACAACGCTTCCGGATACATAGGGGCTTCCGTTCATGTCCATACCATGCATTGGGCGGTCACTTGTGGGGCACGCCTTGTAGATGCATACAAGACCGATATCGAGCAAAGTAAACGTTCGGTGGTAGATGTAGCCAGACAAATTCATATGCCACTGGCGGAGAACCTTCAAAAACATAACGGCGTATGTCCTGCCGTTTGCGGACCAAAATAAACAACTCACAGTAGCTCCAATGAGTAGGGGTTGAATTAGTATTGATGCAAGCGTCATGCCACGAACGGGGTACAATATTACTAGGCTTTTCTGGCTACTGTGGACGACCTGACACAACCCGGTGCGTCAATATTGACACACCCGTCAATTGCCCTATGTTGCACTACACTGCGATACATATAGTGTAACGTATGGCAACTGCACTACATGTATGGCAACTGCACTGCCCTACATTGCCATGCACTACATGTATGGCAACTGCCCTACCATACACTACCCTACCCTACCCCCGATCCGGCTTCCCCCCTTTTCATTAAATACCCTCACACTCACTCACCCCAGATTCACTTTTGACGCATTACGTCACAGCCTTTTCCTTGAACAGGTCTTCGGTGTATTCTACTGTAGTCTTGCGGTGTTGGGATGTAGCGCCTGCAAGCTACCCCCAAACTGACCTAGTCAGCTCCCAGCATCGCACCACCTTTTGGTGCCCTTTCGAGGGACGAGCACAGGAGTGCATAAATGAGCAGGAAAATATACAACGCCGGGAAACTCCAAGTCCGGTACGAAAAAGCCGCCTCTCAGGGTGCCGCTGGAAAACAAGACCGAGAAGAGCTTCTGGCGCAGGCCGACCAAGACATCGAAGACGAAGGTGCCTTTGTAGAAATCAATCGAGACGCCAACGAGCTAATCGATGTCCATGTTCTCCCCAGCCTGCACTCTATGATGGAAAATATGTACACCATCATCGATGCGGAGACCCGCAGACTAATGCGACAAACTGTGTCGGGTGGCGGCATGGATAAGGTCGATTCTCAGCACTTCGGTCAGCTGACTCGTAGCATCTGCCAACTGGCAAATCTTGAGCACGGGATTCGAGAGCAAAACCAGCTCGACCAAATCTCTGATGACGAACTTAAACGCTTGGCCGACATTGCCTACAAGAAATTAAAAGGGAAATCCAAATGAGCACACCTTATGCGACCCTTGCATACAATCCGATTAAAGATAACGACAAGCTCCCCGTGCTAGTTCGGCTGGCAAGCACCGCCGACTCGTCTCTGGTCTACAGCACTTGGCTTCGCAGTTACGCCGACCAAAACAAAGACCAGCACCGGGGCATTCTGTATAAAAGCCACCGAAAAATCATAAGAAATCTTATGGAAAAGTCGGTTACCGTTATGGCGGTGATGGATGACGACCCCAATCAGATTTTTGCGTGGATGTGCGGAATCAGGACCAAAACAGGGCCTCTTTTAGTGCATTACTGCTATGTTAAGGATGCTTTTCGGCGTTTAGGGCTCGCAAGCCTGCTGCTTAGGTACTTTGAACACCGTCAGGGGGAGCCGATTGTCTGTAGCCATAAGGGTTATGTGTATAAATCTCTCCGTGATAGGTATAATCTTTTCTATGTCCCACAGGTGCAAGAAACCCACGGGGTAGATAAGTTTGAGGATGGAAAATGGAAATTGTAGGATTTACGCTAAAACATGACTGCCGCCCAGTGTTTGACAAGATTGCAATCAATCTAAAGGCACCAAACCACAAAGGGTTTACCCTAAAATGGGGGCCAAACAAAAACGGCGTCATTGTAATCCATGAAAGGCACGGGACTATGTATTTGCCCATGTCGTCTATCTCTCATGTTGAAATTACTGAAGAAGAGAAGAAAAAGACTACCCGGAAACCCAGAAGCGTGAAGGCAAAGAGTAATGGGGAAATCACCGCCCAAGCATGACGCTCGGGCGCTTGTCCGAGAGTACATAAAAAGATTTGGTGATCCTGAAGCCTTGCAAGAGGACAAAGGAGTTGCCAAGGACCGGACTTATCGGTGGCAGGAAGATTTGTTTGAACAGCAGATTGCGTTCATCAATGACCCTGCCTCGTTTAAGACCGCGCTGTGCTCTCGTCGTGCAGGCAAAACTTACGCGGCCTGTTACTACCTCATTGAAACAGCATCTCGAAATCCAGACAGCATTTCGGCCTATATTGCCCTAACGCGAAACAGTGCCAAGCGTCTTATGTGGCTGGAGCTTAAACGGGCCAACCGTAAGTACCATATCGGGATGCACTTTAATAACTCCGAACTTATTGCTACGCTCCCCAACCGAAGCCAACTTGTGCTGACGGGAGCAAACGATGAAGCTGATATTGATAAGTTGCGGGGTTCTGCTTACCACCTGGTTATTCTTGACGAAGCCGCAAGTTTCGGACGCCACCTTGAAGAGCTGGTGGAAGAAGTTCTTGAGCCTGCGCTAATTGACCACAACGGCACAATGGCTATGATTGGAACACCCAACGCTGCTTGCTCGGGGATGTTTCATAGGGCATCGACCGATAAGGCCCAAGGTTACAGCAACCACCATTGGACCATCATGGAGAATCCGCACATTCCTCATGCTGAGCAATGGCTTGAGCGCCGGATGAAGCAAAAGCACTGGGACAAAACCCACCCTGTCTATATGCGGGAGTGGCAAGGAAAGTGGATACGCTCAAACGACTCTTTGATTTACAAGTACACCGAAGAGAAGAATTTTTACGTAGACATCCCTCACCACGAGCATGACTTTGATTTTATTCTCGGGGTGGATTTAGGTTATGAGGATGCCACAGCTTTCGTTATCGGTGCTTATTGCCCGGAGCTGCCTGATTTCTATATTGTTGACTGCTACAAAGAAACCAAGATGATACCGGCCCAAATTGCTCAAAAAATCAAAGAGCTTGATTCACAGTATGATTTCACTATCATGGTCGCCGACACGGGGGGTCTTGGTAAGTCTATTGTGGAAGAATTTCGACATCGTTACGAGTTACCAATACGCGCAGCAGAAAAGCGTAACAAGGCGTCCTATATTGAACTGATGAACTCAGACCTACACTGCGGTTTTATAAAGGTCTTTGAAGGGTGCGAGTTACTAGATGAGTGGGATTTACTCCAGTGGGACGAAGACAGAAAAAAAGAAGATTCGCGTTTTGAGAATCACCTCTCGGATGCGTGTTTATATGCGTGGCGTGAGAGCAAGCATTACACGTACAAGCAAAAGGCTATTGCGCCAAAGCATGGAACTCCTGAGTATTATGATGCTCTAGAAGAACAGATTTGGTCAGACAAGGCCGAAGCAATCGATAAAGAAGACGGACAAGCATGGTGGGAAAATGAATGGACGCTGAACTAGAAGAAATAATTGAAGCCGCTAAGAAGCATGGTCTTAAGCGGTTGCGGGTTGGTGATATCGAAGTAGAGCTATGGGACAAGCCCCAGATTCGACGCGCTCAGGTACAAGCAGTTCCTGAAACGTCGAGCACAAAGGGTCTTTCCGAAGATGAGCAATACTTTGAAGACTTATTTTATTCAGCAGGTGGTTAACTTGCGGGGAGTCTCAAAATGAAAAAGCTAGGGTATTGGTGGAACGAGCAAACAGAACCTCACGATCTTGTATTTGAGGTAGTTGAGCACTTAACGAACAATCAGGGTTACCACTCAACAAACAACATCAACCACGCACGCCTTTACGGCAACATTAGTTATCGCGATTTGGGAAGCGGTAATTTAGTCCAGCGAGCCAAGACAAGCGCAAAGAACCGCGTAACGCTAAACATCATTCAATCTATGTGTGATACCGTTACAGCGCGAGTTGCTAAAGCTAAACCTATGGCCACCTACTTAACAACTGGCGGCGACTGGGCAATGCAGCGAAAAGCTAAAAGCTTAACCAAGTTTACCGCAGGCCAGTTCTATGGTTCCGACATCTACAAGGTTGCCCCGAAGGTATTTTTAGACGCTTGCGTTTTTGGTACGGGCGTCATGAAAATACATGAGTATGACGGTGAAATTATATGCGAGCGCGTTTTTCCTGACGAAATTATTGTCGATGACCTAGAGGCTCGCAACGGCAACCCACGCCAGATGTTTCAGCGAAAGATTGTAGACAAACAAGTCCTAGCTTCGCTTTTCCCTGAGTTTGCAAAGCAAATTGAAGAAGCTTCTCCGTTAGAGGACGACGATTCCTTATACAGAGCCAGTGAGCAAATTGAATGCCTTGAAGCTTGGCACTTACCTAGCTCAAAAGGCGCGAAAGACGGTCGCCACGTTATTACGATTGAAAACGCAACCTTGCTTGATGATTCTTGGGAGCGCGATGGCTTTCCGTTTGCATTTATTCACTGGACGAGCCGATTGCTTGGTTTTTGGGGGCAAGGGCTCGCAGAACAGCTTACTGGCATCCAGGTAGAGATAAACCGCTTGCTGCGGAACATCCAACAGCAAATGCACCTCGCAACACCGAAGGTTTTTGTTGAAAGTGGCTCTAAAATCTCAAAAGCTCACATAAACAACGAAATTTGGGGCGTAATTGAGTATGCAGGCACTCCGCCGCAGTTTTTTGTCCCTAAAACCGTTTCCGGTGAGATATTTAGTCACTTAGACCGTCTATTCAACCGTGCATACGAAATTGCGGGTGTAAGTCAGCTTGCAGCGGGTGCAAAGAAGCCAGCGGGCCTGGAATCGGGCGTTGCGCTTCGAGAGTTTCAAGATATTGAGTCCGAGCGGTTTTTAATGGTCGCAAAAGCTTACGAGCAGCTATTTCTAGACGCAGCAGCTCAAATGATTGATATTGCGCGTGAAGTGTCCGAAAGAGGCGATGAGCTTGAGGTTATTAGTCACGGCGACGATGATATCGAAAAGATTAAGTGGTCAGACATCGATTTAGACCGAGATGAGTATGTGATGAAGGTTTACCCAACCTCACTTCTGCCTACAACGCCTGCGGCAAAGCTCCAGAAGGTTATCGAAATGCTGCAAGCTGGAATGATTTCACAGCAAGAGGCCAAATCCTTGCTTGATTACCCTGATTTAGAGTCTGTAAACAGCATGGCAACGGCGTCACAAGAGCTGTTCAATATGATTATTGAGCGTATTCTTGAAAAGGGTATTTACCAGTCTCCGGAACCGTACATGAACTTGTCTATGGGTATCGGGATGATGCAATCTGCTTACTTGCGGGCCAAGATTAACCAAGTTCCCGAAGCTCGGTTGGACTTGTTTAGACGATTTATCGAAGACTCCATTGGTATGCTTGCGAAGATGCAAGCAGCGGCGCAACCACAAGCACCGATGCCTATGGGGCCTATGGGGCCGGGACCAGACGCTCCCCAACAAGGAGCACCCCCGGCAGGAATGCCGGATGGAGTAGCGGCGGCTGAAATGGCTGCTGCGCCCATCCCAACAGCGTAACAACGCAAGAGGTTAATATGTCAGAAGAAGTTGTGCAGGAAGCGGCTGCTGAAGAAGCACCAAGTCAAGAATTAATGGAAGATGTAGCTGACGAGGCTGTTGAATCCGCCGAAGCTCCCGAGGCCCCCGAAGCCCCGCCGGAGCCCGAGCGCCCGGATTTTTCTCGGCAGTTTGCAGCCTTAGCCCGGAAAGAACGGGCCTTAAGGCAAAAAGAGCAAGAAATAGCCAGTTTCTCAAAGCAGCGCGAGCAGTTTGAGGGAAACTCTACGCGCTTGGCTGATTTGCAAAAACTGGCAAAAGAAAACCCTGCCAAACTTCTTGGCGAGCTTGGAATTAACTACGAAGAGTTAACAAACCAAGTCATTAATGAGGGTAACCCTACAGAAGAGCAGAAGCTTCGTCGGCAAAACGAGGTGCTTCAAGAGCGTATTCAAAAGATAGAGGACATTTATACGAAGCAGCGCGAAGAGACTGAGCAGTACCAGATAAAAGCTGCCCACACTCAGTTGGTTGACAATATTAAGAATTTCGTAGACGATAGTAATACCTTCGAGATGGTGCAGCACCACAACGCCTATTCTCTTGTCGGTGAGGTAATGCAGCAGCATTACAATACAACGCAAGAGGTGATGGAATATGGACATGCGGCAAAGCTCGTCGAGGACCACTTTATGGCGGAAGCCGAGCGTTACTTAGGCAGCAGCAAGCTGCAAGCAAGATTTCGTGAGTTAGATAAACCACGCGAGTCAGAGACTCCAGAAGCCGCCGAGCAAGCAGTGAAACGGGTGAAAACACTTAGCAACAGTGACGTTGCTAAAAAAACGGAAACATCCGGCAGCACGTTAGAGAGCAAGGAAAAATCGCTCGAACGTGTCGCTGCTATGATCAAATGGGGCGCTACGCCCTAATTTTGGAGTTATAAAATGGCAAGTCCACTCGACGTAGGTACAGTAACCGAAGCTCTTAAAGAGCACTATAAACCACTCCGTGTTCAGAACATGGTTTACAAAGACAATCCGCTTTTCGCGATGATGCCGAAATACACAAAGTTTGGCGGCGAGAATATGCCGATTCCTTTGCTTTACGCCAATCCGCAGCGCCGAAGTGCAACTTTTGCGACTGGTCAAGCTAACACGTCTACTTCAGCGTTAAAGCAATTTTTGCTGACACGGGTAAAAGATTATTCTTTCGCAAGTATTACCGGAGAGTCCATCAAGGCGACCGAGCGAGACAGCGATGCTTTCTTGCGATATGCCACAATGGAAATCGATGGTGCTCTTCACTCACTGACTCGCTCTCTTGCGGTTGCGATGTATCGTGACGGAAGCGGTAGCATTGGTCAGTCGGAAGACAACCCTGACGGCAATTATGCAAACCTTACGCTTATCAACGCAGATGACGTAACCAACTTTGAAGTGGGTATGGAAATCGCTTTTTACGCTGACTCTAGCGGTAAGCCTGGAGCAGATAGAGGCCAAAACCGGATTATCCAGTCAATTGACCGTAATGCGGCTACCAAGCAAATTACTTTTACTGCAAACATTCACGTTGATGTTGCTTACACTGACCACTTGGTTATTGCTGGCGATAAAGATGCGAAAGTGACTGGCCTTGATGGTTGGGTTCCTTCAGCAGCTCCAGCCGCAACTGCATTCTTTGGCGTTGACCGAACGGCAGACGTGACTCGCTTGGGTGGTAATCGCTTCGATGGTTCAGCTCTTCCGATTGAAGAGGCATTGATTGGCGGCGCATCTCAAGTAGCTCGCGAAGGTGGTCGTCCAGACCATTGCTTTGTTGATTTTGCTACTTTTGCAAATCTTGAAAAAGCTCTTGGCTCAAAAGTTGTTTACAGTGAGTCAAAAGCGCGTGACGTAGATATCGGCTTTGCTGGCATCGATGTTCGTGGACCACGCGGAACAATCAAGGTTATTCCTGATCAAAACTGTCAGCCAAACGTTGCTTGGATGCTTCAGATGGATACCTGGAGCCTCAACACTTTGGGTGAAGCTCCGATGTTCTTGGACCTTGATAACAACCGTATGCTCCGCGAAAGTGCGGCAGATGCTTACGAAGTGCGCCTTGGCTACTACGGTCAAATCGCTTGCAACGCTCCGGGTTACAACTGCCGCGTAGCACTATAATTCGGACTCACTGAAGGGAGATTGAGTTATGGCGAGTAGAGATTTTAAAAATGTTCAATCGTCCGAGCGAGCGGTGAAAATCGTTTACGGTCGTGCGACAATTGGCGGATCAGGGGCACCGACCCTTGACGCCAGCTCTAGCATCGGGGTGAGAAGTATTACCCGAACCGCTGCCGGAGATTACACCATTGTACTGGGGTCATCGACTCCAGCGGCTACAGACAAGTACAGCAAACTCCTTTGGGGTGATGCGACTATTGTTGAGGCTGACGATACAGACTTACATTCTTATTTGGCGGCGGATACAGTTTCAACGGACGGTACTTTTAAGATTATTTGTACCGCTGGGGCAACAGCTACTGACCCGCCAGAAAACGCGGTTCTTTTGTTCAAAGCAGAGCTAAAGAATACCAGCGTTAAGTAAGGAGCTTGCCATGAAAGGCAAAGGTAATCTTGCCCTTATGATTCTTAAAAAGGCCAAAGAAGAAGGCCCGGAAGAGGATGATAGCGGCTTGATGAAGAAGGAGGCAGGGGAGAAATTCCTCAAGGCCATCCAAGAGAATGATGCCGATGCGGTCGTCAGTGCGATGTCCGACTTGGCAACCATGATGGATTAATTGAGTGGGGGCTACGTGCCCCCACTTTTCCTTTAGGGGATAGGTATGCCGAAGAATCTAACAACGCTTCAAAACCTTGTTGATCGTGTGCGGCAGCGAGCCGATATGATTGGCTCGGCTTTTGTCTCCGACGCCGAAGTAATCAGCTATATCAATGTAGCAATGGCTGAGATTCACGATGTTCTCGTAACCAAGTTTGAAGACTATTATATTAGCTCGGAAGAATACGTTTTACCTGGAGCTAACGGCGCTGCTTTGCCTGATACATTTTACAAGGCCCTCGGTGTTGATTTTGACGTTGGTGGGATTACCTATCGGTTAAAGCCTTACTCGTTTCAAGAGAGGGCAACGTATAACTCTCCTGGAATGATTGCTTCGACGATAACAAATACGCTTTATCATATTCAGGGCAATGTCATTAAATTTATCCCAAGCCCCACCGTGTCAGGGACAGCAACGCTTCATTATGTTCCGGAGCCCTTGCAGTTTTCCACAAGCGAGTCAGGGTACATGGATAAAACAGTCCACGACAAGGCCCCTGCCGTGGCTTACGGCTACGAAGAGTATGTTGTTATAGATGCAGCCATTAAATGCCTTCAGAAGGAAGAATCAGACGTTCAGGTGCTACTTGTGCAGAAGCAGCAGCAACTAGAGCGAATTGAGCAAGCCGCAGGTAAGCGAGATGCTGGGGAGTCCTATTCGATTAGCGACGTAAACGTCGGGACTACCTCTTATTTAGACGACGCAATTAACTTGGTGTAGTTATGATTCAATTTGAGCGCTACAGAACATCCGATCATCCCCTAACTCGGGTGCAGGATAAAATTGAGCAACTTGCAAACGACCTACAGGGATCCGGCTTGCTTAGTGGACGCTTGATTGAAAACATTGAATTTGCATCAAGTACGACACGCAACATTCAACACGGGCTGGGCAGGGTCTACCGTGGGTATATTGTTGTTTCCATTAATGCTAATGTAAACATTAAGGTAGATGACACTAAAAACAATAACAAAGCACAGTTCCTTGCACTACAAAGCCAAGGCACTGCCTGCACTGCTTCTTTGTGGGTGTTTTAATGGCGCTAGAAAAGAAAACGCTTTCATTTGCGATGCTTAAAGGCATTGATGAGAAGTCGTCAGATTCTACACGGGCACCTGACGGCTTAACGTCTTTAAGAAACATGGACTTTGGAAAAAAGGGCCAGCTAGTCAAGCGGGGCGGTTTTGTGCATGACACCAATGCCACCATTACAAAGTTTGGCGGGGGTGATATTTCTTCAGGCGTAGCCATCTCTCAATACGGCGACGAGACGTTAATTTTAGATGGTAAGAATCTATACTCTTGGATCAAAGAAGGTGACAACGGGCAAGGCTTGCTCAATCGTGGCACTTACGTCCCTTGCACGGTTAAAAACGAATTTAAAAATGTCCAAACAGATAAGCGTCAAAGCAATTGTCAGATTGCTGAAAAAAACGGCGTCCGTGTTTATGTTTGGGAAGAGTACGAGTTTCAGGGAAGCGACTACAAGACGTTTGTAGACGTTGAGCACATTGCCAGCGGTGCTCGCCTTATCGAGACAACTGAAATAAGCAGCACTGCGATTGTTATTGACGGGCCAGGTGGGGGCGGAACCGCTGCCGATACAACTACGCTTTACAAGCAAGCCCAGCCGCAATGTGCTGTTATCGGAAACTATGTTTTTATTGTTTACCAGGAACGCGATGGTTCAGCAAACCACTTAAGATATCGTTCGGTAAACTGCACAAGCATTACGACCGCCGCCGCTGTTTCTTCAGAAGCCAATTTATACAAAACGGGAACAACTGTACAAATTGAAATCGGGACAAGTTACCCTGTTTTTCAAATAGACAAATTTCTAGGCGTAACGCATTCAGATGCTATTGTTATTGCTCACACAACACCTGGAGCTAACTCAATAACAGTGGCGTACTTGACAGCAAGCGGGGCCACGCTTTCCCGGCCAGCAACTACTTTAGTAACAACGACAAACGTTTATTTTGCGCCATTCAACAAGGTTACAACCGGTGTGCCTAACGGCATAATTTTAAAATGCTTAAACGACGTAAACGCTGCATCAGAATACTCGATTGTGTTGGGGTACACTGCCGACACTGGCGGGACATACAAAGTCGTTTTAGTTCAAATAAAAGACGACTTAAGCGCTAAGATAGACCACGCCAGTCAAAACGTATTGGCTGATGGAAGCAGTACAGGAGCATTGCATCTCTTAAGAGGGACTGCTGGCTCTGTTACCGATGAGGGCGCAATAGGCGTTTTTGTAGAAGTATATTCGCCTGCCACTGACGTAGGTGTTCAGGGCAAGATTGTGCCGGAGCATTTTGTGCGGCTTTACTTGTTAGCACGGGGCGCGTCCACGATTGCAACTGAGTCAAACGTTGTAGCATTTAACACTTCTGTTACTTCTGATTTTTTTAGATACAACGGGAATATTTACTGCGTACTGTCTCAAGTAAACGACAACGCGCTGCACATTGATTTTGACGCCATTGAGCCTTCTGGAAACAGCCGGGGGCTTAACAATAACTCCGCTTTAGTAAATTTGCAGGGCGAGATAATTGGGGCGCTAAAGACAGGCAGCGCTCCGCTGTGTCTTACGTCTGACTACATAACAAACAACCCTGCTGACTTTGATGGGGGTCGAGAAAACCGGCGGTTACTTTACGGCGTGCAGCGCGTTACTTCTCGCGACAGTGCAACCGAGTTTGTGTTTGGTGCCTCTCGTCACTACGCTTACGCCTTTCACGACCCAGGGGCTTACGGCCCCGGTGATTACCCAGACAACATTTTTGGTGTAAGCCTGTTTGAGATTGATTTTGACCCTGCTCGAAAACTAGCCTCAGTAGACATTGAGAACGTTTGGCTAGGCAGCGGCGGGTTTATCCATAGTTACGATGGCAACTCGGTGGTTGAAAACAACTTTCTAAACTACCCGGCAATCAAAAAGATTGAGGAAAGCTTTAACAGCGCTACGGCTACCGGCGGGTTTAGTGACAGTAAAGTTATAAAATACTGCTGCATTTATTCGTGGACAGATGCCAAGGGGAACCTTCACCAGTCAACGCCTTCTGAAATGGTTGAGCAGACGATTACGCCCGGTAAAGCCTCAGGGGTTAGATCTATTACAGCTCCGGGCACTGGTTATGCAACAGTTATAGGTTTAGACACTACCGGGGGGTCAGGAACCGGGTGCAAGGTAAACGTAACCGCGAACGGCGCTGGTCAGATTACGGCCGTGTCGATAGCCGGTGTGACTTTTACAGGTTCGGGGTACACTGATAACGATGAATTAACGGTTGTTTACCCTGACGGCCCAGGCTCAGGTGGCACGTTCAGGATATCTTGCTCGGGTAAATCCGTTATTCAGGTTTCAGCTTACGTTCCAAGCCTTACAAGAAAAAAAGATGTAACCCTCAAGCTTTATCGTACTGACCATGCAGGGGCCACGTTTTACTTTGTTGCTGATATACCGATTCCAGAAAGAACTGCGCTAACGTCTTCAATTGTCACGTATGTTGATTTACCTATAGACGAGACAGCAATTACTTCAAGGCAGATTCTTTATACAACCGACTTACCTGCTACGGGTTTTGCGGGGTGCAGTACCGATTTAGTACGACATCAAAACAAGCTTATTTCTGCGGGAACAGATGACTCTGCGTATGCGTCAAGCGTTATTAGGGAAGGCGTGGCTCCAGGGTTTCCTCTTTTTAATCACTCTATTAATTTAACGGGTGACCCTGGAAAAATTACCGCTATTGAAAGTAACTTGGATACGCTGCTCCTTTTTACAAATAACGACGGTTATTACGTGGCAGGTTCCGGTCCTGACGTTTTAGGCCAGGGTCGGTATGGTGAGCCTCGATTATTTGCGCGAGGCCATGGAGCGTTAGAGGGTGCAGCCCACACGGATACGCCTCTCGGTGTTTTTTACCAGACTCCTCAAGGCATTCACGTAATTGGCAGGGATTTATCAATTGCCTATATTGGGGCGCAGGTTGAAGATACCGTTGGAACGCAGACTGCTGTATCTATGACACGGCGAGATTCGGACCAATGCGTTCGCATAATGCTACAAGAGGCAAGCCCTAGCGGTAAAGACATCTACTGCATTTTTAATTACTATTACAAGCAATGGACCACTTACGAAATTGTTTTTACAAGCAATGCTCATCAGGTTGGCGAGGTTTTTGACGGAACAAGCTTTCAGCGCTTAATTGCAAGCGGCTATGTTCAAACGCAGTCTAAAACAGTTTTTCGCGACACCAACACAGTGGTTTCAGGGCTAGGCACAGCCTCCGTAACAACTCAGTATACAGCCGACATAGTGACTGGGTTTATTTCTCCCACGGGGCTAATGAAAAAAGACCGCATCTACCGCTACATGGTTTTAGGCGAGTTCTTAAGCGCTCACAACCTTACGATTGAAGTCTACAACGACTACGATGGCGAAGAAGGAAGCCCTAACCAATCGGACACAGTAACTGTTTCAAGTGATCCTGCGGGCTTGTATCTGTTTCGTTCTCATATTGCGAATCAAAAATCTCGTGGCATTCAGTTAGTTTTAAAACTAGACGGTGTGGGTCAATGCGCAAACATTGAAGGGTTTGCGCTAGAGGTTGGAATGCGGCTAGATAAAACAACGTTTAAAACTATAGAGAGTAGGACATTGTAATGGCAGGTGCATTTTTAGCAGATACGTTGCAAGAACAGGCCCGAGCTGAACTGCAAGGGAAAATGATGCAAGACCAAATTGCTCGGCAAGTAGCTCGACAGATTGTTGGGCAAATTGCGCAACAAGAGATAGGTCAAAGCATTAACAGGATGCGCAGCAAGGGCAGCGCCATTGACCGCGCTGCTAATCAAACATCTCGCAGGGAAGTTGGCATGACCCAACTGGAAATGCAAAAAGACCAAGCACGAAAAGAAAAACAAATGGGGCTTATTACTGCTGCCGCTGCCGCCACCGGTGCCCTTGGTGCTCATTTTGCAACGCGAAAGCAAGAGTTGCCTGACGCACCGACAGACGCAGATGTAAGGGCCACGCACAGTCCTATAGGGCAACAAGAAGTGTCACCTGGCATGACTGTTCAGGACGTACTAGAAAAGCAAAGGCTGTATAGCTCTGTAGCCGATTTAAACCTTGAAAATGAGCTAGGGCTTCAGTCAACACTTATGGCCCCGCAGGCTTCCCCACCTGACCCCTACGCGGAATTAGATGATGAGGAATACTTGCAAAGCATTTCCAATTTTTAGGAGGCAGCTATGGCCGATGAAAACGACTACAGCATTTATGATGATATTGATGTTGAAGGTGCGACACCCACTCAAGAAGAGTACGAAGACGCCTACGGAGACGAGTCTTATGGGCACTTAGCGTTACGCACCCCAGAAGATTACGCAGACTACCTAGAAGATGAACCCACGGGCTTCGGGGTTGAAAAAGACCTAGAAGCGCGAAAGGCGGCTGCTAGGCGAGCATCAGGGCTGACGGGCGACAGGGCCTTTGAGTACGCGCAAAGACTCAAAGACATTAGCGAAGGCAAAAGAAAGACTGAAGGTCAAATTTCAGCCGAAAAAGAACTTGCTATTTTATCTAAGGCGCAACGCGGTAAGGCAATGGGGTATGGCGGGTTTAATTCCGCAGAGTTGCTTCAAAAAGCAGGTCGGTCAGCGCAGCAAGCAGAGCTTGGCGGTGAGTCAGCCATCAATAAAGCCGCCGAGCAAGCGGCAACGGCGGCAGATGACCAGTTAGAGCAGCTTCTTATTTCAGGTGAGCAACGAGCAGAAGACAAGGCTTTTGCCTTGCAGCAGCTTGCATTTCAACAAGAACAGGCGAGCAGCTCTCTTTGGTCTAATGTTCTTGGCGGCGTGTTGGGCGCTATTGGCGCAGTTGTCGGGGCCTCGTATGGCGGTCCGGGCGGTGCTATAGCTGGGGCTACAGCCGGAAAAGCGATGGGTAGCGGCGCTGGCCGCTACATGAGCTAAGGAGATACGAAGATGAGTGATGGTATGTTTCCGCCTCGCGAGCTTTATGAAGCCGAACAAGCAAGGCAGAGGGTTGCAAAAGACCCTTTTAGTGGTGGTCCCGACCACATGCGTCTTACGCCTGAAGACCTTAAGCGCCGCCAGGAAAGTGCGGCAGCTCTCGCGGCTGATGCTGCTAGGCGCGATGAAGCTCGCACTCTTTATCGTGAGCGCCCAGAAGAGTTTGTTAGAAAAACTCCCGGTATGTCAGAGGCCGCGCAAGCCGAGTATCTTCGCAGTACAGCGGGGGAAAGAGCGGATATAGCGGAGCAGGATGAAGCTTTTGTTGCCGAGCAAAAACTCCGAGCAGAGCAAGCTGTGCGCGACAAATTTGAACTTGAGGCTTTACGGGCAGGGTTGCCTGAAGATCAGTGGCCTGCTTATGTTGAAAAAAAATTAGCCGAGTCTCGTTTAGCAACGGCAGAACCAGCCATCAACACAGCAGCAGGAGCCGCGACGGAAGCAGAAACCGCAGCCGAAGAAGACCCAATATCGAAATCTATTCGAGAGCAATACGAGTTTGGCTTGGTTGAAGCCGACAGAGCGCAAAAAGCTTTTGATGCAATGCAGGAACGACAACGGCTTGCGTCAGAGCAGGTTGAACGTGAGATTGCCGCAGCAGAAAACGAGCTTAAGAATTACTCGATTGACCCTAAAAGAGCTTATGGCTCTACCGGAAACCAGGTTATGGCTGCGTTTGCCATTGCTATCGGTGCTTTTGCCGAAGGCTTGTCTGGGGGCAAGGTTCCTAACACTGCTTTTAAGATTATCGACAATGCAATCAAGCGGGACGTAGACGCTCAAAAAGCCGAGATGGGCAAGTATACCGATGTCTTAAAAAACAAAAACAACGTTTATGCTCGAATGCTTCAAAAGTTTGGCAATGAAGAAGCTGCAATGAAGGCTTCAATTACGCTTGGCCTTTCCGCTGCCGAGGCAAGCATCGACGAGCTTGCTGCTAAATACGGCCCTGATTCAAAGCAGGCGCAGGTTGCGGCAGGGTTCAAGGCTCGACTTGCAGGCGACAAAGCTAAGTTGATGTTAGATTTGGCTAAGACCAATGCTCGTATTCTTGGTAAAGGTAAAAACACTGGGCAGGCTGCGCAGCTGTTTGAAAACGCTCTGGGTGAAATTGGCTCATTGCGTACCTTGTTTAAGGAACTTGGAGAAGGTGAAGCTGCATTATCTCAACTTATTGGCGTGTTTGGGGAAGAAGCTCAGGTTTCTTACTCTCCTGGCACTGCTGCGGAATACGCGGCAGCAAGATTTGCGGTGGCGCAGTTTGTAAACAAGGCGTTTAGCGGTGCGCGTGGCTCGGATAGAGATTTAGCGGCAGTTATGGCTCGAATACCTAACCCAATAATTGCAACTCTTGACAGGAAAAAAGGTCTTCAGCTTATTAAGAATCTTGAAGAGAGTCTGACAAGAGCGGCAGGCGATAAGGGCTACCTTGTTGCTGGTGATGTTGCTCGTCAGTTTGACATTGATTACGGCACCAAAGGCACAGACGACGCGCTTAAATCGTTCAAGCCGCAGATTGATTCTATCCGAGGAACGGATCAGTAATGCCAAAGATGTTTAACATAGCTCTTAGCGAGTGGCGGGACATCCCGGAAAACGAGGTCCAGGGGGCTTACGAGTCGGGTCAGTACGTATTCGCAAAAGGGGAATTAGTCCCAGTGTCTTTGGCTGATGGGCGCTATGGAACAATTAAGGGCGAAGAGTTTAAAGATGTAATCCGCGCTGGTGGTAGTTATGACTTACCGTCTGAGCGACAGTATCGAGCTGACGAAGAGAAGTACGATTCTCGAAATGCGGAAGCCCTCCTTTTGGCCGCTGGCCGTGGTCTTACTTTCGGATTGTCTGATGTAGCGCTCGAAAAAATGGGTGCTTACACAGACGAAGAGATTCAAGGTCTCGAAGAGCATAACTCTATTCTTAGCGGCGTAGGTGAAATCGGCGGTGCCTTGGCTCCTGCGTTGCTGACTGGCGGCGGTTCTGCTTTGGGTGCAGCAGGCGTTAAGGGCTTGCTTAAACAAGGTGTGCATTACAGCCCTGCCGGATTCGCCATGCGTTCGGCGGCAGCAGCAGAAGCAGCAATAGGCAAAAAGCTCGGGGTGGAAGCGTTAGAGGGGGGCTCTAAAATGCTGCGTGCTGTGCCGGGGTTTGGCGCAGCGGGTGCAGTTGAGGGGGCTTTGTTCGGTGCGGGCGAGACTTTTTCAGAAGAGCTTCTTGGCCGTACCGACAAAACCGCAGAACAAATAGTAGGCGACATTGGCTTTGCTGCTTTGCTGGGCGGCGGTCTTTCATCTGCGTTTTCGATGGCCCCCGCAGCAGTTGCCAAAGCATTCCAGTCTCAAGCTAAAACAGAGTACCCCAAAGGCATAGCCAAGGTTGTCGGCGAGTTTAAAGACAAATACACGGCAGCAATGACAGGGATGGACGAGGAGCTTTTAGCAAAAACTCGCGACCCTAAGTTTTTGGATGATTTACTTGAGTTTGAAGACGTTGAGAAAAAGGTAAACGTTAGCGCAAGAGAATACATTGGTGACCTTTTTGGCGTTGTAGAAGGAACAACCAAAGGTGTTACCGAGGCAAAAAACAGGCTAATTCTTCCCAAAGTCAAGCCAGCCGTAGAAACTGACACCATTAACGGTTCAATGAACGCTGTTAGCGCTTACATTAAATCTCTTGGCGAGTCGTTGGATACACTCGGAGATAAGACGCAAAGAACAGCTGCTAGGCGTCTGATGAAAGACGCGGTTAAACTTCAGGACGGTATAGCAAAATCGATTGAAGATAGACTGCACGCAGCAGGCTATAAAAACCTTACCGTTAAAGTTAAGCGCGGAAAGAAGGGCAGCCCTGACTACGGCACGATAGAAGTAGTATCAAAACAAAAACCCAAGAAGCCCGGACCAATGATACTGGATGCTACGGGGGCACCAATACGACCCAAGGTTCAACCAAAAGTTAAGTACAACCTAGGGCAGGTAGAGGGACTTCTTAACAAAGGTGCAAAACCGGGAACGCTTGAAGGAACAGCGCAGCTTATTTTTAAAGAAGTAGACCGCCTAAAAATGGGCCAGAGTCGGCTTGATAGCGGGATGGCTGGATACGGCGCTTTAAGGGATTTGCTTGAAAACGAGAAGCTTTTTGGTGAAGCTGCAACAATCCAGACAAAGCTTAACAGCGCATGGAAGCCGTTGATTGAGCAGCAAAAAGAGTTTGCTTCGCAGTTTATGAAACGACACAAAGGGACCAAAAGACTTGAAGCTGATGGTCGAAAAATTAAATCGTTTCTTAGGAATTTACGCAACGAGGAAACCTCTGAACACGCACGCTCAACCGTGTTCAACGCATACGCAGACGCGTTTGATGTTTACTCGAAGGTGGCAAAAGAGGTTGGTCTTGATTTAACCGAGTCGGTACCAAGTGTTTTGAAGGGTGCTCAATCGCTTCGTAACGATTGGACAGATTTCAAGTATCTCCAAGCAGCTAAAAAAGAGCTAAGCGAATTAACGCGAAACCCCGGTTTAATTTCAGAGACTTTTGCAACGGTTGGCGGTTTTGCCTTTGGTGGCCTCCCCGGTGCTCTTGCTGCTAGGTACATCCGAAACATCGCAACACCAGGCGATGCAGTACGCCGCCGAGTTACAGCCCACGGGATTAAGTCTCGAACATCTCAAATGATTAACACTTGGGCAGAAAAATCGACCAAGCGGTTAATGGGCAATATCAAAGGAGCCCCCACGGTTAAGCCATTTGACGCCCTAACGGGCTCAAAACGAGTGTCGCTCCTCGGGTTAATTGGTGCAAAAGCAACAGGCAACGAAGAAGAAGACACGCGAAAAGAAATCGAGGCTTTTGCAACAATTGCTTCTCCAGAGGTAATGGCGCAGAAAATTAAAGACAACATGGAGCCTCTTCGCGATGCCCCGCAGATTACGGAAGCAGCCGTAGACAAGGGCGTAACCGCAGCTATGATGTACGGCGATGTTATTCGAGAAAACACTGAAACCGCCACAAACATAATAACGGGTGAGACGAGAATATCGGTCTCGGACTCAGGAGCGGCTAAAATTGCAAAGGCCCGGAACGCTTGCTTTGGAAGAGCGTGCGAGCAAGTAGCCCTTGAGTTTTCACAGGGCAGCGTAACCCCGGAAACGTTAAAAATAACAGACGCCTTATACCCTTTAAATATGACGCAATACCGAGAAGATGTCAGGACGGTGCTAGCTAAAGTTTACGAAAACTCAAGCGAGCCACCTAGTTTACAAGTCCTCCAGAGTTACGCTAGTCTTAACTATACGTCGGTTATACCTGTTCAAAGTGGACTGGCGAATCAGGCGGTGTATGAGGCACTAAAGGGACAACAGAAGCCGCAAGGCAACCGGTCTGCTGCAAGCCTTAAGGGGACAGCGAATAGGGCGAGGTCTGTAACAGACAACGCTTTGACATAACCACTTAGGCTGAAGATATGGCCTTGAGGAGATTGATATGAGAACTATTACCAAATTTGTATACGGCCTTTCCGGGACCTCTGAAGCGCACGCTATGGACCTAAAGGTTCAAGAGCATGGTCGGCAAACGTGGGAGTTCTTGGCGACAGGGACAACGACACGAGTGACCTTAAAGTCTGTTTTTAGCCATCCGACAACAGGGAGCGAAGAAACGGGCGGGCCTTTTGGTACGGGCGACACTGCCGGGGCAGACATTCAAGTAATCGACCTTACGCAAAATGAGCTTACTATTGTTAACTTTAACATGAAGCTTGAGCACGTTCGTTGCACTTATGAGAGTGACGGCGGCGGTGCTATGACAGGTAATCTTTTCATCAAAGCAACAACGGCAAAGGGGTAAGTCATGGCTAACGCAAAAATTATAAACTACGGCCAGCAAATCAGCGCAGGCTCTACGGCAATCCCAGACAACAACGCTACGGCGCTTGATATCGAATCGACGGATGCGAAAGATTATATAACGCTCGATACGACCGACGGAAACGAGATTATCACTCTCGGCCAAAAAACTTACGTTTACGGCGAGGGCGGTTCTCTCGGTGATGCTGTGTTCGATGCGGAGGACGTTGTTCTTTATGTCGAAAATGGGACAGCAAACAGCGCAGCGGCCAGCATTATCGAGGTAAACTCAAGCGGCTCTAACGGTTCACAGCTCATCATGAGCGTTGACGATGCGCACAAAGGCGTTATTAAAATCGAGGGCAGTGGTGATAACGACATGCTTCTCGGCACGTATTCCGGCGCAGGGGATACCAAGATTCAGGCGGGTGGTGTTGAGCGTGCGCGTCTATATGACAAGGGCGTAACAATTACCGGGTACGGTGGAACAACCGGTGGCTCTCCAAACGAGGCCGAAGACGTGGCGCTCTACGTTGAGAACGGTACAGCAAACAGCACGAATGCCTGCGTTGTCGAGATAAACGCTGATGGTTCAAGCGGTTCACAGGTTTGGTTTTCGGCGTCAGACGCCCTTAAGGGCTATGTCGGGTACAGCAGTAATAAAATGCTTCTGCATACCAATAATTCAGCAACTGATATCTCACTAGCGGCAAATTACATTGAGCGTCTAAATATTGATGCGGGCACAGGAGCAACAAAAATAACCGGTCCCCTATCAACGGTCGGCCTAGTGGCAACAGCATTGACCGACAGCGGCGGCACCGCATCGGTAAGCACTAGCGGCTCAAGCACTACGTTGGCGGGTGTTAATACTACGTTCCTTACTGATTTTCACGTAGGCGCAGCGATTAAGGTTGGGACTGTAACTACAACCGTTACAGCTATCGCAAGCGCAACATCGCTTACACTTGAAGATGCAATCAACACCAGCTCAACCGGTGTAACTTGTACTCGTGACGGCGGCGAACTCTTCGCGGTTAAGACTGGTGATAGTAAATCACTATTTAGCGTGAATGAAACCGGCGCAATTGGTTGCGGTAGTGCAGCGGGCACAGCTCACGCATCAAATAATATTGCAATCGGTGACGATGATGCGCTTGATGCAATCACAACAGGTGTAAGCAACGTAATCGTGGGCGGTTCCAATGCTACGCATCAGCTCACAACAGGCAGCCGCAATGTAATCGCGGGCTATCGGGCGGGTGAGGATTGCACTAGCACCAGCGACTCGGTAATTATAGGCGAGATTGCTGGCGCTGTTGGTAATATGGGGAGTCAGCAAGTTCTTATCGGAAGGGGTGCGGGCACGTCTTCAACTGATATCAACAACGTAGCAGTGGGTTATCAGGCTATGTACGATTGCAGCGGACGCAATAATGTTGCAATGGGTCACTCAGCACTTAAGGCCACCGGTTCACAAGATTCTTGCGTTGCGCTTGGGATGCAGGCGCTTGTTGCCGCGACTGGAGGCGAAAATATAGGAATCGGACAAGACGCGGGAGCCGCGATTGAGGGCGGGTCTTCAAATATCTGTATCGGCCATCAATCAAACACTGGCGCTGCACAAACTAAATCAATCGCCATAGGTCATCAAGTGGCTGCATCGGTAAACCAGAAAGCCTACATCGGTGATGGCTCAAGTTCTACGTCAATTGTTTTTAGTGGATCCGGTAACAGTTGGTCAACGGCGTCTGACAGCAGAATTAAAGAAAACGTTGAAGACAATGCCTTGGGCTTAGATTTTATTAATGCGCTTAGGCCCGTTAAATACACTGAGATAAACCCACAAGACTGGCCAGAAGAAATTAGGCCTCATATCTTTTTTGATAAAACAGCAACGCGAATTAATGAGGAAACAGGCGAAGAAGAAACCTACGTAATTCCAGCAAATGAGCGCAACCCTACTTGTACCGATGTTTTTGACGGCTTAATTGCTCAAGAAGTTAAGGCGGCAGCAGATGCAGCAGGAACAACGTTTTCAGGATTTGAAGACAGCGAGCCTAATGGCCTTGTACGTCTACAGTATGAAAAATTTGTGGTGCCTTTGATTGCAGCCTGCCAAGACTTAAGCGCTCAGGTCACGGCGTTAACTGCCAGAGTATCAGAGCTTGAGGCAGGCGACTGACATGGAAGATGCACTGCTACAATCTGGCGGAACAGCAGGTCTTATCGCTGCAATCTGGGGCGTGGCGGCTGCTATCAAACAACACAAAGAAAAAAATAATGGGGGTTCAACTTACACCCGAATAACGATTTTAGAAAACAAGGTGGGTGAGCTTCAAGAAGAGCTGACGCAGGCCAATGACAAGCTTGTTAAATGCCACCGTGATTTATGTGAGTTCCGGGAAGAATTTAGGATTTTTCTTACCCGATCTGAGACACGAGAAGAAATGCGACGGGAGATGTTGAAATGATTAAAGGTGTTACAAAAGGCGTTAAGTCTACAGAGTTTTGGATTTCTATTTTGGGAATGCTTGCAGGGACACTCTGCGCACTTTTCTCAGATAGCCAATGGGCGCAAGTGGCTGGACCAATCGCAGCCGTAATTTGCGGCGCTGCGTACACAAACGCTCGCAAAACTGTCAAAGCCGCAATTGCCCTCGGCGGTGCTAAGGTCGATGCTGCAAGGATTGCTGCGGAGGCAACCGAGGCAGTGGGAAAGTCCAAGGAGTAGTTGATGCTGTGGCGGGAGGCTTGGCGCAAGCGGAGAGTCTTCCGGAGGATACGGTTGACTTACTACTCGGTGCTGTTGTTGACAATGCTGGCCCCAGGGGGATTGCTAATCTTGATGTGCGCCTTGGTAAAGATGTCGTCGCATTCGCAAGCGGAGAGTTCGCAAATCAAGACGACTGGCAAGCGATGGCCGGTTTGAAGATGAGGTGGTAGCATGCCGGTAAAAAAAGACTCACGACTAAAGCGGGCCGGTGTTAGCGGGTACAATAAACCAAAGCGAACACCGAGCCATAAGACTAAGTCCCACGTTGTTGTTGCTAAATCTGGAAGCCAGGTTAAGACGATTCGATTTGGTCAGCAAGGTGTTACCGGTGACCGCAAGATGACAGCGCGGGCGAAGTCCTTTAAGGCTCGTCACGGCAAGAACATAGCCAAGGGCAAGATGTCTGCGGCGTACTGGGCAAATAAGGTGAAGTGGTAATGGCAGCAAAACGAAAAGGCCTGTACGCGAACATTCATGCAAAGCGAAAACGGGGCGAGACAATGCGAAAGCCTGGGGCCAAGGGTGCGCCTACGGCTAAAGCATTTAAAAAAGCTGCTAAGACAGCTAAGAAAAAGCGGAGAAAGTAATGCCACAGGGTAAGGGTACATACGGAAGCAAGGTTGGACGACCTAAAAAAGTTCAGCCTAAAAAAGCAAAACCTAAAAAATCAAAAAAGAAGAGCAAGTAAAATGGCGATGTTTCCTGGTCGAGAGATGACAGATGAAGAGCTTCTTGAAGCCAGGAGCCAATCGTCAGGTATGCAGCGAGCGTCCACGCTAGACGCCTTAAACGCTATGGCCGCGGCTGCTCCACAAGCAGAGCCTGCCCCGCCGCCGGAACCTATCAACGTTCCGCCAATGCTTGAGCGTCCTATGGGTACTATCCCAGAAGCTCTCGGTCGGCCAAGCGGCGAGGTTGTCCATCCAAGAGATAGGGCCCTTATTGATAGGTTTAAGCAATTTCAGCAAACAACACTACCGGCTCAAAAGCAGGCAAGGATGGTTGTTCCTGAAATGCTTCAGAGGATGCCCGAAGTACAGGCCCCAAGAACTGCCGAGGGCATGGTGCTCGATAAGTTTGGCGGCAGCATGGCCGCGTACAACAAGTGGTGGAACTCTTTGCCACAGGGCATGAAGCCACGAAGCTGGGACCAAGCACTTGGAATGGTGAGCAGCCCGGAAGCTCTAGGTGTTCCGAAGCCTGCACCTGAAATTAAGGCACAGGCTAAGGTCGGGACTGACTCCGAGATAGAGCCTCAACCGCAAGCTTACTACGAGCCTGCGGGGTTTGTAGGCCCTCCGTCTGAAGGGGCAGAACCTTTTGTTGGGCCTTCTGCGCCAGATAAAAAAGAAATGGCCCCTGACGATGGGGTTCGTCTTTTTGATGGGGGGGTGGATGACGGAAAAAGTTTGTTGCACCCCGTTTCGGGGGCTACGTTTCGGTCGTCTACTGCGGGGAGGCGAGGGGGGCGCACGCATGCCGGGGACGACTACGCACCTAAAAGGCTTGGGGATAAACCGCCTCTTGTGGCAATGACTGACGGAAAAGTCTTAAGGGTTAGGGACATGAAAAAATACCCGAATGCTGGAGGCAACAGGATTGAAATAGAATACGGGACCGGAAAAAATCGTTTTATGGTGCGTTACTTCCATATGGATAAACCTGCCGCTTTCAAGGTTAACGGCAAGCTACTTACTGGAGACGCCCTTGACGGGAAGCGGATTAAACGAGGAACACCTCTTGGGATAATGGGCAACACGGGCAAAGGCTCAGGGGTTCATCTGCACACAGAGCTTTACCGCCCTGACCCTAAAACGGGCGAATACGAAAAAACAAAAAAAGGCAACTACGCAAAACCCCATGATTTTGAGGCGTTTTTAAAAGGCGGTGGGAAACTTAACTACGCGCAAACGTTGCTGGCTAAGTCCACGGTGAGCAAAAAAACAACCCGAGATAAACACTACGGACACAACCACTAATGCTCCCACCAGTCTTAGCCCACATGAAACAACTAGGGCACAAAATATTCGATAATCCGAAATACGATTACGATTTAAATATCTATGGAATCAGAAATAGAACGGGCACGCCGAACACTTTCGACGACACTCTGGGTGTCCTATATCTCTGGGATGGTAACTGGCGCGGTCATTACTGGAACGGTACTGTCGATCCTGGGGCTTATTATTTAGAGCACCCAATGAACGTAAAAGGCACAGCAGTGATGGCGTGTGGCCAGTATCGAGGTGCGTATGAAATTGGGACACACCGAGGGAAGAGGGCGCTGGTTCAAACAGGCCCAGTGTCAGTGTTCCGTGACTACAACAGAGATAAAACTATCGACCGCCAAGGCCAGCCAGAGTCGGGTCTATTTGCCTGCAACTTACATCGAGCAGGTAAAGCATCTAAGTTTGTAAACCGTTGGTCGGCTGGATGCCAAGTGTGGGCAGAGGAAAAAGACTTCGAGGAGTTTCTTGATATCTGCTACAAGCAAGTGAAGCTCACAGGGTTCAAAACGTTTACGTATACGCTAATGGACCAGTGGTGGTGATGGTGCCCCACTCTAGGTAAAGTAAGTTAATCTGTTTGAGGGATTCACTAACGTCACGCTGTATCGAGTGAGGCAGTTTCTTTTACCAGCTAATCGAGGTTGAGTCTAGGCGCTAAACTCGCCATCTTTGTCAGGCATATCGCAGAGCCCCCAGCTCTGACACCCGCGCTCACTCTCATCGGCAGGCAGAAAAAGCTCTAGGCCGTATTGATGCCCCCCGCGCTCAGTCTTTGACCACTCGGCAACTTTGTCTATTGGCCAGCACTCGCCCGTTCCGCCAGTCTTGGCTTGAAAGAAGGCAGGCTTGCCAATGCCACGACTCTCAAAAGTCTCACCTGTTTGTGCCAACCGCGCTGCTGCTTTCTCCGCAACCTTTTCTTCTAGTGTCCTGATTTGAACAATTCTATCAGGGTCAGTTTCAACCATTGCCCTGATCTCACTTTTTTTTGACATGATACAGGGCCAGCACCCCACCCTCTCAGACGGGTACTTGTCTTTGAGGTACAAGGGGCAAGGGCGCAGATTGTTTCGGTTGTGGATATCTATTACGTCTTGCACTACCCAAGTAATTAGAGGCCGCCAAGTGTCGCAAAGATTTTTTCCCAAAATAGAACCGGGTTCCCACCTATCCATTTTACTACGGGCCTTACTTTCGGCTGCTCGAATCCCTACCGCGTTAATTGGTAAGGGGCTGTTGCCAAGCTCCCGGATATGGTCCCGGATAGGGAGCTTTTTTAATTGCTCAGTGCAGAATCGACCCATGCGCGAGGGCATTGCGCCCTTGGAGACCACCAAGTCTGGCATCCCTCCAGGATATTTTTTGCTAACAACGCGGTAAAACCTGTCACCAAGAAGCGGCTTCACGATGCTTTCAATGTACTCGTACAACACTGGGTGCTCCCACCCCGTGTCAGCCCAGACATAATGGATGTCATTGCTTTCCTCGAACCCGTTCTCTCGAAGCCAAAGCGCCATAGCAATCGAGTCTTTGCCGCCGCTCACAGAGCAAACAATAGGTCTTCCAGAATCCTTAATCTCTTGATCGTCCATCCCAAATTCCTGCTCGATTTAGTTCTGACGCAATGCGTCTAGATAACTCTTTTTTCTTGGCCCTTGCTCTTATCTTCAATCCTATTAACAGGGTCAGTGTAAGAGCCAGCACAACTGCCGCTATCTTCATGGTGCCCCCTGATAAACTCTAGCACGCTGCTATCTTGTTTCGTAGGCCCCGCTTGCGCCCACCCCAGGAGGAAGGCGAGCGCAAGACTAGCGATAGCAAGAAACCCTGCAATCACCAGTTGTTAGAACCGCTGGAGCCACCGGAGCCTTGCCCCTGCTCGTCATCACTTGGCGCAAGACTGATAATATAGTCAGGGTGCGCGTCGCTTTCTTTTCTATCGTTCTCTTGCAGGACAAGGCGGCGTCCGCCGAGCATGACGCCAAGAACGCCTTCGGCTTGGCCTGTCATAGTCCCGGGCTTCTTGCCCTTCCACATTGCTGCAATCTTTTCCCATCTCTGCTTTGCCATAGTATCTTCCTTAAAAAGTGAAATAAAGTTGACGCTAGCATTGTTTGAGCTTAGTATCAAGCACAGCTAACTTTTAGGAGATTTTTATGACAGGTTCATTACCAGGGTTACCTCGCAAGGTTTGCATAGGTAGCTCCGAAATTAAAAGCCTTTTGGGTACTTGTACCCACAGGGGGCCGTACGACGTGTGGGGCTCAAAGGTAACCGACGAGGAAGAGGTTTTTGTTAACGGCGAATATATGGAAGTTGCGACGGTGCTGGAGTCTTCATTCTTGAAGCTTACCGAGATGAAGTTGCAGCGCCAAGGCTTCGATATCATCATCAAGCCGGGGAAGACTGTGTATAAGGAAGTTGACGGCGTGAATCTTCGAGACACTGCCGATGGCTTTGCAGTGCCTTCTACGCGCCACCACAAGCCGCTTTACACCATTGAAACAAAGGCAGGCTACAGGGCCGACCGTGACTACTACGGTGAAGAGTGGACTGACGACGTTCACGAAGGTTACAAGGACCAGTGCATCTGGCATTGTGGGATGACAGGCGCTCCTGCCTGCGTCCTCAGCGTACAGTTTTTTCCCACTGAGTTTCCAAAAATCTACGTGATTAAGGAAGACCCTGAGCGCTTTGCGTTGCAGGTCAACACGGCTGTCTCATTCTGGAAAGACCATGTTGAAACAAATATTGCTCCGCCAACAGATGCGTCTGCTGCTTGTGCTCGACATCTTGCGAAGCTTGCTATGAATAGCGAGAACTTGAGAGATGCGTCACTTGATGAGCGCGCCTATGCCGAGGAGCTGGCCCAGCTTAAGAAGATTGAGAAAGCAAACAAGACGCGTATTTCGCTGCTTCAAAATCAATTGCGTGAAGCAACCGGCGAGTATCGCGGCATTGACTTTGGCGACGGTGCCAAGATTACGTTCTCCCCAGACAAAAACGGCAAGCGGCGTATGTCGTCATCCTTGAAAGCATTGGAGATATAAAATGACAGATATGGTAAAGGCAGCAGAGCTTGCCCTTGTGAACAATGACCTTGGTGCTCTTGACCCTGAAGCGCGGTTGGCTTTCCTTAGAAAGCTTTGCGAAAACATGGGGTTGAATCCCATGACGCAGCCGTTCCAGTACATTCGCCTGAACGGGCAACTTAAGCTCTATGCAACGAAAGGTTGCGCTGACCAGCT
>Ga0209535_1000400_pt1 | contig 30397 bp, 45 predicted proteins | sample LinPmetageLP28_FD_184041 | JGI IMG/M metagenome (GOLD analysis project Ga0209535, IMG submission 184041) | Marine viral communities from the Pacific Ocean - LP-28 (SPAdes) (version 2) | ecosystem: Environmental > Aquatic > Marine > Oceanic | place: Pacific Ocean | collected 2009-08-22
CTGTAACACTATCGGGAGCCCCCTGCAAAGCTAGGGCTAGTTGCGGTGCCTATTGCAAGCGCCACTTTTTTGTAAGTAAATAGTAAATGTTTGACACCGAGACCCTCCGCCCAGTGATAATAGGTATGACCGTCTACATTGTCCTTGCCAACGTCCTCCCTAAGGTCATCAAGGAGCCAACAGGCTTCAAGCCACTTGATGAACTCAATATGCTCCTGATTGCTCAGAAGGGGTCACTTATGTCAGGGGTCGTCCTGGCTGCAATAATTGTTTACACAGCCAACTATATCAACGAGGAAATGCTTTGAATTGCTCTGAGATTTCCTCCTTACTAACCCTTTGCCTAGTAAATGAATGGTCAGCCTCACGAACTTTTTTGGTGTACACATCCAGCATGAATTCCTTCAGTTGTTCAAAGTTGGGCTTCCCCCATATCATCCCCTTTTTGAACAGGAAGTCATCGTGTGGAACCTCTTGAGTTCCACAGGAAATCATATAATCACTCTTGATGTAATCAGGAGCCCCGCCATACTCAGGGAGGATAACAGGCTTGTTACGGAGAGCAGCCTCGACGGCGCCCAGCCCAATACCCTCAGAGTTTGAGAAACTCACATAACAGTCACACATTGCGTGAATCTGATCAATCTTATCCTGTTCCAGCAGACCATTGATAACCTTGATTTTTGGGTGTTCAATCTTGACATCTTGTTTGCAAGTTGCCTTGATAACTAATTCACAATCAGAAAGATTCAGTTCTGTAAAAGCCCGAAGGATATCATTTACATTTTTACGCTGATCCAAGATGTTCCCAATGTGGTAGAACCTGTAGGTTGATGAAGATGGTAACGACAACACCTTGGGGGCTGGGACATAGGCTCTGATTATATGGAATTTGGTTTCAGGAAATTGTTTGGAAAATACCCCTTTACAGTATTCACTTGAAACTGCAATAGTATCAAACAATGTAAAAAGTTTTCCATAGTCCTCGTGAACAGTTTCAGTTTCGCAGATTGTCATACAGATGATAGACTTTGCGAGCTCTTTAATCTGTGGAATCATAGAAAGCCAGGGTTCAATTGGTAATGGAAACATAAATATATCAGCACCTTGACAAACCTCTTTGTTAACATTTCCAAGTTCGAGGTATTTGCTATCTGGAAATATGTCTAAATATTTGAGCATACATTGTCCAATTCCAGCAAGTGGTGTTGGACCTATAAAAAGCATCTGAATACTTAGAGAATAAAATCTTTAATAAATGTATAATGGACTCTGTACGTGAAGATATTACAAACGCTCTTAACTCCCGCAAGCCAGACCCCAAGGAGATCCTCCGTATTCTTATGGTTGTTGTTGATGGTATGCAGGGTGGCTCCTCCGGTCCACCAGGTCCAGCTGGACCCCAGGGACCGGAAGGTCCTCAAGGACCAAAGGGTTCTAAGGGTCCTAAGGGAGACCAGGGGACAGAGGGACCCCCTGGGAAGAACCTGACCGCATAAAATATAGCCATCCACCAAGTATCGCAACCAGTGCACCAATTAAATACATAAATGGTATTTTCTTTCCGACTGGTTTAGACACCGGTTCCGGTGGAGGATTTAGGATTATATCAGGAAGGTTATCCAACCTTCTACACAACTTTTCTATAGATCTCGCCAATTTATCAGGCTTTGGAGCCTCGTGATCAATTGTCGTGATCTCCAAGATCATATAAAAGGATGCATCAGGTTGTAACAGATTATAATCATTGTCACCTCGGTTTTCATGTAGTGTAAAATTCAACTTCTTTATGGATATTGGATTAAAGTAATTTGTATTTCTATAAAAACTTTTCCATTGTTTATCGTGAACGATCAGATTATTGCTTCCACCAAAATTGCGCTCAAGGGCAACCCTATTGAACAGCTGCCCCCTGCGTTCATCTAGGATTTGTCCAGGGGTTGGTACTTCAGGGCAGTAGATGTCAATATATTTTGCCGCATTGACGTTACCTGCGTCACTCGAACCGATCTGCGTTACAAAGAAATCCGCGAGCTTGATTCCAATCACATCCTTCATCGATTCAATCATAGTGTTTGAGCTAATATCAAAATTTATAGAAAATGTGTTGTTTGTTCCTGTAACAAAGTTAGAATCAATCATCACATACTGAACCTTCTTGGGGACCTCCTTGAGGTTCATTATTATTTTGTAAACAATATATTAATATGAGTTCAACTCAGTTTGTCATGGCGATATTCCCAGTCTGTTCAGCATTATTCTTTTCTGGGTATCAGGTGAATCGTATCGACGAATTGTTCACAAAGGCACACGCGTCAGAAGCTGAACACGTTGGGACACGCGAAATACTTTATGAAATCCATGGCAAAGTTACTTCAATTGAAAAGGACATAAAGTATATACAGGCTAAGTTAAGTAAAGAGATATGATTGCGTTTTCTCTTTTTATAAGCTTTTACTTTGGTGTGTTGGGACATTTTTACTCAAAGGATCACCGTGAGTGGTGGGACCTGAGTCAGGAGGAGAAGAATGAACTTATCCATAAGCACCTACCAGAGGGTGAGTATACTGACAGGTATGAGGGGACCTTTCCAGATGGTTGGTTCGACCTCGAGGAATGGGAGAAGAAGGCTATCCTGGACAAAAATCTAGATGATTATTATAAGGATGAAGCCAAGCAGGAATTCGATTTCAAGCGCATTTCCAAACAACACCAAGAATGCAAAGAACATCAATGGGGGCGAAGATGCGTTATTGTTTGAGAAGAATAACAAGGTTTATCGTTTTACGAAACCAGGCACAAAAGATAATGCCATACGCGAGATTGATATTTGCGGAGCTGCGTCAAATGCTGGACTTTTTCCAATGATAGGAATGCCTGAATATCACGAAGATACAGGACTTCTTAAAATAACTATGGAAAAATTGGACGGCGACCTCGCAAAATTAAATGGTATGTCTGGAACTGATAGGAATGAACTAAAAATTGCTGTAATAACACTTGTTAAACAATTTAATGGGCTTGGATTTTGTCACGGCGATTTAGACAATGGTAATAATATAATGTATAAAGATCTGGGTAACAACAAGTATAGACTCTATTTAATTGATTTTACGCGTTCTACAAAGCGCAATAATTCTTGTAGAAATCTAGACTTTACAAAAAGTATGAGTTATTTTAAACAAGTCACCAGACCAAAAAAAATAATAAATAAGAACTTTATAGTTGGAAATGCTCGGAGATTCTCCCCAATAAAGAATGTTGGTACACCAACAAGCAACCCCGGGACCCCACGTATGCTTCTTTTTTAATATTAAAGACAAGCCACACTAACAAGTTATAGCAATGCGAGTTCTATGCGGGCGTCCACACGCGATTATGTCCTCCAATTCGCAAAAGAAGGTTCGGAAGAATTCCTATCTGCGATTTGCGGAAAAGTTAAATGGGCGTTGCGCTATGCAAGGAACCTTGTGGAGCATGGGCTCCGCCTTGACGGGGAATCACCAGTTTGATGCTCTGTATTTTACAGGTGTGACAGCCCTGGTTGCTCTTGGTACAGCTATTACATATGACGAAGATAATGAGCTAAGCTATTCGGTTTTTACACCGGAGGCAGAACTTGGCAATGGTCGCCTGGCGATGCTTGGTATGGGAGCATACCTTGGATATCAGCTTCTTGCTTGAACTGTCTGTGAGCAATTTCAAAAATACTTTTAAATATCTGAGACTTTTCCTCAGCGGATAGACGCCCTTGGACGCTTACCCACTGAAGCACTCTTTTTATTAACAGAACGAGGAGAAGGAGATTTTCCATTAATTCTAACTCCGAGAAGTTTTCTAGCGGTTTCCCCCCTTAAGGGGTATTTGCAGAACGAGTTCCTTGCTGTTGATATTTATGTTAGCTTTGACACCTCTCTTGATGAGATTATTAAAAGTAAAATGACCTTTAATTTTAATAATGGATATGACACCGAGTGACCCCATCAAGGCACTCAAGGACCTCCGTGAGTTGGTCAAGGAACACATCCTTCCCCGTCTGACCCAACTGGAGGAGGAGGTGCGCGTATTGCGAGAGGTGACTTGGCCTGTCTGTCAGGCTCTAAGGGAAAAATCGCAGCTCGCTGACAAGAATGAATTTATGAGACTATTGGATGATGAAGAAGTTGTCAAGTTGTTGAAGATGAAGAATGATATTTCTAAAACCGGCGCACCTAAATATTCCACAACTCAATTCTTGAGCGATGAGTTGTTCAGAACCATATCCTCAATGAGTGTCTCGAATGTAAACTCGGGCTTCCACCCAATGGAACGCACCTTGGTTGAATCTCCCAAAAGCTGATCAACCTCACAAGGTCTGAAAAACTTTGATGAAATCTTGAGAACCTGGGTACCAGTCTTAGAATTGGTGGCACCCTGTTCATTCCATTCGAGTTCAATATCATACTGCTTTGCTACACAATTGGCAAGGTCCTTGATGGAGTGCTCAATCCCTGTAGCCACAACATAATCGTCCGGGTGCTCCTGTTGAAGCATAAGCCACATAGCCTTCACATAGTCCTTGGCGTGACCCCAGTCTCTCATAGCGTCTGGGTTACCAATCTCCAAGACTTCAATCTTTCCATCGACAACATCCTTGATACCCTTGACAATCTTCTGAGTCACAAAGTAATCACCCCTACGTGGCGATTCGTGGTTAAATAGAATACCAGAACAGGCAAAGAACCCATAAGTCTCGCGGTAATTCTTTACGAGCCAGTGTGCCGCCAGTTTTGACACCCCATAAGGCGACCTTGGGTAAAATGGTGTATTCTCAGTCTGTGGAACCTCTTGTACTTTACCAAACATCTCAGAAGTTGAAGCCTGGTAAAACTTACAACGATCCTGAATGCCAAGCTGTCTGATGCATTCCAATAGGTTGAGAGTCCCGATTGTGTTAATTTCCATTGTGGTCTGAGGGCAATTGAATGAAGTTCCAACCTGACTCTGGGCAGCTAGATTATAAACCTCAAATGGTCCATCACCCTCAAAGAGTCTAAAGAGACTTGACTGATCGGTGAGGTCACAGTCATAAATCTTAACCTGATCTGTGAGATGGGAAACGTTGCTGTACTTTATAGGGTAGGTACTCCGTCTGACTGCACATCTGACATCGTAACCTTTATCAAGGAGCAGTTCAATGAGGTAACTACCATCTTGACCAGTGGCACCAGTGACAACGCCGATCATTATAGAATAATAGGTTGTATTAGCTTTAATTTACATCAAGAGGTCATAAAGGTTGTGCTCGCTTGGTGGTGTTATAATATATTCACCATTTTCATTTGGTACCCATCTGGATGATTGTTTTTGCATAGACTTTATATGCCATATAGCTATCCGTGGATCTGCCTGAAGCTGTACAACTTTATTACTTCCAATTGGTTTTGAATGTATCTCGTCAGACCAAGTTACATTTTCGCAAATTTTTAAAATTCTACCTTGATAATCGGGCCAATTTATCATACCAGCATCATTAATATTGAACTTGTAAGCCTGAATTTCGCGTTCTGTAATACCCGGGTGTAAATTAATCCGTGGTATATAAACTATTTCAGCTTCAGATTTATCCAGCATATTCTTTATGTTTCTTATAAGAGCCTCTTGTGGCATTTCATCCGCATCTACTTGGAATATATAGTCTGTATCACACTTTTCCAGATGAAAGCGTGCATTATTAGGGAAATTGTCAAATGGTCTCTCAAAAACATGTATATAATCCTTGAAATTGTCTGTAACCATTTTGACCTTTTCGGTTGTGTGAAGGCTGTCAACTATAACATTTATCACATCATCTTTTTCCTTTAATTTTATTAAAAAATCCAAAAGCGAATAGAGTTCCCTGGATTCGTTACAAACCTGTATACTATATGTTAAACTCATTTAAAGGTTTAAAGTATTATTTCTTTAATAATGACAATTCTAGTCACAGGCGGGTCTGGTTTTATAGCTTCTAACTTTATAAACTCTGTCAATAATCAATATGATATTGTAAATCTAGACAAGTTGGATGTCTGTTCAAGTGTAGATAATTGTGTTGTGAAGCCGGTTATTGGAAATACCAGAAACCGCGAGCTATTGATTCATCTTATAGAGAAGCATAAATTTGATGCAGTTATCCATTTTGCCGCTCACAGTCATGTGGATAATTCTTTCGAGGACCCTGTGACATTTACAGAGGAGAATACACTTGGGACTCATATCCTGATTGATACATTCAGGCAGTATAGCCCCAATACGGAGATTATCCATTTCAGTACTGATGAGGTATATGGTGAGAGTCTCAATGATAAGCAGTTTCACGAGACTGACACACTTTCACCAACAAATCCATATGCCGCTTCAAAGGCTGCGGCTGAGATGATTGTTATGTCCTATATAAAGTCATTCAATATGAATATCAAGATTATCAGGTGTAATAATGTGTATGGTCCAAATCAATACCACGAAAAACTCATTCCAAAATTTATCAAGTTACTGAAGGAAGGTAAGAAGTGTACACTCCATGGTACTAATAGCGCAAATGTAAAGAGGGCATTCATTCATGTTGATGATGTTACTAGCGCGGTACTAAATGTCTGGAAGTACGGGACAACTGGTGAAATCTATAATATATCGTCTAATTACGAGGTGAGTGTGCTCGATGTTGCAAAGATCATAATCGAGGAGTCGACTGGTACAGACGATTATGATAAATGGTTAACAAACATATCAGACAGACCTTTTAATGATGAAAGGTATTATATAAATTCAGATAAATTGCTGGAACTTGGGTGGAAACAAGAGAAGAACCTTGATGACTTACGCGAGTTTATTCGCCTCGAAGTCAACAAGTAGTTTGCAAACATAATCAACATCATCGGTTGTCATACCGTGATGGGCACCCAGAAGGAAACCGTTTGCCATTATGGTGTCAGAATTCTCAAAGGTATCCTTAAACTCCTCAAAAGCTGGATGTCTGGTAATATTACCAGCGAAGCATACCCGCGTTTGAACGTTATTGTTCTCAAGATAGGTAAGAAGTTCCAAGCGGTCAGGGCACTGCAATGGCATTGCCATCCAGCTTGGCTTGATCGAGTCATCTGGGAGGGTGTAGTACTTGGTATCCTTGAGATTCTCAAGGTACCTCTCGATATTCATTCTCCTGATATCCAGGAACTTATCGAGCTTATCAAGTTGAGCAAGTCCAAAGGCTGCATTCATCTCACAAGCCTTGAGGTGATACCCCGCCACGCCGTATAGGAACTTCCAATCATATGAAATTCCATCAACCTTATGATTGAACCTTTCTGATGGTTCCTCAATGTTGTCACCGATTCGACCCCAATCCCTAAACATAAGTGCGCGCTTGTGATGTTGTTCGTCGTTGAACATTGTCATACCACCAATACCACCGGCAGTCATAATATGACTTGCATAAAAACTAGTTGTAGATATATCAGTCTCTGATGTAAAAGTCATAGTGTCGGCAGAGTCCTCAATGAGGATCATATCTGGGAAGCGCTCGCGGAGCCCCTTCCAATCCATCTTGTTACCGATGAGATTTGGTACGAGAATAGCCTTTGTGTTTTCAGTAACTTTTTCAGCAACCTGTTCGACCGTTGGAACGTAGGCGTTTAGCAAGATGTCACAGAACACGGGTTTATGACCAAGTTGAATGATTGGCGCTACGGTTGTTGAAAATGTGCAAGCGGGTGTTACAATCTCCGAACCCTTTGGTAGGTCTAAGGAGCAAAGAGCCATCAGGATGGCGCTGCTACCAGAGTTTACAAAGAGCCCCTTTGATTTTCCAAAGTACTTTGAGACTCGGTTCTCAAACTCTTCTGTGATTGGACCAAACCCAGCGAGCCAACCGTCGCGGAGGCACTTTGTTACCGCTTCGATTTCTTCTTCGCCATATGACTCAAACTTGTTTGGAGCATACCAAACCTTCTTGGACATTATACTTAAAATTGTAACTACATCTTTAAGTATAATGAGTGTGTGTTTAATAGGAGCAAACGGTTTTCTTGGTAGAAATATTATTGATGGAACTGATTGGATTGGGGTGACACGAAAGGACTGCGATCTTATGAAACCCTGTGACTTTTCTGAGTATGATTGTGTTATCCATTGTGCAGCGAGCTTAGACAGACAAAATCCCAAAACTTGCTATGAGAATATATTGATGTTTGAGAACGTTGTAAAAACCTCAAAAAAGTTGATATACTTTTCAAGTGGTGCTTCCCTATTGGGAGATCCTCCTCAGGAGCCATATGGATTATCAAAGTGGATAATAGATAAAAGGATAGAAACACTCCCAAATGTATATTCGTTGCGTATCTGGGGATGTTATGGTCCCGGTGAGCTGTCAACGCGGTTCAGTGCGGTGTGCAAGTCTGTAGGTCACGTGGTAATACAAAAGGATCGATACTTTGATTTTATAGATGTGATGGATGTCAAGGGGGTTGTAAAAGATTATGTTGATGGTAAAGAGACTAAAAAATTTTACAATCTTGTGTATGACAAGAAGATGAAATTGTCTGAATGGGCAGGGTTCTTTGGAGCTACTCATGAGATACTAGAGGATGGTTTAGATAAAGAATACATATCATTATAGATATATGATGTATCACGACCTTACGTTACGAGATGGGTGTCATGCAATTTCGCATAAGTTGTCAAAGGAACTCTTGATAAAATATTGTCAATTTGCCAATAAAGTTGGAATAAAAGTTTTAGAAGTCGGTCACGGAAATGGTCTGGGGGCTTCTTCACAACTCATCGGAGAATCTTTATTGACAGATAATGATTTGATAAAAATAGCCAAACAGAATCTGTCAAACACACTTTTATCAGTTCATCTTATACCTGGTATAGCCACTGTTCAGCGAGATGTTATTCCGGCTATAGAAGCTGGGGTGGATATATTCCGAGTCGCGAGTCATTGTACGGAGGCGTCAATCACAAAATCACACATTGAATATATTTGTTCTCAGAACAAAACTGTGTACGGTGTATTGATGATGTCCGCAAAATGTTCAGCTGACCGTCTATTCGAAGAGGCACAGAAAATGAAATCGTATGGTGCTCATGGTGTGATAATAATGGACTCATCAGGTTCGTTCACCCCCGATGATGTAACCGAGCGAATCACAATGTTAAAAGGACTGGATATAAAGATTGGATTTCACGCACACAATAATCTCCACCTCGCCGTATCAAATTCTATAGCGGCAATTAAATCGGGTGCTGATATAATTGATGTCACACTTCAGGGATTTGGAGCAGGGGCGGGTAATACACCATTGGAAATCATGAATCATCTGTACCCAGAAGATGGGTTGGATAATAATGAAATTTTAAAGGGAATTGAACATTTTGATTTCAAATATCCGGTTTCTAAGCCTGTAAATGTGCTCACTTCATTCTATAAAATGTTTTCTGGATTTGAAAAACATATTATAAAAGCATCAGAAGAATACAATATACCTATAACAACATTAACTGCAAAACTTGATGAACATGATCTTGTGGCTGGACAAGATGACTTCATATATGTTGTTGCTAATTCCTTAAAATCATAGAAGATTTTTTGGAAATATTATCACCCATCACATCTTCGATGACGCTCATCGGTAAGATGGGTGACATTTCTTCAATTGGTGGTGCGAAGATTGTCCCGTCACTCTTGAGAACACCCTTCACTTTTGGGATGAACTCCTGATTTGGGTGCATGAAAATTTCACAAATTGCTGGAGTGTCATTCTTGATGAATCTGGGGAAATGAAAATGGAAATCATCCCATGTTTTGACTTGAAACCTATCATAACCAAATGCCTTGGCAACCTTCATATAATCTGGTAGCACTATACCAGTATCCGCATCAACCGCGGTGGAATTATTGAACAACATCTTTTGTGTGTGTTTAATCATTAGATAACCGTCATTATTGAATATGACAATTTTAACCTTGAGCTTGTGCTGAATAATGGTTTGCAACTCCTGAAGGTTCATCATCATTCCACCGTCGCAGTTCAGACACAATACATTCCTATCGGGTGATGATATGGCTGCACCCAACGCGGCTGGTAGACCGTACCCCATCTCACCGAGACCATAGGACGAAAACATAGTCATACCCTCTTTCATTCGGATAGCTTGATGCCCAGACAGTAACGCTGTACCCATATCGGTTACTACTATGTGGTCATCATCCAAATAATCTGACATCTTGTCAATAATCTTATATGAGTTGGGAAACCTGTCATCTACATGATACTCATCCACCACTGGAAATCTATGTTTAATTTCATTACACTCCGTCAGCCATTCATTATTTGAAAATTCCAACTTCTGAACTGTATTTAGGAAGTGATTACAATCAGTGTGATAGCAAAGGTAGGCAAAACTTTTAAATTCTGAAGGATCAATATCCACCATTACAATCTTTGTGTTTACACCAATCTCCTTGAAATCATACCCAGATTGTGGAAGTGTCAGTCGACTACCAAGCACAATTAGGACGTCACTCTTTTGAAAGATGAAATTTGCGTGACGCTGACCGTAGACACCTGGGCGTCCCATATATAACGGATGTGAATCAGGTAAGAGGTCTATAGCAGACCACGTAAGCATAACCGGAGCCTTGAATGTTTCAATGAAATTCTTGAACAAGTCAACTGAATTAGACAGTTTCACACCCTGACCTGCCAGAATAACAGGTCTAGAAGCAGTCTTGATAAGTGTGAAAAAATCATAAAAGTCTTGATTGAATGTCGTATACTGGATCGTTTTCCATATTCTATAATCAACATCCTTCGACTGGACATCGAATGGCACGTCCAGCAATGAGGGACCAGGTCTACCATTTACCGCTGCAAAATACATATGTTCTAACTGTGTTTGTACTTCGCTCGCGTACAACAACGTCTTGGCGTACTTTGTGTTTTTTGAAACCATATGAACAATATCGAGTCCCTGAGTTCCATACATCCTCCTGGAGTCATGTTCCTGAACAAATGACGCTGACTCCTGACCCGAAAAAATAAGAACCGGTGTCGAATCAGCCCACGCACTGACTATACCTGTCACTGAATTGGTCACACCACCACCAGCAGTCACAATTGCGGCTGACAGCTTTCCAGTTGTCTTGAAATACGCACCGGCCGCCATAACTGCAGCTTGTTCATTATGAACATTGATGATTTCTACATTGTTCGACAGACAAGAGTCATATATATGGGAGTTAGCTGACCCAATAATTCCAAAACATTTTGTGATACTCTTCGAAACCAGAAAGTTCGAGATAATATCACTGACCTTCATCTGTTCATTTAAAACGTTCAATCTTTAAATGTCAAGAATAGAATTATACGCATTGTGCTCCGAGATGTATATTTTCTTGAGTGCTTCTATAGCCACACAGTTGATAACATCTAAATTTCCAGAATATGACGATATATAATCACTTGTGCTAATTATCTTGGTGTTCGCAAACACTATTCCTGGTTTAATCATCGTTGGGTTTGTAGTTAACTTGTACCCGGGTACATATGTATTCATACCTTTGACAAACGATTCAACATTGCCATCATCTCTGTACTCATCCACCTTGACAAATACACTTGTTTGCATAACAGTGCTTGACCCCGGGTTGAGAGTTAATATAACTTTTACATTATCAATTTCAAAAACATCGCGTATGACCTGTTCAGTTGTGTGAATGTACTTATCCACGTTCAACCGCGTTGCCATACCGGCACTCTCAGATGAAATCTGTGATACAACTTCAATATATTTTACACCTGTGGAACAACCCAATATATAATTAATGAGGGGTATAGACGCCTGACCACCACACGTTACAGTGCTAATGTGCTTTCCAATATTTGAACTCACGTTTGGAATATAATTTATTCCTAGATTCGAGGGAGTCAAGTCAATAATATACATATCTTGTCCAGAAAAAACTTTTGCGTTTGTTACTGCGGAATAAGCGTCCGTGCAATCAAACACAATCTGACAACATCGAGGGTTGTCTACAAAAAATTGTATACTTTTGTCACTATAATGAACACCATTCGGTATGGTTTTGGTAGTAGGTCTCCTACCTACATACGCAGTTACTTTCACGAAATTTAATTTCAAAAGTTTGAGAAGCAAATCATATCCTATTTGACCAGTTCCTATGATCCCAACAGTTATCATATATACTATTAAAGCTATGTGTCTTAAAGTAAATATTATGATATCTGTATTAACTTTAAATGATGAAAAATACAGAAAACTTGCCGATTTAACAGCTATAAAAAATAAAAAGGCATACTGTGAAAAACATGGATACATTTTTCATCATGTAACGGATGCAGGGGAATCACTATGTGGCAAACCTCTAAAGGCGGGAAATCCCCCTATAGAACAAGGATTTTCCCCACTTGGATGGGGAAAAGTCTATGCAATGAAGGATGTTATGGATAAATATCCAGAAACTCCGTGGGTATTCAACACAGATACCGATGCAATGATTACAAACATGGATAGGAAGCTTGAGGATATCATAAAGATATGTGCAGAACAAAACACTCACATAATTATACCAGCTGACATAAACGGTATAAATTGTGGGAATATGTTTGTAAAGAACAGTGACATAGGTCGCGCATTCCTAGACACAGTCATCGCGGGGATGCCACTCTATCGAAACTGGTATATGTTTGAAAATCAACTCATGCAAGACCTACTCGTTGGAACACACCTCGAGGAAACTGGAATAACGCAAGGTGGTACACTCTGGTCAAGGGTCGGAAAGGTGGTACCACAGCGCCTTTTCAACTCTTATGATTACAAAGGTCACCCAACTCTCAAGAATCGCTCACAATTTAATGACATATTGGGTACAGATGGTCAGTGGAAAAGTGGTGATTTTATGATACAATGGCCAGCAACAAGTTTAGAGTACAGGATAGAACAGGCTAATATAATTCTAATATCTCCCTAACTGCTGGATGTCTCTGAATATCCTCCTCACCTAACACAATGTGATCGAGGTACTCTAACTCCCGGTCGCTCATTCTATGGATTAAATCGACTAACCCACTCGCGGGAATATCACACTGGTCCGCGTCACCCGTGATTACCATCTTGGAGTTTTCCCCCAATCTGGTAAGCATCATCTTCATCTGATTATGCGTCGCGTTCTGCATTTCATCACCTATTATAAAGGAGTCCTCAAAGGTGCGCCCTCTCATATACGCCAGTGGTGAGATCTCGATGGTCTTTGACTTTACCATATGTGCAATCTGACTTTTGGAATAATAATTCTGTAAAATGTCAAACATTGGTCTAGTCCAAGGGTCCATCTTCTCGTCAATATCACCCGGCAAAAATCCAAGCTCCTCATCAACCGATACTATGGGTCGGGTCAGAATCATCTTCTTGAACTTCCCAATGGACAGACCCTCCGCTGCCGTCTGACACGCAAACAGTGTCTTTCCCGAACCGGCTGGGCCCGTTGTCACAACGAGGGGCTTTAAGTTCGAACGGAGAGCCTTTAGGTACTTCGACTGAACGGGGGTCTTTGGAAGAAAGGACTTGGACATTCTTACCCTTTGGGTATTTTATTTTTTCAACTGCCCTATGCATTGGTGAAAGTGGTATACGCCTTCTCGCTAATGGAATGGATATGGGTGTACTCATTATTAATTACCAACATAAAAAGCTAAAACTATATTTGTATAAATGTGTGGTATAACTTGTATATTTGGCGAAGACCGCATCAACTTCTTAAACCTTGGTTTGAAGCATAGAGGACCAGACACGTTGAGGGCTGTCACAAATGGAAAGTGCACAATGATTTTTACCCGTTTAGCAATCAATGACATATCAGAAGGCGGTATGCAACCGTTCGAATCAAACTCAGTGTCGTTAGTCTGCAACGGTGAGATATTCAATCACAAAGAACTCGGTTCTGTAACTGGTCACTCCGATTGCGAATGTCTTATCCCTCTTATTTACAAACACGGAATCTTCAAGGCTTCTCAGATGATCCGTGGAGAGTTTGCAATCTGCTTGACTGACGGAGACCGCGTTATGGCTTCTAGAGACCCATTTGGTGTCCGCCCATTGTTCTACACTCGTTATGCAAAGGACTCTATCGCCTTTGCAAGTGAGGCAAAGGAGCTCACCGGCTTTCAGTCGCATGTCGAGATTTTCCCACCTGGTCACATTTACGACTCGTATTCTGACACTTTTAGCTGTTACTACCCTTGCTATTGGGATAACAAGAGCCCACTTGACGTTGACCTTAATAAAATTCGTAAAGGGTTAGAGGAGGCTGTCAGGATTCGCATAGAGAATACAGACCGCCCTATAGGTTTCTTCCTATCGGGTGGACTTGACAGCAGTCTGATTGCAGCTATTGCGGCAAAACAATTGCAAGCAACTGGGAAGAAAATCAAAACATTCTCAATCGGTGCGTTTGATAGTGCTGACTTGCGCGCCGCGAATAAGGTTGCTGACTTTTTGGGGACTGACCATACAGAGGTTCACTTTGATATCAAAGAGGGTCTCCGAAATGTTGAAGAGGTTATCAGGAGTATCGAATCGTATGATACCACGACGGTTCGTGCGAGTGTCCCTATGTGGACCCTAGCCAGGTGGGTCTCTGAGAATACAGACATCAAGGTTATCATTTCGGGTGAAGGGAGTGACGAACTCTTTGGTGGCTATCTCTACTTTCACCACGCGCCGAATGTAGAAGCATTCTCCAAAGAGAACGCTCGTCGCCTCAAACTGATCCACCAGTTTGATGGTCTCCGTGCAGACCGCTGTATCGCCGCTCACGGACTGGAACTCCGGGTCCCATTCCTGGACGTTGATTTTGTTGACTATGTGATGTCAATGAAACAAGACGTCAAGATGATTAAGGATGGGATGATTGAGAAGTGGGTTCTACGTAAGGCTTTCGAGGGTCACCTCCCAGACGAGGTTCTCTGGCGCCAGAAGGATGGTATGAGTGATGCCGTTGGGCACTCATGGGTTGACCACCTCAAGGAAACTGGTGAGCACTATGACAAGATGTTTGATAGGATATATCCGGGTCTGCATCACCTGATATCGGAAAAGTGGATGCCAAAGTGGGTCGAAGCTGATGATCCAAGCGCGAGGGCACTTAAGGTTAAGGAGTCTTAAATATCAAAGTGCTATGCAGCTCGCCAGTCGCATCCGCATAACTTTCAACTTGTGGCTCGCAACGTTCACGTCATTTGTAGATTGTCTATATCCTGACTTTTACCCAGGTACCACACTTTTCTTAGTTAAAAAGGTGAGTACACTTATTGGTAATGGAGTCTACAGCAGTTCGGGAGTTTGCAACGAAGTTTCAGCCTCAACAGGAGAGTCATGTGTTGTGGATGAAACAAATGATGACCACACTGAGCAAAGCTGAAGTCAGTGTAGTTCCAGTTCTGAAATCCAATCCTATGAACGTCTCATTCAGTGAGAAGGACGCGTTGGATATTGTATTTATTCAATTTAGCCTCGCTATGAAGTATACAAAAGCTATACTCGATGGGGAAGCATGGGTGCCACCTCAGAAAGCATAAGGTCTTGGTGTTCTGAATTTTCATCCATACGAACAATTAATATTGGTCCCAAAACATACTTTTCTTCCAATGGTAAAACAATTGTGTTTCGATTCACCATAAGGTCAAATGGTGACTCGTTACATTTTAAGATTACCGCATCAAGGTGTGGTATACTTCCGATGATTGTAGTTGTACCCTTTAAGTATCGGTAAAGTTCCTTTAAACTCGTTTCTATCTCAACAATATTACCTTGTTCCTCTGCGACCAATACACATTTCTTTTGTTCAAGCATATTATAATGATTGCAGATTATATTCGCACAAAAGATGGAAAGATTCTTTTTACAAATGTGAAAGAAGCAGAGAATAAAAATACCAACTAATAGTAAATGCAGGTTTTGAATATTGTTCTGGCAATTGCCATCCTTTATGTAATTCTCTATTACAGATCCGAAGGATTTGCGTCTTATGCCTATGCTGGTAGCTTTGATGATGATGGCGTCCTTGGTGCACGTGATTACAGTGGGCGCATAGGTGAGCCGTTCCTGAGAGAGTCCCCAGAGACAAACCCAGAGATTGACGCTGCGTCAGTTATTAATGTCCATGGTGTAAAGTGGCCAAATACTTTGTAAGTATAATATAATGGTTAAAGTCCAACAGTGGTCAGGATGTATAAAGAGAAAGGGTTCAAAGTTTGAACTCAACATTAAAAAAATTACAGCTTTGGTGAAGGTTGCTATGGGGGAGCTTTCTGGGTTATCTAGTTTAATTAATGATATAGATGGAACCCTTTTACTCGCTTGTGACACTTCTTCATCAAATAATCATTTTATTAAGGTTGATATGAGCGAATGTGGTACGAAATTATTGGGTGTTTCATTCTACAGCAATTCCAGGGAATGTAGATGTATGGGTATGAACACATATAGCACTGAACTGAATTGCAAAATGATTTCGGCAGACATTTCCCAAACAGATGAAGAACAGGTTGTCAAGATAAAAGAATACTTCAACAACAAATTTAACGTAATAATTTCACCAACAAAACCTAGACTTTGCGGACCACCAAGTGGTACACCAAAGAAAAAAGAGTATCAAATGATCCCAGGTTCTGTAGATCCAGTTGCTCTGCAACTGTCTCAAATCTCTCTGCACACAGTAGAAGATGACTCAGATGCGGACCTACGCAAAGGAGAAGCTGGGTGCCAAGCTCCCCCACCCTCTCCCAATCAACATCGAGAAGAGTATCTTTAACTGGGCAGTTAAGCGCGTCACATCAACTGGTGATGGCGCAAGCTGGGAATCCAGAATGTTCCGCGAGTGCTACAAGAACAAGCTTCGGACCATCATCTGGCACGTCAACAACCCTGAAGTGGATCTTGTGAAGCGTCTGTTTGAGAAAAAGTTCAAGTCTACAGAGATTGTAAATATGAGTCCTGACCAATTATGGCCTAATGGACCCTATGGAAAGGGTATAGAATTAAAGAAAGTACACGACGCCCATCTACAGGCAATCAACGCAGAGGAACAGGATAGTTATGTTGGTATGTTCAAGTGTGGAAAGTGCAAGTCTATGAAGACTACTTACTACCAGATGCAGACCAGGTCAGCTGATGAACCTATGACAACCTTTGTCACGTGCAGAAACTGCAACAATCGCTGGAAGTTTAGCTAAAGTTTATCAAGATGCGCGGATCAACAGTATCAGGAAGCTTGATAGACTTATCAGACTTGGTGAGGTCAGTCCATTGGTCACCAACAGATAACACGAATTTTAACCCTAGAGAAACCTTAACGTCACCCTTTTCCATAGGCGGTGCAAAGTAGATTCTAATGGGATTTATACCAATTTCAAGTAGTTGCTGATAGGTCCACAACCCATTCTCCTTGCTGTATGGTCTTGCAGTAATAATTACCACCTTGTACCCAATCATCTCCGCAAATTTGTACAGAGATATCATTTCCTTAATTGGGTAAACTACGTCATATTTGGGGGCTCGCAGTGTCAGTAGGGTGTCATCAATATCAAACATAACTGCATCGTCAGGTCCTATTGTGCGGCCTGAGAGAAAGCTCATAGCTAGCGACTTTACCCGGTCCATAGTTACTTATAGATTATATACATTATTTCCCTAATATGAGTAAAATCATTGAAGTCAATGTTGAGAGGGAAGGTAAATGCCTAGCCAAGATTGTAGAGGAGTGTAAAAATGGTAATTTTATGGTGAAATACCTTTCACCTTACAAGGATTCCGAAAAAATGTACAAGTATGAGAAAAAATGCTACGAGGTTGAACCTGAAACGGTTTCAGTATTCCACGAGGTAAGTGACTTGGCTGAACTTGGTTACTTTCAGATTGAGAGAAACCTCTTTGAAAAGGATTCGGATTCGGAGTATGATCCTAGCCCAGAGGATGAAGATGAGTCAGAAGATGAAGAGTGCGTGAATAGTGACGAAGAATTTGTAGAAGATGAATAGTAATGGAGCAGTGCTCTGGTTTGACCACAAAAGGTCGTAGATGTTGTAAGAAAACTTTGAATAATTACAAGTGTTATGGGATAGATGTCCCACTTTGCGCACACCACAAGGATACAAATCCCATAATGTTGTGGTCATATAACGGGGATTATTCGCCTTCATCAGCGATTGTTGTAAAGTGGTTGGACTTTTTCAATGATATAATTGGAAAGTCGGATATTCCAGCTTGGTTAGCAGTCTATATAACCTCAAAACTCTATGAACAAGTCCCCTCTGATACGCCTCAGTATGATCTTATGAGATGCTTCTTTAACAGTGTCTTGTTACCCTGTGATCCCATAGAATGTCCAATCTGTATGGAATCCAAAGCGGACGAGTATGTAACCACTCCGTGTGGTCATTCTTTTTGTAGGAAATGTATTGTCAGGTGGATGCACAAAAATGTTCAATGTCCACTTTGCCGAGAAATAATTTGTTGACCAATGATAAATGAATCACCTTAAGAATATTGATCCACTCACAATCGGACTCGTGTTCGGCCTTGTCGCTGCCCTCTACTGGAAGAAGAATGGTGGTGACAAGAAGGAGGGTTACCGCAGCTGTTGTGGTCGTTAAAAAATATGTTTGAAGAGGTCCCAAGTACCAACACCAAGTTACCAGAACTTTATTATGAGATGGAGTGCGCCGTGTGCTATTGCGAGACTGCCAATTGCAACCTCATCTGTGGGCACAGCTTCTGCTTTAGCTGTGTCAAGGAATGGCATCACAAGTGCTCTGAACCCACTTGCCCTATGTGTCGCAAGCCCCTCAACTTCAGGGGACTTCACCGACTAGAGGAGAAGTGGTTTGAGGAGGCTCATAATCAAAAGATTGACGACCTCTTTGGTGAGTTTGTAGAAGAAATTCTTGAAAACTGTGAATGGCCTCACTTTGCTCTATTTGAAATTAAAGAGGCTCAGAAGCGGTTACAGAAAATGACCGATTGGGACTTCGATAAAGACCTTTTCGAGGAGATTATGTATGACTTCATTGATATCGTGACGACAACATCTCCACCTGATTATTACGAACCACGCACTTTTGAGCACACATTATTCGCTCAGATGTTCCCTATCCGACAAGAAAATCCCCGTAATGCCAATTGTGCACGAGAAAGTAAATTTTTTATTTCTGATCTTCAATTTCTTCTGGTATAACAATAACATCCATAGTTTCTTCGTCAATAGTATATCTTATCTGTTTAGGAACCTTAGGTTTCTTTTTCGGCTTTTTACTTGGTCCCTTCTTAGCTGGGGACTTTGCAGCCATAACTCTAAAGGACAACATCGTATATATTTATAATGAGAAGCTAAATGTTTAAACTCTTTCAGAAAAATAACCCGCGTGTAATGTAATATGCATCAAAAAATTAAAACGTGGGACTTTGCTATAAAATTTCTGTCCCGTCAGAAACGTATAAATAGTAAATATAAAGTAGGAACTCCTGAACACAAAACTAGTATGACTAAACTAGGCGGATGGACTCGTGACAAACTCGTCGATTTGGGTCCAACATTTATCAAGTTGGGACAACTTGCATCAACCAGACGAGATCTATATACCCCTGAATTTATCGAGGAACTTCAGACTCTACAAGACCAGGTTCCCCCAATCCCAGAAGATGTTGTTGTAGATATACTTGATAATGAACTATCAGGTGATGTATTTTCATTCTTTGATTCTAACCCTTTCAAGTCTGCTAGTTTGGGTCAGGTTCATTTCGCTAACCTCAATAATGGCAAGTCTGTTGTCGTCAAGGTTCAGAGACCTGGTATATTAAATATTGTTGAAACAGATGTCAATAATATCATAGAGGTTCTAACAGTCTTAGATATACTCGGGATTGACACTGGTCCAAGTGCAAAGGATATTTTTATAGAGGCTACAGTGTATCTCTATAAAGAACTTGATTATATCAATGAAGCCAATAATGCTATGAGATTTTACAATAATTTTAAGGGTACTCCTTGGGTGAGAGTACCCCGTATATACTCCAAGATTCTCACCGAAAAGATTTTGGTTATGGAAAGAGTCGATGCTACAAAGATTACCGATTTAGAAGAACACCGAGTAAGTGCGGCAAAGTCGCTAGTCAGTTCATTTCTGACACAATTGATGATGCACGGGTTCTTTCACGCAGATCCTCATCCAGGTAATGTCGCGGTCAACGACGATGGTCAACTCGTCTATTATGATTTCGGACTGATGGTCGAACTTCAGTCTAATATGAAGGAGAGGCTTCTGGAGATTATTCCATTAATTATCCAAAAAGATACCCGAAAGATTGTTGACATATTGATTGATATGGAATTGATTATCCCGACCGCGGATAAATCTGAAATTGTCCAATTCCTGGATGTTGGTATTGAATTCTTAGAAAAGATGGATGGGGATGAATTCAATGCCAAAATGGCTCAAGATGAACTTTCAAATTCTCTGTCTAAAGAAAAACCTTTTCAGATTCCTTCAGATTTTTTATTCTTGGCAAAAAGTTTTACAACAATTGACGGAATATGTCAGCAACTTGATCCAAATTTTAATTTTATTGATTACGTTGAACCTATGGTTGATGAAATACCAGAAAATATTGATTTTGGAAGTATGACCAGGGCTTCCATAGAGATGCCTTCTAGGATCAGGTCTATAAATGACTCTGTACTTGAACTTGAAAAGTCTCGTTCAAAACTCCGAAGGACAATTGACAAGTCAAGGGATGATATGAGGTTTATGCAATACAGCACCCTGACAGCTATACTTGCCGAACACTTTGTGGATACTCCCCCACTATTTGCTATATTTTCAGTGACCACCCTAATATTTCTGATTACTTCTCAAAGAAGTCGTCGATAGACTCAGGTTCAACAACTATAACCTGGTTATCATCTTGAGTTTCATCTTTAAACATATCCTTGTGCATTTCAAATAATTCTTGAGCACGCTTGCGCTCATCTTCAGCCACCTTTGAAAGCTGGGTACGGATAGCCTTTAATTCTTTCTTACGTTTGTCAACAACCTTGCGGCGTTTGGTAGAGTTTGTGTTATTTGCAGCGACCACTCTTAAAGATATCATTTTATTATATTATTAGAAATAAAATGTTTAAGATTATTTACCAAGCTGCAGATGATATGTGGAAATATATGTGGCCATTCAAAAAGCCTGCGAGGGCGCTACCGGGTACTATATCCATCTAATTTTTTTATATCGTTTATTATATAAATGAAACTCATACTTGAGGCAATAGTTGTAGGGATTGTTATGCTTGTTATTCACTATGGTCTTTCCATGTTACTGAACAAACAACTATTTGTTGTGTTCCTGACGGGTTTTATAGGTCATCTATTGTTTGAAATATTTGGTGCCAATGAATGGTACTGCAAACACGGAAAAGCTTGTATAGAGTCATCCTAGGATGACTGAATTATCTGCTGAGCATTCAGCTTTATGAATATATTCTTCTTGTCCCTTGATCCAAAAAAATGTGCAAAGTTGTATTGTGACCAGCACGTGAACAAGATCCTTCTCGAGATTGTTCAGATGCTATATACAGCTTGGCACCATCTAGGTCCTAGCGACTGGAACTCGGTAGCGCCATTCAATGTTAAAAAGACCCAAAGGGGGTACCGCAAAGCACATAGCAACCACCCTATGACTATGTGGGTTCGGTCAAGTAGAGTCAACTATATGTTTACGACTCGCCTCGGTATGGAATTGTCCATGGAGTTTTACAGGCGGTACAACCACGTTCACGCCTGCACCAAACACATACTCTGGCTGTATCACAATGTCCCACAAAAGTTTGAAATTGTTGAGAGCCCCAAGGCATATTATTCAAGTGATTGTGGATTAGGGCTGTCCCGAATACCGGAGTGTATGCCCGAACATTATCACACCAAAGATATTGTTGATGCATATTCCGCATTTTACAAGGGTGAAAAGTTGCACTTTGCTAGATGGAAAGTGTGTTAAAAGGTTTAGTTTTTTTATATAAAATGAAGATCTTCTTCATGTCTACCCATGCCAATCAGGGAACGGGGTATGGACGTGTCGCTAATAAGATTACCAATCACCTTGTAGAACAGGAGCATGATGTAACATTCTTTGCATTTCAGAACTATCCCGGACAGGCAATCAAAGATCGCTTTATAGACCCTAGAATCAAGTTTATTGATGGCTACAAAGAGGATCCAGATTCTCTGAAGGGATTTGGTGACAAGAATATCAAGAAACATTTCGACGCGGAGAATCCTGATATATTGTTCTTATACAATGACCTTTCAGTTTGTGTATCAATCTTGGATATCATCAACCCAACGTGCAAAGTTGTGTGCTATCTCGATATAGTCTATCCTTGGGAGGACCTCAACCGGTTCGATAAACTCCGCCAGCAATGTGACTATTGTTACACTTTTTTGAACTGCTGGAGGGATCACCTTGTCAATGATATAGGATGGGACGCCAAACAGGTTGGAGTTTTGTACCACGGTATTGACCAGGAAAGATTCACATTTGTTCCTGATGCCAAAAGTAAATTAAATTTTGATGAAGATGATTTCATTGTCCTCAATATGAACCGGAACTCCTATCGCAAACAGTGGTGTGTGACCATCAAGGCTTTTATTAAGTTTTTGAAATTAAACAATTGTAATCCAAAGATTAAACTTTTCTGTGGATGTATGCCCAAGACTGAAGATGGATATGACCTATTGGAACTCATCAGAGTTGAATGTATGAAGTTGGATATTGATTATGAAACAATTATTCATAATCACATCTTTTCAAATCCAAAACCTTTGCACGCCAGTGATGAATATGTCAATCTGATATACAATGTTGCAGATGTTGGTATGAATACCTGTTGCGGTGAGGGCTTTGGTCTCACAACTTTGGAACACGGTATGTTGGATAAGCCTCAGATTGTTTCGGGAATTCCAGCACTCAGAGAAACTATGAAAGACTTTGCAATCTTTGTAGAGCCAAAACTTTGGACAACAGTTTCAAAGTATGAGTCCCACGGTGGGGAGATTGCAATGTTTGAAGCGGATGACTTTGCTACCGAGCTGGACAGGGTATATAGAGGAAAGGACAAGTTCAGAACACTTGACAAGACACGGTTTGAGTGGGAAAGGGTTCTAAAGAATTTAGTGCTTGAGTGAGTAAGAAACAAACAATGGCTCCTTACGAACAGCAGAACTCTCACTACGCTCAGCTCAATGTTCCTGACATTGATGAGGACACAATGTTTGAATTTATTGGCAAGAATGGTCGTCGCTTCTACAAGCTTACCCGTGATCTCAAGCTAAGGTACCTATGGTACGACAAGGACCGCAAGGTTATTGAGGTTTGGGGGAGCTATGAATCACTCCTTCAGGATCCTTGCACAAAGTTGCGTCAAAAGTTGGATGAATGGATGGACAGGAGCGGCTGGGTGTGGTCCCAAGTATAAACAATAAATTATACAGTAAAACAATGGTGACCCTCATCCGTATGAACGCCTGGACTCCGAAGCAGTGGGAGCTAATCCTGTCCAAGCTCAATATCCCCAGGCAGCAGAGGGCTGGTTTGTGGAACATTGACTCGTCGGACGACAAGTCCGACTGTGAGTCTTAAATATTTGCCTTTTAGAAAGAATAGAGGATATGAAGTGTCATTTTTTACGCCAGCGGATTGCTCAGTTTACGACATTGACATCTAAACCAAAAAGAAAATCCATAGTACCTGTAAGTCCCAAACCCTGTCCATTTTCACAAGTTTTAAAAAAATTATTGTCTGACTTTACCCTAGGTCCCAATGCCGTAGGCGTTGATCCACCTCAAAACAAACGCAAGTGACCAATGTTCCTCACCACCACTCACTATGACTCCAAGTACTGCCTCGAGCGCCGCATCTTCACCACCCAAAAGGAAGCAGATGCATATGCTCGAGATGCTGTCAAGGAACGAATCCACCGCATTGACAATCTTACTTTCATGGGTACAGTTTCCATAAATATATGGGACATCACCCGTCCCACAAGGTCCGACCACATTGACGAACCAATGGCGACCTACCGTGATTAAAGTTTTTTAAAAACCTCCTCGGACAAAAAGTTTGTTTGATATGGTCCCAGGTCTCAACGCCGCGGGTATTGTCCAAACACTTGGACTGATGACTACCTATGACAAGCGCATTCTCCTCTTTCTCAGTGCTACACAGGAACTGCCAACTGACCTTCAGATGGAGATTTTGAAGCACTATCCTCGCCCTCAGGTGAGTCGGCGGATGCAGGGGTTTTTGGACCGCTGGAAGGCACGCTATGCCAATGTTTAATTATCATTATGGAATGTCCGGGTCTGACAATTGTTAATAGACACCTCCTCGGCCACTTACAATTAGGATACACTCTGGGCCACCTACAATGTGGCCCAATAGCCTTCATACCATTTTAAAAATTCTTGTCTTAAACTATCCTTAGTATGTTGCACACATAATCGCCCAACTGTGGGAATGTTCTCGACCTTCGTCAACTACTTCGCGTCTCGACCAATTCAAAACCCTCTCTACATTGATAACATTGATGTATTTCGCATCACTGTAGAGCCTGAATTGATTGATATAGAGAAAGGGAAGTACCATCAGTAATGGCTTACCATCCTGATATGAGTTGCCGGTTTCCAGACCCCGGGTACCCAAATCCCAACCCAATGGTCACAATATGTACATGTGGAAAGACTTGGTATCAAGGGGAAGCTTGTGATAAAAAGCTCACCTGGGCAGGAAAGTTCTATTGCCGCTTCTGCTACAAGAAGGCACAAACTGAAAGGGTCACAATATTGAGGGCTCTACCTCACGAGGTTGCTCGGCTTATGCTTGACCGCGGCGACTTTTGTACAGACAGAGTCTCTTCAAAAGTTTGGGATTTCTGAATATTCACTTTTATCTTTGAATCTCAACTTTGCAAAGAGCAAACAAGTTGAAAGAACTCCTACTAACCCATTGCATACTATAATTGGCAGAGCGTGAATTAGATACCCATAGTAAATGTAAATACAATTTGAAGTCAATTGTAAGAGTATATATAGCAGACTCAAATCCTCAACCTTTTTAGTTTTATAAGTGTGATAGACTTGAGGAACCAGGGTGATCCCTAGAACCCCAGTCCCAATGTACCCAACAATATCAGGGTTCATTTTAGTTGATTTCGTAAAAGAAAAGAAAAATAGTATTGAACGAAATAGATATAGTAAATCTATCCCTCTGGCTAGATTTTATGACCAGGAAAAAGTCAAATATCTCGAAGCTATTTTTAATATTCTTAATGAAATAGATTCTAGACTGAAAAAACTTGAATAATTTTTAAAAACCTAATTGAATAAAAAAATTGTTTGAGGTGTTCCCAGGTCCCAACCCTCGAGTTGCTCCGCACATGCTCTGTCGCCCAGCAATGGTTAAGATTCCTCGCGCCATTGGTGCCAAAAAGGCGGAGGTCTACACCCTATTCAAGCCTGACACCAATGGGTGGTCTGATTGGGTCACACGAGATGATATCAATGCAACCCAGAATACAAGCCTGAAGTTGACGGACAATGGCAACTGCAGGCATGGGAAGTTCTTTGGTGTCAAGGAGTTCAATTGGGAGAAGAGGGTTGAGAATAACAAGGTGGTTGCTCTCCGCCTAACTGGTTATGATATTGTGGAAAAGTACAACAGACCAATCTCTCAGACTATCCGAAAAGAGATTTTAAAGGATGGTACTTGTATTGTCTGTGGTTCACATTCTGATTTGGTTGTTGATCACAAGAATGATCTCTATAATAATCCAAGGGTCCTGGATATCAAGACGCAGGTTGTTGGTGACTTCCAGTCTCTCTGTAACCATTGCAACCTTCAGAAGCGTCAGGTTTCAAAGGTGACCCGCGAAACCAAACAGCGCTATCCGGCAACAAAGATTCCCATTTTGGCTCCATTTAAAGTAGACTTCATATCTGGAGGTTTTGACTATGATGATAATGATACCAATGCAATGAATGGAACCTTTTGGTATGACCCCGTAGAGTTTATGCGCCATCTGCGAACTTAGTGTAGTACTCTTCTGAAACCTCACAGCCTTTACAAATCCGCCCAGTGTTCTTGCAAGCCCTATAGGTAGTCCCAGACCCTAGGAAAGGATCCACAACAATGTCACCCTCATTGCTATGTTTCTTGATGAGTTCCTCGAACAGCTTGGTACTCTTTTGTGTTGGGTGAAACCTCTCCTTCCCACCTTGGAGGGGAAATTGATAGATTGCATTGTCATATTGAGAGTTGAAAGTTGGTTTAGACTTTTTGATTCCCATCAAGGCAATCTCTCGACAATTTGTGAGGTAATTTGTTTTTGAATTCAGAGGTTGAGGGTTGGTCTTGATCCATTCAATAAATCGAATCTGTTTGAACTTGTGTTTCTCCAAGAGTTCCTTCAGAGGAGTAATCTTCCAGATGTCAAACCAGATGATGGCCGTCCCACCATCCTTGAGTTTCTTGTAGAATTGTTCTATGAAATTTTCGAGATCCTCTATAGTAAAGTTTGAGTCCCAATCTCCATATTGAGTTTTGACTGCATATTTTTTTCCATAAATTGTTCCAAATTTTAAAAAGTTTTCTCGAAGTTTTTTATCATTTTTTAAATTTTTTTCATTTCGATACTTTTCCCAATCTTCCAAAGTTTTTAGATTTTCTGTAGAGTTGTGAACTTGATTCCAAAGTTCATTCATACCAGTGTCCCTTGAAGTGATGTAAGGTGGGTCAGTAAGTATGAGGTCAACAGAACCATCCTCAAGTGTCTCGAGGAATTGGATACCCTCACAGTTCCTGAGATCCATCTTAGTTACATAGCCCCTTAAATTTTTAAGCGACCAGGAAAAAAATGTGTCTGAAATGGTCTTGAGTATCATCAAGCCAGACTAAGACCAAACAACTTTCACGAACGACAATGGCTTTCACAGTCTTTGCTTCTCAGGAGGAGGCGATCACTTGGTCGAAGGCCAATCTTGATCACACTTTTAGGAAGCGTAAGGATGCGAAAGCACCGAAAGAACTTCTTGAAAATGGTGAGAATCCAACAGTCGATTACATTATCAATAGGTGGTGGGGACTCAGTGACAAGTGCAAATATCGCATGGTTCCCGCGAATGATGGTCGGTGGGTTGTTTACTGGTAGGCGGGTGATGACAGTGTAAAGTTTTTTAAAACCCACTCTTGAAAAAATTATGTCTGAAATGGTCTTGAGTTTGGTGTACAATGGGTTCCATCAAAACACAATGTCTTCCCTCTACAATGATACCGGCTACCACCGTTTTGTACACAGTCTTCAAGATGAGTATGCTCAGTCAGTTGTGAGTCATTTCAAGTCTCAGACCACCATGGTTTCCTTTGTCGCACCTCCTCAGTGGGGTAAGACTGGGATGTTCACCAGTGTCATTGGTAAGATGGTGGATTCCGAGATGGCAGAGTTTGACAATGTGTTTGTTATTACTGGGCTCTCACAGAGTGACTGGCAGAATCAGACGCGTAACAGGTTGCGTGAAGCATTTACACACATCAAGTACAAGGCTAATCTTTTCCAAGATGCCAATGTTATGAAGCTTGCTGAACTCTGTACTACAAAGGCTTTTAACAACTTGAAGAATGCTCTTATCATTATTGATGAATGCCACATCGCATCCACTGATAAGCAGACAATCGCCAAGGCTTTTGCTGAGATTCCTCTTGATGATGTCGTTGAAATGCGGAAGCGGAAAATATTTATTCTCAATGTTTCTGCAACTCCTGACAACGTTCTGTATCAGTCGTCTGAGAAGTGGCCTACTCTAGGTCACCAGGCTATCATAGCAACCAACGTTGCCGAGAGTTACACTGGATTTGGGAAACTTTTTGACGAGGAACGGGTCTTTCAGGCTCTCTCGGCTAAGAGGAATGAAGCTGAATTTCGTGAACTTTTCACAATTGGGATTCCAAACCGTTTCAGGACACCCAAGTGGCACATTTTTAGGTTGCCGCATAAATATGATGACTGTGTTCTGCTGAAGGATTTGATACCACTTGATATCTACAAAGTTGTTACTCACGACATGCTCAACAAAATGGATCTTGAGCAGTTGAGTCAGGCACCCAAGCGCCATACTATCATCCTAATCAAACGGATGTGGGGTTGTGCACAGACGCTCGATGATACTCACGTTGGGTTGGTTCACGATACGTACTATCGCAACGCCGCTAACTATTCGGCTGTTGCACAGGGGCTTGCTGGTCGTCTTTGTGGTCACAACAGGAGTTCTGATACCATCGTTTATTGTGATGTCAAGGCTTTGAAAGAGTATCAGAAACTTTTCGACAATGGTTTTGATTATTCCAATATTGATAAGTACAATGCTTTGAACTTCAAAATTCGCAATGGAGTTGCAACGGCTAGCACATCCTATTCAGCCAGAAGTGATGACTCTGACAGTGAGGATACTCCACCTCCTCCGCGCGCCAAGGATACCTACCGCATTTTTGCTTCTCAAGAGGAGGCTATCACTTGGTCGAAAGCCAATCTTGATCACACTTTTAGGAAGCGTAAGGATGCAAATGCACCGAAAGAACTTCTTGAAAATGGTGAGAATCCAACAGTCGATTACATTATCAAGAGGTGGTGGGGACTCAGTGCCAAGACCAAATACCGCATGGTTCCCGCGACTGACGGTCAGTGGGTTGTTTACTGGAAGCCGGGTGATGAAGAAGTCAACTTAAACGAGTTGGACTAGAAATTAGAAATGCAGGTGCTCATAGATGGTGACAATATTCAGTGGGACACTTTTGTAGACAATGTAAAAGATGACATTGAAAAAAAGTTTGGAACAAATTATACCCCGACAATATTTTGTCAATCCCATATTTTAATAAAATTTAGATCCCTTCAAGAGACTGACCTTAAAATAGTTTGTTCTCGGACAAATAATAAAAATGCAACAGATGCCAGAATACTTTTGGAAGTTGGAAAACTTTTACAAACTTCTTCAAAAATAATTATTGTGAGCAATGACAAAATATTTCAAGAAGTTGTTGACAATGAAAAAATATTTTTGTTTGGATATTCAAATAATTTCAAGAAAACTATTATTCGAAAAAATGTTGTAATCAGGGCAATGCATGAATTATTGTCAGAAAGTGATGATGTATATTTGAGTGATCTTTTTGAAATAATAAATTGTCGATCAATCAGTAGTTTGAGGGATTATATTAACAAGTTTGTCCCAGATATGTATGTTGCAGCAAATGATATAGTTTCTTTTGTATAAGGATAGTGACCTAGAATATATATAGTTCAATGACGTCATATATAGTTGACGCATGTGACATTTTAAATTTTAATGTCGCGAAGTTTAACCGCAGAAGAATCTATCATGACAGTATCAGGGAATTTGTTCAAAAGTATGTGAAGAATTCCAAGACTAAAAATATCAAGGCAAGCTATAAAACTGATGATGACAAGTACAAGTGTCCTAAATGTCAGCAAAAAGTTGTTAATTTACAATGTGCACACGTGGGTGATAGACACACTGATATCATAAATAGAATTATAGATGAGAATCCTGATATGAGTTTTGAGGATATGATTATGAAAGATATTGAGCATCATCTGACAACTGTAAAGTTTGCAATTGTTTGTAGTAAATGCAACACAACTTTTGAAAATAAACGTTCAAAAAAGTCCGAAGTTAAAATTTATACCGAGTCGACAAGTTCAGATGGCTTGCCAGGAGTGTATCGCCAATGCCAGGATGCCCCATATCGAGGAGGTGATAACTTTGCGCAAGCATGAGACTCCCCCGGGTCACCACTCAACCTTCTACAAGGGTGTCTATGGCTGTTGTGGTCAGTGTTGCAGTCTAACTACAGCTCTGAGTCTTACCAATAACTACTATGACTTGGTCTGCAACAACGGAGACTTTATTTATTATTGCAGACCAACGGGGAGTGGAAGCTCCCGGGGTAACTGTCTACTGAACAATGCTATTGCAAGTGGTAGACCGGTTAGATACTGGTATATATCGAAACCTACCAGGGAGAAGCACTTCAAGTGTGTCTACTATGGCGAATACGTCGTCAGACCCCACCCTGAAGACCCTAAAAACAAGGTAACCTTAGTGCGCGTGTAATTTTTAAAAAGTTCGTCAACAAAAAGTGTGTCTGGACTGTTCCTAAGTCCCAACTGCGCAGCAGTTGTCCATCACCTTCGAGCAACACACAATGGCTTTTACTGTTTTTGCCGAGAACTTGACCA
>Ga0209535_1000401_pt1 | contig 30385 bp, 39 predicted proteins | sample LinPmetageLP28_FD_184041 | JGI IMG/M metagenome (GOLD analysis project Ga0209535, IMG submission 184041) | Marine viral communities from the Pacific Ocean - LP-28 (SPAdes) (version 2) | ecosystem: Environmental > Aquatic > Marine > Oceanic | place: Pacific Ocean | collected 2009-08-22
ATACAGGTTTTACGTTTGACTCTAACGATGACGCTGGAAATAAAGGTGCTGCTAAACCTAATAATTCTAGATGGGTTAGATTTGGAGTTATTGAAACAGCTCCTGTAAAGTCTAATTTAGATATATTCTGGGAAACAAGTTCAACTGGTTTAATAAGTGACTTAAATAACAGCTTAGACAGTTCTGGTGGACCTTTAGTTACTAGTATCTTAGAAACTGTTGACAGTGGTTTTAATTGGACTTCTTCAGCTTTTTTAAGTTCTTTTCAAATATCTGAAAACACTCCTTACTTTTACAATACAACTTCTAACACTTGGAATATAAGCGACTATGTACATGCTAATGATACTAGTTTTAACTTTGGTGGAAGTAATTATTTAGCACCAGGCGAGGAAATAAATGTACCAATGCCTAGCGCTACAACAATATCTAACTATAGTATATCTATAAACTCTTTAAAAGTTAATAACCCTTTTTCTCTTGTTGAAGCTGGTAAAATACAAAGTGATACTGGAAAAGACTTAATGTCTTATAAACTAACTGGAGAAAGTAACAAGGTTGATTCATGGCCTTTTGATCCAGGAAACGCTACTCAAGTAATGGATACTACTAGTATTTTTGGAGCACCATCAACTTTTAGCTCTAACATAGTTAATTCTTCTAGAGTTATAAGACCAATGGTTTCTTACTGGTATAACGACAATGCTTCTCAACCAACTTTAGCGTTTAGAGATGGTTATTCTTATCTACCTACAGCCGCTGGTGACTTATACACTGGACTTAGAAAAAATAGCACACCATATAATGATTTAGATGGAGTTGCATCTCTTGGTGGTGAAATAGCTGTAATGGGTAGATCTTATGATAATGTTGGTAAAGTTAAAATAAACTATGATTCTAGTGGTGGTTTAGACGTAGGTATTTCTACAGCTAAATTCTCTGACTTAATAACTAAGGATTTTGCAGGTGTTTTCAACCCTAGCAACTCTAATATAAGTGATATATTCTTTACTAGTGGTTCCTACTCTAGCGATTCTGTACATGTTAGCTTAAGTCTTGTTTCAGTGGAGTACTTCTCAGGAGGTTCTTGGAATTCTGCACCATCTAGTTTATTTACATTGCAAAATATGGGTACAGCTGCTAATGGTAGTTTTAAATATTTAATGTTTACTAATAGTTTTGCAACTTGGAACTCTACCTACTATAATAAAACATTTAGAATTAAGTTTAAATTATATACCTATGAAAATTCTACACTTCTTGAGTCTCAAGACGTGCCTTTAGAAATAGTTATGGGTCAACCAACACTTCAATAAAAAAATAATATGGCTGGAGTATATTTAGAAGTTAAATACTTTAACTCTTTTACTGTTAAAAACACTATAAAGAAGGATCAAATCTGGCAGCAGTATGAACCTTTTCCAGGTAAAGTAGTACAAAGATATTGGAATACATCTACGACAAGTATCGCTTCTCAAAATACTTTGTATTGGGCTAATTCTTTTACTTTTGAAATGGATAATGATGCTTCCACACCTGAGTCTGCTGACTATCAATTATTTAATCCTAAGAATCTTAATGATGAAGTTAGGTTACCTAGTTTTTATAGTTTACCTTACTATAACTCTACTTATGGTAACTCTTGGCATAATTTTCCAGTATACAACAATGACTTTTTCTTTCCAGATCAAACCGCAATTGGTAATGAACAAAAAAAGTTTTCTCAAGTCATACCATTTGATTCTTGGTATATAGAAGAAGCTAGAATAAGAGGTGGTTACAATAACACAGCGACAGATTATGGTGTTAGATCTTATTTACAAAATGATGATCAAAACAAGTCTACACATCGTTTTAGTTCTTTAATATACTCTGGTGTATACAACTCTAGAACAGGTATAAACCGTACTAATGTGTTTTCTATAGGTGAAAACATTACTAAGACAGTAGAGCCAGCCTATGGATCAATAGAAAGGCTATATGCTGAAGACACTAACCTAACTGTGTTCCAAGAAGATAAAATAAGTAGATCATTAGTAGATAAGGATGCTATTTATTCAGCTGAAGGTGGAGGAACTGTAACATCGTCTAACTTAGTGCTTGGTCAAATACAACCTTATTTAGGTGAGTTTGGAATTGGTAATAACCCAGAAAGCTTTGCTTACTTTGGTTATAGAAAATACAATGCTGATAAAAATAGAAACGCTATATTAAGGTTATCAAGGGATGGTATAACTGAAATATCACAATATGGTATGTCAGATTATTTTAGAGATGAGCTTAGAAACATAGATAGCAACGATTATAGGATTCAAATAGTAATGACCTTGACTAAAAACTTAGGTGTTTTTTCAAGTGATACATTAGTTGGGTCAACAGTTACATCTCTTGTTCAACCAGGTATGTCTATAACTAATACAGCTACTAATCAAACAGGTTATATAGATTATGTAGTTGCTAATTCTTTCTCTGGTGTAGCATTTACCGCACAATCAACAGATACTTTATTAGCTGGAGACTACCTAATAGAAGGTTGGCAAAAAGATAAGATTATAGGTGGTTGGGATGAGAATAGTGACTTATATACTATAACATTAAACAAAGAGGCTAGAGTAGCTTATCCACCAGCTGGTACTACTACTCAAGCTGTAGATGTAACAGCCGCTAGCTCTAAAACATTAACTTTTGATGAAAGTGTATTAGGTTGGACAAGCTTTTTAAGTTTTATACCTGATCAAATGTTTAGCTTGAAAGGTAATTTTTATACAACACAAGGTGATAGTATATACAAGCACTACTCAGACACTTCTAATAGAGCAAACTTCTATGGAACTCAAGGAGATATGAACATAACTTTTATATTTAATGATAACCCTAGTGTGACTAAAAATTTTAAAACCGTAAACTACGAAGGAAGTAATGGTTGGGAAGTAACAGAGATGTTCTCTGACAACGAGGGAGTAGATAATGGTTCTAACTATAATGATACTATAAAACCAATAAAAAGTTACGATGAAGGCGTTTATGTTGAGAACGGTGTAACTAAAAGAGTTGGTTTTACAAGAAAAGAAAATAGATACGTAGCTAATATAAGAAGTAACAATGCTACAAGACCTGGTCAAGTGATTATAAATCCTAATGGCGAAAATGTAGCAGGTGTTAAAGGTTACTTTACTACAGTTAAAATAGAAGTTGATAACACAACGGATTTAGGTGGAGCAAAAGAGTTGTTCTCTGTTGGATCTGAATTTAGTGTTTCATCTTATTAATAATAATATTATGAGTGGAAGTTTATTAGAAGGTTTTTCAAATGTTAGTCAAGGAGACGTTGGTATGGCTATGCAAGTAGCTAAAGTCTTACCAGCTATAGTTGGTTTTAGTCAAGCTAATAAAGCTAAAAAACAAGAGAAAGAATACCTAGGTAAAATAAAACAATTAGAGGAAAACAGACAGGCTATACCAAATCCATATGCTAATATTAAAAATCCATATGCAAATTTAGCTGTAGCTACTCAAGCGGCTAGAATCAAAGCAGAGGAAACTGATAAAGCGTTAGCTAATACTTTAGATACTCTAAGGGAAACAGGTGCATCAGCTGGCGGCGCTACAGCGCTTGCTCAAGCTGCTGCTAAATCAAAACAAGAGGTTTCAGCTGGTATTGAAAAGCAAGAACAAGCAAACGAGGTTTTAAGAGCTAAAGGCGAAATGGCAGTAATGCAAGCAGACGCTTCTGGTAAAATATTTACATTTAACGCTCAAGAAACTAGAGACAACGCGCAGTTAGACAGATTACAATCGTTGGCTAATATGGAGGCTCAGAAAAGACAACAAGGTCAAGCTGTTGGTATTGGTTCTGTTATGTCAGGTTTAGGTGGGGCTAGTGGGTTAATTAAACCACAAGGAGGTTCAAGTAGTGGTGGTAGTGTAGTTGAGACAGGTTTTATAATGGATGCAAGTGGAGCTGTTAGCGGTAATGCTGCAGGTGGTTAATAATTAATAAAAAATAAATATGTCGTATAGAGATCCAAGTAAAGGAGCGGTAATAAACACGTCAGGTGCGCAGATATTAAAAGGCTTAGAAGATGTTGAAAAAACATATGCTGATAGATTTAAGTTAGTTAGAGACTATGAAAACAAAGCTGAAGATGAAGAGCAAAAATATAAATCACTACTAGAAGAAACTAAAGGTTTAGAAGACCCTTCATTTGTAGAAACTTTTCAAGATGATGTTAGCGTTTTAATAGATGAAATACATGATTTAAATATATCTTCTTTTGAAGGTGACAGAGCTCTTTATTTAAAGAAGAAGAGAGAGTTAGACTCTATACTAAAAGACTTACCTAAAATAGTTGGAACACTAGATGAGCAAGCAAAGGAATTTAGTGACAAATCTAAACAAGGTGATGCTGACATTAATAGATTAAGATCTAATGATAAAGATTATGTAGAGATAATTAGAAAAATATCAGAAGACGATGGAGCTGGTCTTCAATTTAAAATAGAAAATGGTACAACATACATAGTCGATACTAAAACAGGTAGAAAGATAAACGGTAAAGGAGTTGTTAAAGGCTACGAGGGTGGTAGAGGTTTAGTCAAATACACTGAAGATTATAGTAAGCAGTTAGCTGATATAGATAAAAAAGCTTCTGCAAACCTAGAAGATTTAGAAAAAATAACAAGCATACAAAAGTTAATTAATGAAGGCAAGGAATTAAGTGATACTCAAATAAAAGACATTACTAAAGCAAGAGATGAATATGAAAGAAGGTTAAGAGACAATAACTTAGTAGATCCAGTTATAAATGAATCTACTTTTCAATCTTTTTCAGGTATAAGTGATGTATATGATGTTAATAACAAAAATCACGTAGGAGCAACTAGAGAAAAAATAATAGAAAGACTTGTTGAAGACAGGTTTCCAGGAACTGGTAAGTATGTTATTAAATACAAGCAGTCAATTGTTAAAGGTAGTGGTGAAGGTGAAGAGGAAAAAGTAACACTAACCGACTACTCTGATATATATAACGCTAGTAACAGCGTTGTTAATAACTTCAAAAAAGTTAAGGAAATTGTGCCTACTCAACCTTATAAACCTTTAAGTACTATAGAAAATCTTTTGACAACCGACTCTAACAATTTAAACGAAAAGCAAAGACAAGTTAAATCAGAAATTCAACAGTCTATTAAGGAAGCTAAAGACTGGGCTTCAAAATATGTAGGTAGAAATATTAAAATTGGTAAGCAATCTCCTGGTCAAATAAGTAAACCTGAAATAAAAGTAACTGAAGAAGGTATAAAAATGGTTGTAAATTATGGTAAAGACCAACAGGTAGTATACAACTTAAGTGATCCTAATCAGATTAAGACTTTTGAAAATAACTTAGTTGGTCAAGATAAAGGAATTACTTTAAACTCTAATGATAGCGGTGTTTTAGATTAATAATATGGATGAAATTGAAAAATTATACAACGTTATAACTAGCGAAGGTTTATATACTAAATCTTTAGAGGATTTTAACAATCAGTTTTCTGACAATACTTATAAAGAAAAAGTATTTGACGTTGTAAGTGAAAAAGGTTTATACACTAAAGACTTTGATAGTTTTACATCTAAATATAGTGTTTACGATGCTGGCGTTGAAACTCCTGAAGATACAGATGTCGTAGAGAGAGTTGACACTGAGGTTGAAACTGAGCCAGAGAAAAAACAAAAAAAGACAGAAGTTGACATTCATGGTTGGATGGATAGTGAAGAAAATGTTTTTAACCAAACACCTAGTGAGCTTAAAAAAACTTTGATAGCGGCTTATCCCGACTATCAATTTAGTACAAGGTATGAAACAACTAATCCTTTTTTAACAAGTATAGGTTTAGAAAAGGCAGCTGCAGAAACTTTTGACTACTATAAAGATAAAGAAACAGGTGTTAGAATGATAGATCCTAAATCTGGAAGCACTTTATTTATACCTAATTTATCATCTTATAAAAAAGAAGATTACAACAAAATAGTTGAAAAAGCTAAAAATAAAATCAAAAGTTTTGTAGAAGAAAAAGGTATTGATGAAAAAGCGTATGTAGATAGATTAAAAAAACAAAAAGATTTATTAGAAAAAGTTGATCAACAAACGTCACTAACAATTGAAGAGCAACAAGAGGTAAACAATAAATACAAAGATAATAGTATATTTAAACCTTTTGAGGAGGTTCAAACAGTACAAGGACAAATACCTGGAGCTAGTGGTTCAATTAGAAAGAAAGTAACTGTTTTTCCTTACCAAGAAGATCTAAAGCTTGCTAAAGAGTTAATGATAGAGCAAATAGCACAAGAAAATTTAAAAAGATCTCTTGATAATAAACTACCTAAAGAACCAAGCGAGCTAGAGGTTCAAAACTTTACTAGAAATATTTTAATGTCAAGAGATGTTGAGGAGATAAAAGATACTAGATTTACTAAGTATCTTCAAGATAATGACGAAGAAATGCAAGCTGTCTTAAAGTTCTATAAAGCAGCTGAAAAAACTAAAGAGATAAAAGAAATAGCTCCACTACAAGAAATACAAGAAGCAGGTATAGAAAAATTAAATTCTGCAGAAGTGTTGGGTAATAGAGTTGTTGTAGAAGATTTTGAAGACATATATTTAACACCTGGTAAAAACTGGATTGCAGATGAAGAAGAAGAGTTAATAGAACTTGATAATGGTAAGCTTGCACCTAAGTCTAAGTTAGATGAATATGTAGCAGCTTCAAATGGGTTAAGAAGTCAAAAACAAGTTTTACTAGATAGACAAAAATTAATAGATTCTAAGACAGACAAAGTAAAAGATATAGACGCTCAGTTTGATTTACTAAGAAGAGATTACGATAATTGGAACAAATTTGCTTATAATGTAACTACAGGTTTTACAAGTATAGGAGCTGGATTAGCTTATGGCGTTGGTAAAGCTGTTCAAGGTTTTACATACATGTCCGAAATGGATAATGATCACTCTATGTCTAGCGGTGTTGGAGAGTTTTTAGATAAAAAAGCTTTAGAGTTTACTGAGTTTAAAGAAAAAACTAAAGATAAGCTTGCTAAAGATGTTTCTTTTAAAAACGCGTTTAGCTCAGCAAGCTCATTTGGTAACTTTGTGGCTCAAGAAATGGGGCAACAGCTACCTATATTAGCTACTATAATAGCTTCAGGTGGAACTGCTTCACCATATGTTATAGGTGGTTACGCTTCTGGAGAGAAGTATATGGAGATGGATGTGGAAGATATTAAGTCTGGTAAAGAAAGAAGTGAGTTAGAGAAGTTTGGTGTTTCAGCTGGATATGGTTTAGCTGAGTCAGTGTTTGAAAGATTAACTACTGTTGAAATATTGAAAAGAGGCAAAAACTATCTTAGAAATGCTAAAGATGGAAGAGTACTTTTCAAAGACATGAACGAAGCTATAAAGCAACAGTTTAAAGAGCAAGGTAAAAGAGTTTTTGTATCAGAGCCTGCGTTAGAATCTTTTGGTGAAGGCATGACTCAGATGACTCAAAATTTATTAGATGGTAAACCAATAATGGACAACGTTGACCACGCTATGTTCACTGGCGGTATGATGGGTGTTGGAATGTCTGCATCACCTGTTATGTACGGTATGGCTATAGCTAAATTTCAAGATCCTAATCTATATAAAGAATATAATTCTAATATAAGTGAAATTGCTAAAATAAACGTTAAGCTTGATAGTGATAATCTTACTAATAACACTAGAAGTATACTGCGAAAACAAAGAAGAAAGCTATCTGAAAAAGCAGAAGAAAATTTAATGGACATAGAAAAGTTGACTATTAACTCTATGTCACCTAAATCTTTTGAGAAATACAATGAGATAAGTGTAAAGCAAGAAGAACTTAGAAATGAAGCTGAAAAAGTAATAAACAACGATCAGTTAAGTAAAAAAGATAAACAAGAAGAGTTAAAAAGACTTCAAACTGAATTTAGTAATATTCAAAATTCAAGAGATATTTACAGAAGCCATAAATCTTTTGGTAATAAATTTGTTTTATTAAGGTCTGGAACTGAGCAAGATCAAGCTAGGTATCAAGAATTAAACCAGGAAGCTATAGATAATATTAGAATTAAAAAAAATGAAGCAGCTGATTTTGTTCCTGACAGCAAAGAGGTAAACCAAGAAGCTTATAATTTATTTTTACGAGATCAAATAATTGATAGGGTAGATCAAGCAAATAAAAGTAAAGGCGTTAACATAAAATTAGTTAAAAAAAATAAAGATGCTTTAGAATTAGTTAACGAATCTAATTTAAGTGATAAAGATAAAAAAGAATTAATAGATGGTATAAAAGATGGTAGCCTTAACGGTGTAGACAATATCGAAGGTTCTAGTTATGTATTCATGCAAAATGCTATATCTAATGAAAGATCTTCCACTTCTGTACACGAACCTGGTCATGAAGTTTTTAAACAAATATTAGATACCGACGCGGGTAGTTTTAAATTTCTACAAGAAGAAGTTACAAATTGGTTAGCTAAAAACGATAGAGATATGCTTAGTGTTATATATAACAATATGACTAAGTCAGGTAATCAAATGCTTCAATCTGAAGAATTTGTTATGGAATTTTTAGAGCAGATTGATCAAGGAAATATAAATTTTGATAAAACCGCTAATAAACAATTAGCTTCATTATTTGGTTTTATGTCTAGCAAGGCTATGAAAGAAAATGGTTTTGACTTAGATCTAAAAGGACAAGAAGATGCAGTTAGCTTTTTAATAAATTTAGCTGGTAAGATTAAAACTGGAACTTTAACAGAGCAAGATATAGTAGAGGCTAGAGAGTCTAAAGTTATACAAAAAGTAAAAGAAGACACTAATGAAGCTATTATTAAAAATGTTTTAAAAGAAGTTGGTATTAAAAAATCAATGTCAGAAACTACTGAAGAAAGAAAGTCTAGACAAGATAATAGAAATAAACTTTTAGATAAAGTATATAATGAACAAGCTTTAGATGAAGATGGAAAACCAGTTAGTAAACAAGAGTTTAGTGAGTTTTTAGAAACTAGAGAAGGTAAAGATTTTGTAGCTGAAGTTTTAATGATGTCTTATAATGACATGCTAGCTATAGTTAAAGGTGATGAGCTTAAAGTAGATTTTAATCCAATAATAAAACATATAGAAGCTTTTAATCCACAAAAGAAAGTTACAGAAGGTAAGTTTGATCTGAAAGGTTATTTTGGTAGGTTTTTAAAAGTAAAAACACAAACAGGTTCTAAGCAAGTGGCTAAAACAGATGCGCCAAAAGGTACTATAAGAATAGATCAAAAAAGAGAAGGAGCAAGAGATATTGATATAAAAGATACTTCTAAAACACCTGACATAGATACTAAAGCTGAATTAAACTTTAGAAATAAGTTGAAGATAAAAACAGGTGGAGACTTATATAATTCTATACTTAAAAAAGCTAAAATAATTTTAAGTACTTTATCTACTAATTTAACTGTACCTAAAACAAATATAACATTAAAAGAAGTAAAAGCTAAGTTACAGGAAAACCCTAACAACAATAAAGCTATAGGTAACTTAAATAAAATATTTAAAGACTTTAGAAAAACTTTAAAAAATGCTTTTGATACTCAATTGTTTAAGGAGATTAAAGATTCTATGGGTACTAGAGAGGCTTATAATGAATACTTAAGATCTAATAAAGAAGCTATATTAACAGGTTTACCCATAGCTGATTTAGTAGCTATGCAAAAGGCTAAAGGTGCTGACAAAATATTGGTTAAACCCATTAAAGAGAATTTATCACCTAATGAAATAAAAAAATACGAAGGAAGTGAAGATCTAATGTACACTAGTCCAACATCTGGTCCTACAGTATATGAAAGATTAAATCCTAGTGATAAAGAGTTTGTTGATTTTTTCAATGTTAGAGGTAGAAAAGATGCTTTAGCTAGAAACATAGCAGGTAAACTAGGTGAAGATGCCACTATGGAAACTTTAGCTAGCGAAGATGTAATGGATGCATTTCTTACTAAAAACCCTACACTAAAACAAATACCTACAGATATGCTTAGTAACTCTATTGCTCAAGCAATTGACTCTGGCATTAGTTTAAAATTCAGTAGCAACGCTCAAAAAGAAGTGTTTAAAGAATATGGTAATGATTTTGTAGAAAATTTAAAAGAACAAAACCTAGGTGTTAATAGAAAATCTATTGAAGCTGCTTTATATAAAACATTTATAAATGAAAATCCTACTAAAGTATGGGGTGAAACAATAGAAGACCAACAAAAAACATTATCTAAGTTTGCTAAAGACTTAGTTAATCCTGTAAAAAAGTATTTAAAGCCAGAGGGTAAAAGATCACTTAAAGCTTTAAAAGCTGTTCCAGATTTTGGAGAGTTTACATTAGAAGAAATAGCACAGAAGGAGTTAGATACAAACTTAATTAAAATTTTGGATCTAAAAAAAGATGGTGTAAAAAGTCTTGCTGAAGAATCAGAAGCTCCTGGAAATGTAACTCTTATGAGGGAATTAGAAGCTGACTTTGTAAATTATTTAGTAGATAAATACGGTAAAGTAAAAGCTGTTAAAATAGCTCTTACAATGTTAAAAGGTCACAATGCTACTTCTGCTAAAATAGGAGCTACAAACTTAGGTGCTCTTAGTGAGCTTAATGAAAAAGGAAAAAAGAGACAACCAAGATATCAGTATTTTGAAGGTTTAGAAGATTTTGTAAACTCTACTTTAAAAACTATACCAGGTGTAGAAATAAAAATTGGTAAAACTAAAGGTGATTCACCAAAAGCTTTTATTGAGTCTATAGTTGTTGATAAAAAACCTATTGAACCATTTGGCAGTAGAGAAAGTCAAACCTCTAAAAGCAAGGAACACTTTGAAGAGACTTACGATAAAAGAAAAAAAGAATCTCAAGAAGCTTGGGATGTTTTAACAGAGTATTTAGATTTCATGCATAAAAATGGTAATAATCTAACTTTTGCTTTAACAATGATGGCTTTAAAGAGTAACATGGATACTATATTAAAGTCATCAGCTTTAGCTAAGTATTACTATGTTGGTCCAAGAATGAGTCCTAGTAAGCTAAGGTATGAACACATGATACCTACTGAATACGTAGCTTTAAAACTAACTCAACATTTTGTTGGTGAAAAAATAGACCTACAAGCTTTAAAAGATAAGTACAATGTAGCTATAATACCAAAAACTATGGATGAGAACATAAATGTTCAGCTACAAAAATCTATGCCTTCTTTTTGGAACGAAACATTATCTGAGACAGAAAGATATTTTAATGACTTAATGTTAGGTTATCAAAATATGTATGCTTTAGAAGTTGTTGGAGGTAAAAACAAAGGTGAAATTATTGGTGAAAACTTTTTAGAATTAAATGATGAGGTTATAAAAGCTAAAGATTTTAACATAGAAACATTATCTAACGAAGTTATTAAATTTAAAAAATCAGAAAGCAATAGTGATGTAATTAGTTACGCTAAAACAGTTGATGAAGCTTTAGCAATAGCTCGTAACCCTAATGCTCCAGTTAAAAAGATTAGAGTGTTTGATTTTGACGACACGTTAGCGACTACTAAATCTGACGTTTTATTCACAACACCTGATGGAACTAAAGGTAAATTAAATGCTGAAGAATTTGCTAAGCAAGGATCTAAACTATTAGAAGAAGGCTATGTATTTGACTTTTCAGAGTTTAATAAAGTAACTGATGGCAAGCCAGGTCCATTATTAGATATAGCTAAAAAAATACAAGAAGCTAGAGGAACTGAAGACGTTTTTGTATTAACCGCTAGAGCACCTGAAGCTCAAGTAGCTATTAAAGAGTTTTTAGACAGTGTAGGTTTAAATATACCTATTGAAAATATAACTGGATTAGGTAACTCTACTGGAGCTGCTAAAGCCAATTGGATAGTAAACAAAGCAGTTGATGGTTATAATGACTTTTACTTTGCAGATGACGCTTATCAAAATGTTAAAGCTGTTCAAGACGCTTTAAGTCAGTTAGATGTTAAATCAAAAGTACAACAAGCTAAAGTTAAATTTAGCAAAACTGTTAACGAAGACTTTAACAAAATAATAGAACAGAAGACAGGTATTGCATCGGAAAAAGTATATTCAAAAGCTAAAGCTAAGGTTAGAGGCGCTGGTAAAGGTAATAAAAAATTCTTTATACCTTACTCAGCTGAAGATTTCATGGGATTAATATATCCATTGTTAAGTAAAGGTAAGTTAGGTGATAGTCAAATGGCTTGGTTTAAGCAAAACTTACTTGATCCGTATGCTAGAGCTGTAGAAAACTTATCTACTGATAGACTACAACTTATGGAGGACTTTAAAGCACTTAAAAAAGCTTTAGAAGTACCTAAAAATCTTAGAAAACAAAATGATACAGGTTTTACCAATGAACAAGCTGTAAGAGTTTACTTGTTTAATAAGATGGGTTATGATACACCTGGACTTTCTAAAACTGATTTACAAGATCTTATTAATATAGTTAATTCAGATGGGTTATTAAAAGCTTTTGCAGATCAATTAATGAACTTAACTAAAGGTGATGGCTATGCTAAACCTGGACAAAGTTGGTTAGCAGGTACAATAACAACTGACTTAATAGATGTATTAAACACTGTTAAACGTAAAAAATACTTAGAACAATCTGGATTTTTAGAAAATGCTGATCTTATATTTAGCGAAGAAAACTTAAATAAGTTAGAAGCTGCTTACGGTGAAAAGTATAGAGAGTCTATGGAAAATATACTTAAACGTATGAAGTCTGGTAAGAATAGATTGTTTAGTGGTAATAGATTAAGTAATAGAGTGTTAGACTATGTAAACGGTTCAATTGGTACTATAATGTTCTTAAATGCGAGATCTGCTGTACTACAGACTATATCTTCTATAAACTTTATTAACTGGAGTTTTAATAACCCTATAAAAGCTGGTAAAGCATTTGCTAATCAAAAGCAATACTGGAAAGATTTTATGGATCTTATGAACTCTGATTATTTAATGGATAGACGTAATGGTTTAAAATTAAATATATCTGAAAGTGAAATAGCAGATGCAGCGTCAACAAGTAAGAATAAAGCTAAAGCAGCTATAAATTATATATTACAAAAAGGTTTTGCACCTACTCAAATAGCTGATAGTTTTGCTATAGCTTCAGGTGGTGCTACATTTTATCGTAATAGAATAAATGATCTTATAAAAAACGAGGGTTTAACAGAAGCAGAGGCTAAAGAAAAAGCAATGCTTGAGTTTAGACAAATAGCTGAGACATCTCAACAGTCTTCAGATCCTAGTAAAATATCTGCTCAACAAGCAAGTGATTTAGGTAGAGTTGTATTAGCTTTTGCTAACACACCTATGCAATATGCTAGATTACAAAAAAGAGCTGCTCAAGATTTAATAAATGGTAGAGGTGATGCTAAGTCTCATGTAAGTAAAATAATATACTACGGTGTTGTGCAAAACATAATATTCAACGCTTTACAACAATCACTATTTGCTTTAGGTTTTGGAGATGATGAAGACGAAATGACAGCTAAAGAGCTAGAGGCACACGAGAAGGATAAAAACAAAAGATACTATAAAATAGCTAACGGCATGCTAGACTCTCAACTTAGAGGTTTAGGTGTTGCTGGAGCTACCACAAGTGTTATTAAAAACTTCTTGTTAGATATATACGAAAGATCAGATAGAAAGCGTCCTGAGTATGTTGATGCTGTTTATAAGTTATTACAAATATCTCCACCTATTAGTTCTAAAATATCTAAAGTTAGGCAAGCGGCTTATCAATTTGATAGTAAGAAACGTAGAGAAGAAATATTTGAAAAAGGTTTTAGCTTAGATAATCCAGCATATGAAGCTGGTGCTAAAGTATTGTCAGCCACTACTAATATACCTCTTGATAGAGTTTATAACAAAATAAATAATATTGAAGCAGCATTAGCTGAAGATACAGAAACTTGGCAAAGTGTAGCAATGCTTGCTGGTTGGCCAGAGTGGCAAATAAGACCAGATAAAAAGAAAGTAAAAACTACTTCAAGTAGTAAACCTGCAGAAAGTAAAAAACAAACATACGATAGTTCTGTTAAAGTTAGTTTTTAAATAAGATAAGGAACAAAATAACTGGGCACCATACCCAAAGTTCCTGTAACCCAAGGGGGATCGAAAGATCCCTCTTTTTTTTTGTTAGTGTAAAGTTAACACTAATATATGGAAATAAAAAAACCCCACTGTAATAGTAGGGCAATGGTGTTTTATAGTACAGTCGCATTTGCAATTGGATTGCAGAGTGGCTACATAACTGTCTTAATAAGAAGTTATAGAAAAGATAAAAAGGGTAACCGCTAGAAAGTGATTACCCTTTTATTATTTAGCAGCCTTGACAAAGACCTTCACATAGTTCACACATAGTTTAAGTTTTAATAGTTATTTAGGTTTTTTGTGGCCATAACCTTTTTTCTTTAATTCTAGATGTTTTTTATAAGTGTTAGCCATTACACCTTTACCTTTTTTAGGATACATCATATGTGGTTTAAATTTATCTGCCATTGTTTTGTTTTTAATTAAGTAATTTCACAAGCACCGCCAGCGCAAGCAAGCTCACCACTAAGATCAGTGTTATCTTCGGATTCGAGTACATTTTCTAAGTTTATATCTTTTAAATGTTGTAACTTATTTATATAAGTTCCTTCGTCTATATCTTCAAAAGGTGCTTGAGTATATGTTCCACCATCAAACGGTAATACAGATAAACCATTATAGTATTTTCTGTTTTCCCACATCCACTCTCCAGCGTCAACCCATTCGTTTTCTTTTAAACTTACAGTAGCTGAAACATTGTGAGTATTGCTACCTTTTCTATGACCAGGTACGACCCACTCCATAGCTACTTTCTTTATACGTTCAAGCAATTGAAACGGTGATTCAGTTCTAAGTATAGAACCTTCAGGTGCTTTTTGTGGTATACTAATAACAGCAGTGTCATGAGGTCTAAAAAACTCATCTTCAATTAAAGCAGGGTGGTTTTCAACTAAATATTTGTATATACTTTCGTTTTTACCAACCCTGATTCTACGGACATAATAATCATTATGCCATGCATGAATACCAGATGATGTTCCTAACGCCAGAGATGTTGTCCCTGCAGGCTTTACGGTTGTACATCTTGCAGCTGAATTAATTCCAATTGCCTTTGCTACTCTTGTGTTTTCGCGCTTTACTAATTGAGCGGCTTTCTGCATGTCGTATCCTAGGACTGTTCCACTCCCGATTCCAGTCATTGAAACCCCTATCAGAGCGTCCTTTTCCGTTGTCTCTCGCCATATGTCTCTTAAATAATGAAAGTCAGTGTAACCTGCTTGTAACGTTCCTATGAACGCAGCTGCTTTCACTCTATTGTTAAAATCTTCTTGTGATTCAATATCACTAGCATTTACTTCACACAGGTTACAAAACTGATATGGTCGTAAAGCTATCTCGCAACAAGGGTTTGTACCCCAGTCTTTATCATTGTTAAAATATATTCCAGGTTCACCTGCACCTGATAATTCTACACGTTTCCATAGATCCATAAAGAACTGTTTAGTAATTTTATGTCTCATAAGAACAGCAGAGTTATTAGCACGGCCACGCTGTGGATTAGTCTCCCACCAGTCACCTGACTTACAGCTTATCATCTGATCGTCGTCCGCTGAAAACAGACTTATCAATGCTGCTCGACGTATACCACCAGCTAATACTGCGTCTGCAATATGGCAAACTATATCGTGTGTCTCTATAGTGGATAGTGTATCTCCATCTGCTTTTGAATCTAAAACTCCTGTTATCTTTACAATACATTCTTTAAGTGGTTGAGGTCCTGGTGCTTTACCACCGGACGTTACTAATAATGCTCCTTTTTTCCTTATATCAGAATAATCAAACTCTACTTTTGACGATCTTCTTTCACCAAAATAAGATTTCATTAACACTTTTATAGCGTCAGCCCAACCTTCAATTGAGTCACCTATTAGAAACCTTCTAGTTCTTTTGTTATAAGGTTTGTTCAATGGAGGTAGTTTAGCTACATGATGCTGTTGTACGGAGTAACCAACACCAGTACCACCAAGCAATAAGAACATTATCTCATTAAACGATTCAATATGATCAATAGGTAAGTAAGCACAATTATAAACACGATTAGGTGATATCTCAATAGGTTTACCACCGAACTGAAGCGAACGCATAGATGGTAATACCTTTTTGCTATACACACTTTTATATACTTCTTCAATTTCATCTTTTAAATCAGGGTATTTCTTTTGGTGCATGGCTTTGTTTCTAGTAACAAGCTCAGCCCAAGTTTCTCTTCGGTTTAGTTCAGGTATATATTTAGCATACTTCATGTATACTGTTATTTCAGATAATATCTTATTTGACAACTCCATCTTCTTCTTTATCTTCTTTAGTTAAACTTTCTTTTAGTTTCTCTATAGCTTCGTCGTAACCATCCATAAGCTTTACAGTCTCTAATGTTCCAACAGCTAAATCCCTTAGCTGCGTATTCTCATTGATTAATTGCTGTGCAACGTTTGTCAATGCTGTTATTTTATTTTGCATCTCTAGCAAAGTACTTTCTTTCATATTCTACAAGTTCTTTATATTTTAAATACCCTTTTTGTTCTATGCTCCAGTCTATAAACTTCTGCAATTGTCTTTCAGCATATTTCCTTCTAGCTAGGTCTTTCTTTTCCCAAGGATTAAGCTCACGGTTTCGTCGCATTCTTTTTGATTTTGTGGTTTATATAGAGTAACGCTATGAAGTCGTTCGCTGACATACTTCTTAAATAGTTTCCAACGTATAGGAAAAGATTCGTTTGCCCTTCCTTTACACTCAATGATAAATCCTGTTCCTGTAAAATCAGGTGTGTAAGAGATCTTAAGTATTTTCTTGCTTCCGCGATCTTTGTACTCGCCCTTTCCATTTCCTTGTCGTTCATAACTTTCATTGTTAAAGTCAAATGAAGGGGTAAGTTCATACTTTACCCCTTCGTACTCTGCCTGTATACCTGCTTCTTTCAAAGCTTTATACATATATGCTTCTAGTCCTGACTTAAATTCTATACCATCTACAACTTTTTTCTTAGCTCTAACCGGACCGCGTTTTTTACGACGCAATATCCGAGACATAGTAAGGTAAACCGTTAACACTCTCGCCATAGACTTTGTCTTTAGCTTCAGCCAACTCATCTTTAGCTGCCTGAATATATAATATTGCATCCATTAATTCTTCTTGCACATCGTTTAAATAACCCGCTAAGTCTTTAACACCAGTCTTACGTTCTGAATCTAATGTTTGTCCATACTTTTTAAAGCCTACGTCTGATCGACCTACAAACTTATCTACAACTGTTTCTACAACAGGATCTCTGAATTTTATTTCTTTACTTATCATCTTTTACAAATGTTCCGTTAACCATTTTACCAGTTCTTTTCGATATAACCTCGTAAGCTCCTTTTATACAGTCTTCAATAGTTGTTCCACCTAAGTGTGCTAGATTAGTTAATACAACGACCATATCACCGATAGCGTCTTCAAATTCTGCTTGATCGTTTTTTAATACTGCTCTACCAAGCTCACCTGCTTCTTCCATTAGTTTACAGAACTGAGTTTTAGTATCGCCTTTAGTATATAAACCACGTTCTCCAGCCCAGTCTCTTATTAGCTGAAACTGACTATTTGTTTTTAAATAATCTTTATTCCAAGTCATACCTCTTTTGTTTGACTTGCCATTAGTTGCTTTAGCTCTTTCATCTAGCATATCAGCATACTCTTGTAAGTTATATTGAGTTAGCATTTGAGCAAAAGCCTTATTATATATGTAGCTTCTTTCGGTGGTATACATTGATGTTCTAGCGTTTTTAACTATCCAATCAACTGTGTTTTTATTTATTTCAAAAGTACCGTGAGTTGTTTCCCATTTTTTACCCATCTCATCCATTAGTCTACCTTTTAATTTGTTTAATGGTACTGGAAATGTAGATGTTTGTTCTGTCGCGTTTATTCTCATTTTAAATAATTGTTTATATGGTTTATGGTCTACTCGATAGCCGTAAGACTGTTGAAGTTCTAACTCGCGGCTTGATATATAATCTATATCTGTGCTTTGTTCTAGAACTTCTATTTCGTCTAAGGCATATCCTTGTTGTTGCGTAACTCTCTTATTAAGATTACGTGTTACCCCTATCTTTTTACCCGGGATGTGGTATAAATAATATGTTAAATTTTTATCCATAATAATCAGATTTTCTTTGTGCAAGATTACCAGGACGTTGCGGATATTTGCCTAAGTCTCTTTCGTATAAATGAAGGTTATGTGCAAAGTGAAAATAACTACCTGTATCATATCCTGTTTCTTCTGCAACCATTTTCTGCATCTCTGAAAAACAATACTGATCATTGCAGAAACCAAACCAGAGATCATTAGATCGCATCGTAACACACATATTTAATCTACCATTAACAACTGTAAATTGTACTGCGTAAGTGCAAGGTGTATCTTTTTCGTATGTGTTTATTTCTTTACCATCGTATATTGATATTGCAGCTTGTCTAGTGTCTGGATTACGTCTTAGCATTGCTATAACTTTATCCAACTGTCTATTTCTTTCCCATTGATAACCATAGTTAGAATTAACATTACCTTTTTCATCAGCCATATGTCTCCATATTTGTGGTACTTTACCGTATAATTCACCTAGCTTTTTAGTACTTGGATCACCTGATTCATACCAACGCCATTCAGCTTTAGCATAATCAAGTTTCCATTTACGCCAATCAAAACTTATTATATTGTTTGTAGGATCAGTCATTTCAAAACCTATATTAAACAAGGTTTTAGTTCCTGCAAAATCTATACCGTAATGCTCTATACATTGGTACCAATATTCAAAAGCTTCATTAGCTGTTTTAAATCTATTTGCGAATGTTTTTATCATAATAAAATTTATATAGTTCCATAACCTTCGGCCATAATTCTGTTGGACCATAGGTTCCTGGACTTAATTGTTTTCTTCCGTTTACATTTACCTCTATCCAACAAGTCTTGTTACCAAAACCCTTACTGCAAGGCACGGAGTATATTTTAATACCATGTTTTATACACCATTGGTATGCTGTAGTGTTTTCTTTATTCCACATAGGGTGTTTCCATTCTACTTTTTTAGGCAGCATTTATTCCCATGGCATTTTATCTTCCATCTCAGGCATCACATGTGGTACAAAGCAGCCAGATCTTGGCTCCCATGTAAAAAAGGCTTCGGCTCCATTTTCACCGAGGTTTTGAAACTTACACTTAAGTATTTTAACTTTAGTTGTTTTAGCTTCATAATCACGATGTACAAGTAAACCGTGGTAACTAGCATCATACCATTCACCACCGCCTTTAATATTGTACATAGTTGGCTCTTCAATTTTACCTTCTCCATTTTTATACATTTTAGTAGGGTGTGCAACTATCATAACTAATACATCATACTTTTTAGCAAAGGTTTCAATCTTAGTTAAGTACTCCATTGTATAACGGTTAACATCTTCTGTGTGACAGTCAACGTCTCTAACCTTATTAAACGGATCTATAACTAAACATTTAATTCCTTTACGCTTTACAAGCTCAGCTCCTTTACGTAATACAGATTCTAATGTATAGCGTTCCATATCTATAAAGAAAAAGTTATCATTAACATGATTAGCTACCTCGTTCCATTTATCTCCACCAATATGACCTTTATCAGGCATATCACCCCATACTTTACGCATTAACTTATGTGCGTGTAAATATGTTGGTGCGTTCTCAGGAGATGCGTAAGCTGTTTTCCATTGGTATTCTTTATTATAACCTACACACATTTGATCTACAAAATCTGATTTACCAGAACTAGGTATACCGGTTACAGTTATAAACTGTCCTGTGTATGTACTAAATATATCATCAAAGTTATTTAAACCTATTTGATAACCTTTTTTAAAACCATTACGTACAAAATCAGTTATCTCATCTTCAATATCTCTAAACGTTGTAACGTTTTCAAGAGGTACAGGCTTAGCATTGACTATTCTACCTAATAGATCTTTAGTACCGTACTTTAATAAATATTCGTTAGCATCTTTACAATCATCAAATGTAGCTAAGAAACAAGTCTCAGCTCCAAGTCTACGAACTAATTCAGCCTGTAGGGCTTGCCCTGGTGCATCAGAATCAACCGCAATAATTATCTTAGACATATCATCAAAATAGTCAATACAGTTGTCTAGATAGTCTAGATTATTCGTGTTCAGTGTAGCTCCATTTGGAACTGATATTGCGTTTGGTATACCAGCTTCGTGCAAAGCTAACACATCCATTTCGCCTTCAACTATTATACAAGTATCATGGCCTACAATATTATCTATGTTATAAAATACTTTTTCAGCTCCTTTGTATAACTTAAAGTTTTTACGAGCATCTCTATATTTAACATTAGTAAGTTGTCCACCTACATAATAATTAAACTGGATAGTATTCTCGGCTTTGCCGGTTTGTGGCATGTATTCAGATCCTGTAGATACTTTTAATTCATCTAACGTATCTTTAGATATACCACGTGTTTTAAACCACTCTAGTGTTTTATCAACTACAAGATCAACCTTTTTAACTTCAGGCATAATATAATCACGTTCAGCTTTACCCTTACGTTTGTATGTATGTAGTTGAAAACTGCTATCACAGTTATGGCAAGTACCGAGACCACGCTCCCAATCATAAGAAGCACATTTAGCTTTCTTATTCTCAGGTTTCCTAGAAGACGAACACAGGGGACAAATCCCCTGCGTTTTACCTGCTTCTAAGCCGTGCTGATTAAAGTTCTCAATTAAGAACCCGTTGATCTCTATTTCTTCGACTTGCATTTAATTTAATTAAAATGGTAGATCATCAGCTACTTTAGCTTGTGGTTTTGGTTGTTGTGGTGCTTGACCGTTTTGCTCGTATGGTATTTTATCAGGGAAAGTTCCATTAGTCCAAACAACCTTAACATTACCTAAGTATTGCTTTGGTGTTTTAGCTTCTCTTTCTTCTTTTGTTTGATCCATTGTTACTGGTCCTTGATTACCAAACTGATCCGGTTCGTCATTGATGGTGATTGTTATAGGTAGGTATTTACCTTTTTTACCTTCAATTATTTTTGATTTGTCTATTGCATTTAAGTTAATGCTTGCTTTAATTATTCCTGCCATTATTATAATGTTTGATTAATAAAATATTGATGAGGGTCAAATCCCTCTGTATTGTAAAATAGATCATAAGCTTCTGAAGCTTTTTCAACCTTTTCTTCACCTGATTTGTAGAACTTATCAGAACAGTCAAATAAACCTATTTGACCAGTCTTCTTATCTATCGCTATGAATATAAACTCATAACCAAACATTTTACTGTATATATAAGCTTGGCTATCGTAGTTATACTTTTTAGCGTTCCATTTAAAGTTATCAAGATCTGAAGTTGTTTTAAGATCTATTATTAATTTTTCATTGTGATTAACAACGTCTGCTTTGCCTTTCCACATTTGGCCGTATAACTCAGTTATGTTTGGGACTTCATACTCGCCTTTCTCCTCATTGATTAAGTCTCTACAAACTTTGTTATCTAAAACCTTAGATATTAAAGCTTCTACTAAATCAACTTCATGCTGTAGTAAACACATTTCACCACCAGACATTTCTTTATATGCTTTAGTGTTTCTGCTACTAGACTCTACTATTTTAAAGTTTTTTAGTTTATCAGGTTCTAATATAGCAGTGTGAAAATAGCCTCCTACTAAGAAGTGGGGATTTGTCTTACTTGGTTCATGTAGTCCTAATGGATTTGTTAGTAACGTTTTTATGTTCGAGTTACTAAGAAATTTAGAACCAAACTCTCCATAGTAATGTTCATCTTCTCTAAGTTTATTTATTATATCGTCTCTTTTCATAGTGTTAGCATCTCTTCATGCTTTTTTGTAACTACGTATTTAGCTTTAATAGCATCAATACTACCGCCTTTATTTATATACTCTTTTGCTTTAGCTAAAGACTCGTTGGTTAGTTTTTGTTTACTAGTAGTTGCTTTACCGTGTTGGTTTGTTGCATCTGAATCTTGAGTGTCATCAATCAAAAACAGATTACCAAGTGCATACTTTTTACCGTATGAACTTGCAGCGCCATATCTCTGTGGCATTTGCATACCTTTTTGATCTAGATCTACACCTACTACAGCTTTAGAGTTTATTGAATCTTTACCATCAGATATTTTAGCAGTAACCTGCATAACTGGTGGGTCATATGATACTAGCTCTTCATCTACTGTAACTGTAACGCTTAGCTCCTTTAAAAAGGGTTTTGTTGCTTCGAGAATGTCTTCGGCAGAACGGAAATTGTACTTACCGAATGAATTAAACCTACTCTTCTTCGATTTAAATTCAACTTGGATTTTACTTAACTTTTCGTTAATTGTCATATATATATTATTACGTATTTATTTACTGTTTTACAATGGTAACTCACAGATAGTCAAGTACTTGCGAGTGATCCACGTTTGCTATTAATTTTTCTACAGCTTGTTTTTTTAGCTCAGAAACTCTAACATAAGCTGATACACCTTTTATTTCTAATGCAGCTGCTATTTCATTAGCTGACCATTTAGGACCATCTAAACCATAGCTTTTATTAAGCACAAACGTTTCGTTAAACTCAAGGTGTTTGTTGAGTAGACTTAGTATGTATGCGTTTAATAAAACTTCATTATAAGGATCTGCTTTATCAGGTATTTGATATACCATATCTTCGTCATCTTGTTTAGCATCTATTGATAAGAATATAGAGTTAAAAAACATTGCAACCATTTTTTCATCTTTACCTTTACGCATTTCATTAAGCTTATGTTCAGGTATACGCATTGTACCTCTGTTTCTATCTATTTCTCTACGTATTCCACCACGTATTCTTTTAGCTAGAAAAGATTTTAATGTTTTCTCTATATCTTCTGATTCAAATAATCTAGTTCTATCTATTTTATCTACAGCTTTACATAGTTGTAAACTACCTTCTTGAATTATATCCATAATAGACATAACGCCAGAGGCTTCTTGTGATGTTGCAAATTTTCTACCTATGTTTTCTACTAAAGGTAAGAATATTATTTTTAATTCTGTAGGTGTGTAATCTATAAACCTTTTAATTTTTATTCGTTCAATAGACAGCTTAACATCGGTTTTCCACCTAACATAGTTTTTTATATTATATTTTTTCATTTTCTATATTTAATAAGTCTTTTTCTTTTCTTAGTTGTTGACTCATATTTCTATGTATTGTTCTACTTGAACAGTTTAATATTTTAGCTATATTAGCTATAGTTACTCTATTACCAGCGTCATTTAAGTCTAACATACATTGGTATATTGCCTCTTCGTTAGCTACGTTTTTCCTACCTATAACAGTACCAACTATACTTAATTTTTCTATAGTTGATAAACCAGTACCGTCTTTAAATACTACTTTACGTAACTTGTTGTTTGGTGGTTTTTCAAGGTTTTGTAAGCTAACATATTCTATTATGTTATTTAACATTAAATTAGAAATATCAAACGTTGTAAAACCGTTCTGCTTATTACAAATGTGTATAGCAAGCTCATTGAACTTAGTTATATCCATGCTTGGGTTTAACCACCAAAGAGTTAATAGGTGCCATTTTAAAGATCTTAATGTATTTATCTTTGCTTTGCTACTAAACAGACTATAATACCCATAAGTACCCTCTTCATAATACCAACCCCAATCATATTCTTTAGTGGGTTGATCTTCTGAATATTTACGGTATATGATGCGGTTATCATTTAAATATTTCATAGCGCGTTGTGACATTAGCCTACTACTCTTTATTCTTAGAACCTATGTCACATAATCTTTCATACATCATTGCTTCATTGTAAACATGTTCTATAAAACTTTCGTTATAATCTTGTATAATTTCTTGGAAATTTCTTTTTGATTCTCCCATATTAAGGTTTTAATAAGTGTAAATATCTGTTATATTTTAAATATAAATCTCTAGTTGTTTCATCAACAGTACCAAGTAAACAAGCTTCTTTACATAATTTACTACGTAGTTCTAAAGTTCTACGTCTAACGTAATCTACATGCTTGCTGTATTTTAAGTATTGTTGTAGTATATGTTTTCTTCTTCTCATTCGTAATGTTTATCTAGTAGCATGTTAGCAACTTCTTCACTAATCATATTTTCGTTATATAGTTTCCATATCAGCTTTCTCATAAATCTTTTCGTTTTTGTTAGCTACTGTATATTTTTCACCGATGTAGTAATTCCAGTAAGCTTTAACACTACATTCGTCTTTAAATTCGTCAGGCATACACTGAGGTGGCTGTTTAAAACCCTTGCTTGGTATACCATTTGGTAATCTGTATAATGGTAAGAAACACTTATTAATTGATAAATGAATTTTACCGTATCGTTTAGTATATTCTTTACCTAACGCTATCATGTGGTTAAACAGCCAGAAGTAATGCTCATCACTTTCACGTGTCCATATTGTTGATGGATGATTGTAATGAGCCTTTTTGTAAGGTATATAACTGTTGTCGTAGTCATATTGTTCAGCATAATGATGATGTGCTGTACAAAGCATCTGGGCTGATTCTAAGATCATCTTAACAACGTGTTTGTTGTATTGTACCTTAGCAGCAATAACAGGGTCTTTATGTAAATAAAATATATTCATATAAATATGCTAGTTATTATTAATGACCATATTATAAATATAGTTGCTATTAATCCCATAACAAACCAGTCTCTTTCGTCTTCGTTTCGTACAGGCACTCTACCTTGATTACCCATGCCATCATAATCTATGTCATTTTTTTCATAAGCTGCTGGTGATGGTAATCCAGAGTAATGACAGTGTTCATCTTTTTTATTCATAATTTCTTAAACATTTATAGTGTGGATGTCTGTAAGAACCTGCTTGAGTTCTTTGAAAATAAGTAAAGGTAGCACGCTGACCTATATAGTCATGAATGTTATTGAGCATACCTGCAAGATCCTTGTAGTCATACCCTTTGCCCGGTGGACAGCCGAACTCTACGCCTTCGTCATCTTGCATGATGAACTTACCAAGCGTGCCTTGTCGCTTACCTTTACCTGCTTCATAGCCTACGATAACTGCTTCGTCATCGTGGAAGTCTTTAAATTTCATAAGATCCCATGATCTTGTACCTTTATATTTGCCAGATGGTGTTCTGTATATAGAACCTTCATAACCTAGTTTAAGGTTTTTATTGTGGAACCTTTGTGCATCATCAAAATCTGTAGCTAATCTAGTAGATGTAACTTCTAGTATAGAGCTATTTCTAAACGATGGTTCAGCTAATAAAAATAAATTTCTATCTACATAAGTAGCTATTGTCATACTAGCTACGTCATACATGTGGTATTGTACTAGTTCTAAAGCTTCAGCTCTTTGTTCATCAGTTGGCTTTTTCTTTTTAACTAAAGATATAATCTTTTCAAAGTCATCTTTTAGTCCGTGATTGTAAAGCTCGCCATCAAGTATAGCTGTAGGGTTTTTTGCAAAGAAAGGCTTTAAAGCTTGTTCAATGTGTTCTACATTCATAAACTGGTTGTTAGCACGAGAGAACGCGCCTTTAGCAGTGAATAGACAACGTACGCCATCAAGCTTTGGTTGTATAAATGCAGGGTAATCCGCTTTGTCTTCATTGTATTTATGTGCTAGCATAGCTTTAATCTTCGTCTCCGTCATAATCTCCTTTTCTTAGTTTAGTTTTAATTGCATTTAATTTGCTTAATAGTATCGCTGCTTTTTCGTATTCTTCTTTGTTTTCGAATATCATAAGCAGAGTTTGTAATCTTGCAAGCTCACCTATTAGTGCTTCCTCTTCAGTCATAACGAAAGCTTCTTTGCTAGATTCTTTACCGTAAAGATCTTGCACTGAGTTGTGGAACTCGTCATCCCACTGCTGTTGTTTAACTTCAAGTTTAGCTATAATAATATCAGCTAGTTCATTCATTTGTTTTTTATCCATATTAATATTATCTATTAGTGTTCGTATTTAGTTTGCAATATGTTATACCACGAATAGCCCGTACCTTTTGAGTACGAGCGAACGTGGATAACTAAACTACTACTAATCTAACAACACGTAGTATGCTTGAGGATTATTAGTCCTAAACCAGTTTAATGCTTTTTGAAATTCATCTGTTCTTTTTTTAGTTATAGTACTTGGTGCTGATTCAAAAACCATTTGACAACCTATAATAAAGTCGTAAATGCTTAGTTCTAAGCCAGTTAGCTCATAGAACTCACCGGAAAAAGGGTTGGTAACTTGACCACCTTTTGTATATATCATGCCTTTAAACCACTTCGGTGCTGTTGGCTTCTTCGTCTTCGAGCTCATATTCTTTCTTTAAATAATTAATTTCTTCTAATGTAATATCTAGTTCTTCATTTTCTATAATATCTTCAACATATTCTGCAAATAGTTCTAACAACGTGTCGTCAAAGTAACAATCTTCATAGATAGTATCGCATATATAAAACGTTCTATCACCATATCTTATCTGCTCTTGAAAAGCATCAGGTAGATCATTGTCATAATAGTATACATCTTCACAGATACTTGGTCGATTAGGTGTGTTAGTACACATATAAACATCATAACCATCTGCAGTAGATTCACTATATATGTGACAATCTACGTTGTCAAAGTCTGATACATCTTGAGATATTGATATTTCTAAATGATTTTTAACTAGTTCTATCATTCTTTCTTCTGGCATTCCGCCTTCTAATGGTATCTTATAACTCATAATTTAATTTTTTAATAGTATATAAAAATAATGCTTTTAGTCTTGCTTTTCTAGACCATATCCTCATTCTAGCTTTATTAGTTGTTTCGTGTTTTTGGCCGCTTCTACTAATAGATTTATGAGGTATATCATAAGTTGGATTCAGTTGATAACATAAGCTCATACCTGTTGGTTTGTCTTCTCTGTACATGTATCTTCTTACGTAACCTGACTTATGCTCTGATACTACTTGACCTGTTGGTAGCTTAAAAGCTGTAGTACCATTAGCTATTTGCCTATCTGTTGTAACGTCTTTGCAACCTAGTGCAAGCATCGCTTTTTCATATTGTTTTTCTGTCATTGTTTAGTTATTAAATAGATGATCACCATACATTAAGTCCATTTGAGTAGTTTGATGCATTTCGCTATTGCTAAATGTATTCAAAGTTCTTACGTCGTCAATGGTTAGTTCACTGTATCTATTTTTGGTTTGTAATTTATTAAAGATATAGTCGATGCTTGTAACATAGCCTTCGGCATAGTGCGCTTCGAGTTTAGCTTTAATTTGTGGTTTAAGTTTATCGTATAATGTTTTCATATTTATATTATCCGTTAGTAATCGTATTTAGTTTGTAATATTTTGCATCACTTCATATAGTATCTCTCCATGGTGTTCGTGATAGAATTCAAACCATTCATCTTCAAACATCTCGTAACCTGCTTCAGTTAAGTAGTTTTGTGATTGGAATACATAGTGATTACCCATTTCGTTGCATACTTTTTCAAATATTACATCAGACAAGTGTTTAGTTATCTTATCTACTATTAATGTTTTAGCCTCTTCAACAGGATCTAGTTCACATTCTTTATCATGATTAGTACAAGGTGAAGATTTAGTTTCTCTATCGCCATCTTCTGGTTGCCAGTTTCCTGTATAGTATTCTTTAGTTTGTCTTATTTCGTTTATTGTTCTTTCTTTTGCCATATTATCTTAGCATTGTGCCGTAACCTTTACGACGTGTTAGTTTAGCGATGCGATCTGCATCTTCTCTTGATAGTATCTCGATACTATTACCTGTTTTGTGGTTAATAACTGGTGCACAACCATACTTTTCAATAGTGGAACATGCTACGCAGTTACTATAACCATATTTAATTCTTACTGGGTGGATTTCATTTCCACATTTACATTTGTTTTTCATAGAGCGAGAGAGAGGATTCGAACCTCTCATGTCTAGAACAGTCATAACCTGACCTCGCTGTCCAAGTTGAGCCGTCACTCAACCCTCACATTTTTTCCGTTTTCTGCCTGATACGTTACTCAGAAGGGTCTCGGTCGTGAGTTTAGTTTACTACAAAAGTTAAACCTCTGTAGTTAAACCATGAGTTACACTCATCTGGTATGCTATCTATAGTATAGCCTTTTACTTTTTTGCCGTCTAGCTTGATCACTGACCTGTTGCTAGCATAAAATTTAATTGTTTTCATATGTTTATATTATCTATTAGTGTTCGTATTTATTTTGTATTTTCAGTTTTACTAATTAATTCTCTTACTTTAGCACCTAGTTCTTTATCATTAGGAAAGTCTACAGCTAGTGCTTGTACTTGCCACCATCTTAGTTTTGGTATTGCATTTTCTTCCTGATGCTGCATGAACTCTTGTATTGTTCTAAAATCACTCATATTACTTCATGTTGTTTACCTTCATCAAACCAAGTATGATCAGGATCTATTAGTAATTCACCTTCAAATATCTTTCTTGCTTGGTTGTAAGCATATTGCCATTTCTGTGTTTCAGTACCTGCATTTTGTCTAGTACCATAGTATCCGGCTAGAATATCTTTTGTTATCGCTTCAATTGCTCTTATTTCATTCATATTAATTCTAGTTTGTTTAGTAATTCTTTTGATTTTTTATTCACCATAGCTTTCATGTGACCTTCTTCTAGCGTAGCACATAGTGCTTTCATTAACTCTTGATCACCTGAAAACATTTGTTTTAGTTCACTTTTTGGATGCTTAATATAGTAGAAACTACATTCATTGTACTTGTTTCTAAGTTTAGTATTGACATCAGTTATAAAACTACCTACTATCATAGCTATCTCTTGTTTACTTTTTTCAATAATAGCTTTTTCTATCGCGTTAGTATCTTTCATTTCTTTTTATTCTTTAGTTCGTTGATCACAGTTTTAAGCGTGTGAATATCACTTTGGCACTTTTTCATCTCTTGTTTCATCTTTCTATCTTGATAGAATTGATTCCATGAGTACAGGTTTTGCAACTGTTTAATTTTACTTTGTATCATTATATACTTTTATTTTTTGTAGTAAATTGTGTATTTCTGTGTTTGGAAAGGAAGCATACACCTCAGCTACCTTGCTACATACATACCAGTATGTAAAGTCTTTCTTGTCAACAGCAAAGAAACTTGACAACAATTTTTTAGGTGAGTAACCATAAGGAGACTTAGTGGTTGAGTAAACAGATAGTTTAATTTCACCTGTTGGATAAATATTTGCTGTTAAGTTTTTTGTTGTTATTGTATTCATATTATTATTATCTTTTACTTATCGTATTTATTTTGTATTTAAATATATTGCTAGATCTTCAGATTCATCTAAGTAGTTTATATAATACTCAGCATAAGCAGAATCTATTTCACCGTTGTTAAGATCTTGTACCATCCACTCTTTCATATCTTGTATGTTACCTATTAAATAACTCCAAGAAGCTTTTTCTATTGTATCTACTCTTGTACCATCTTGTTGGCAGTTAATACTACTTAACATACCTACTATTACTATTAATTTATTCATAGTTATTTATTTTTAGTTACTTTGTAAATACATGAGTGAATATCAATACCATTTTCTAGTAAGAAATCAAGGAAGTCTATAGTTAGTTCAGGTGAATCATTATATTGATAAGTAGTTTCACCATCAGGTAAAGTTATTTCGAATTCAAAGTCAAAGTTATTCATAGTTATTTATTTATTAGTTTTGCTCCAGTAATATATTCGTTATATTTATAGTCTCTAAAGTATTACCATCAACTAAGACTTTTGTTGTTGTTTATTATATTATCTTTACTACATCGTTTTTAGTTTGTAATTAATAATAAGAAGGGCAAGAGTATCTATGAAAAGCAGTTGCTCCATATCTTTTATTAAGTGGTTTTTTATGTGTGAATTTACTTGTAGATCCACAAGAACCCATTAGTAATATAGTTAGTGTAAGTATTATTGCTACTTGTATTTTTAGTATATTTATTCTATATTTAGTATTCATTTTAGTTTAGTTTAAAGGTGTATTATTATTTATTAGTTATTTTTATAGATGAGGTTTTATACTACTTCTCTTACTATCTTTAGTAGTATATTTATAGTTTAATAGTGTGACATTAGCCTATTAATAGTACTAGAGTAAGGGGCACTTGTCACACTTTACTTAAGCTTAAGCTATCTCTGCTAAGTT
>Ga0209535_1000402_pt1 | contig 30324 bp, 27 predicted proteins | sample LinPmetageLP28_FD_184041 | JGI IMG/M metagenome (GOLD analysis project Ga0209535, IMG submission 184041) | Marine viral communities from the Pacific Ocean - LP-28 (SPAdes) (version 2) | ecosystem: Environmental > Aquatic > Marine > Oceanic | place: Pacific Ocean | collected 2009-08-22
GTTATAACATTTTGATACCAGTTCCAGATCCGCGTTGAGCCTATTGTTACATCGTAAGTCATTGATAAATATACAATGTTACAAAATACCCCCCTAATGTTACCTAATGTTACAAAATTTAGGGCCAAAATGTAACATTATATTTTGATGTGTTATCGTATCAGATAGTGAGCAGGTTTACGCAGGTTTGATAGAGTCAAAGTATCAGATTGTATCTATTTATATGTTTTTATTAATACTTACTTATAATGTTACATTTTTAAAATAGTATTTAACTCTCATAGAATTTATTACATTGTTACAAATTTATTTGGGGGTGGTCGAGCGACCTATTTTTCCATGTGAAATGTAACTTTGTAACATTGTAGATATATCAATGACTTACCGACACCAACTACGTAACATTACATTACATTACATTACAATACACTTCTCCTCACTCCCTGACACGTATACCCACAACTTGACATAAGCCGCCACTCCTGTATAATGGTAATGTAGCTAGGGAATTCGCCCTGTCTACTTTTACACGGTAACTCGTTACCACAACCCCAAATGTTATAACACGTTATAACAAACTAACAAGGAATACAGACATGACTAGTGAATGGAAAACCTTTGCAGTAGAACGAGAGCGAGAGATCGCTATGGAAAAAGAAACAGTCCCCTATGGGTATCACAATCTGAGGGACGAGCATAACACGATGTTTGTTCAAGACCTAGACTCTGAACTCAAACGCTACTGGAACGCAACACAGAGGACAAAGCGATGAGAAGCATAAGAGAGTGGGACAGACGCGCCAAGCTAAAGCACGAGTATGAGAAACGCAGACTAGCATCTCGGTATGCGCTCAAGCAAGTGTGCATAGAGTTGGTTGTTATCACGCTATGCGCTACTGGCATAGTAGCTATAATTTATCTAATGGGACAATCAGGAGTACTACAATGAACGATACAACTGCAACACCTAAAGTCGAAGCACCATCCATCGGTTCTAGCGCCATGCTAGTAGAGTTACAGGTTAGCCAGTGGACAGGTCGCAAGAAGGACAAGACAGCATCAGTCGAAGTGACTGATCAAAACTGGGCAGAGAAAGGTACGGCATCAGTCAATAAGAAGTTACTAGGTAACTGTGACGAGCTGACCGCCATACACAAATTCACCGCCAACTCACGCAACATACACTACAAGTCCACCATGCCGTGGAGTGATACAGGTATGCGGCTACTACCGACAGCGCAGTATTTCAAATACCACCAACAGATGACTGAGTTACAAAACGAGTTCGAGCGTATGGCACAGTCATTCATCAGCAACTATGATTGGGAGATCAGCAGGGCACAGGCACGGCTAGGTAATCTGTTTGTACGTGATGACTACCCTACTACGGACTCTATCTCTCGCAAGTTTGCATTCAACATATCTTACATACCATTGCCAGATGCAGGTGACTTTCGTGTGGATGTGGGCAACGACCAGAAGCAAGTACTCGAAGATCATTACAACGAGTATTACAACAGGCAACTGCACTCTGCTATGAATGATGTGTGGCAACGCACCTACAAGGTGTTGAGTAATATGTCTGAGCGTCTGGACTATGAGCAGGGAGAGAAGAAGATCTTTCGTGACACTCTTGTTGACAATGTTACTGACATGGTAGAACTACTTAACGTGTGCAATGTGACAGGTGACAGCCAGATGTCGGCGATGTCTATGAAGCTAGAGGATACGCTACGTGGCATTACCCCTGACGCATTACGTGAGGACTCATACCTCCGTGCCGAAACCAAACGTGCGGTGGACAAAGTTATTGCAACACTACCATCGTTGGATATGTAAGGTGAGTATCAACGGACAAGCGGTGCTACGTGTGCGCAACTACAAGCGCACCAAGCACTACAAAGAAATGCGGATACCGAAGGGTCGGACCCCTCGTGTAGCGTATTACCAAGTCGTGACTCGCAAGGGTCGCATACTAGAAAGTTATAACACGTTATAACAAACCATAAGGAATGTAACTATGAACGCAAATAAAATGTACGAAATGAACCTTAGTCAGATATCTAAAGCTATTGCCGCAGTCGGACATCTACGCACAGTATATGTAGAGGGTCACATGGGTAACGGTAAGACATCACTACTAGATATGTTATCTAAGATGTTACCTGACCACATACCCTGTTACTTCAACTGTGTTACCAAAGATCTGGGTGACTTGAGTATACCATCACTCAACACCACCGAGGGGTACGTCACATACTTACCCAATGAAGAGTTTGGTATCCATCACGGCAAACCCCTGATCATCATGTTTGATGAGTGGCCAAAAGCTAATCAGTCAGTCAAGAACGGTACGCTTGTTACTATGCTAGAGCGCACAGTAGGTACAAAGAAGTTACCAGAAGGTAGTATCGTATTTGCTACAGGTAATCTAGGTGCAGAGGGTGTTGGCGATACTACACCACCTCACGCACGTAATCGTATGATTATGCTACGCGCACGTAAGTCTACCAGTGAGGAGTTGATTGAGCATGGTATCAATAAAGGGTGGGAGCCTAGTGTATTGGGATTCATACGTGAGTTCCCTCAGATACTACAGGGGTTCGAGGATGTCAGAGACCCGAACGACAATCACTACATCAACCATCCCAAAGCACAGCGTATATCTTTTGTCACACCAAGATCATTGGAAGCTTGTAGTGACATACTCAAGCAACGGCATATGTTCGATGATCACAGTCTAACAGCTTTACTCATGGGTACTATCGGTGATCGTGGCGCTATGGACTTGGTGGCATTCGTCAAGTTGGCTGACCAACTACCATCATGGGAATCTATCAAGCAAGACCCAACCAACGCCAAAGTACCTGACTCCGCCTCGGCAGTATGTATGGTGGTGTATCGCGCACTAGGTAACATGACTAGAGAAACAATCACACCATTCATGCAGTACCTACCCCGACTGAGTAAGGAGGCACAGGGTATGTTTGCCAATGGTGTACGTGCTAATACCTACGCGCATCGGTCACTGGTGATGAGTAACAAACTGTTCACCGCATGGGCTATGCAAAACAACTACATGTTTTCTGCTGACAAGTAAGGAGAGTAACAATGCTTAAACTTAATGGGAATCTGACTGAGGAGCAACGCCTAGAGAAAGCGGTGGTTGCTATTATCAGCGAACCTAAGTACACAGCACTGGCAGGGGTATTGATGATCGGTGACAAGGTTATTGATGAGAGTATACCTACCGCGTGTACCAATGGACGTGATGAGAAGTATGGACGTGAGTTTGTCAAGGGTATCAATGATGCTGAGTTACGTGGTGTGGTTATCCACGAGAACAAGCACAAGATATACCGACATCTTACTACGTGGAAACACCTATGGGACATTGACCCCAAGCTTGCAAATATGTCTATGGACTACGTTATTAATCTTGAGGTGATTGACGAGAATCCACCCAACAAGAGTGGCGTACGCTTTGCCGTACTGCCTGAGGGTGGGCTAGTCGATGAGCAGTACCGAGGTATGGATACAGCTCAAGTGTTCAAGATGCTACGCAAGAAGAAAGAAGAAGGTGGCGGTGGTGATGGCGATGAAGAGAGTGAGGGTAGCAAAGATGGTGACGGTAAAGGTAAGTCACCCGGGAGAAGTGGTGGTAGTACTCCACAAGATAACGAGTCAGGAGGTGACACCGACAGCGATGTTACAGATACCCACGGTGGTTTTGATGAGCACGATTTCGCAGGTGCGCAAGAACTATCCGCTGATGAACAGCGCGAACTAGCCAGAGACATTGACGAGGCCATACGTCAGGGTGCTATGTCAGCAGGTAAGATGGGTGCAAATCAAGCAAGGTCACTCGATGAACTGCTACAACCCCAAGTCGATTGGCGTGAGGTACTACGTGAGTTTATTCATGCTACGTGTGTAGGTAATGACTACTCTACATACTCTCGACCCAATCGTAGGCTAATGAGTCAGGGTATATACATGCCAAGCGGTGTCAGTGAGAAGGTCAATGAGTTGGTACTAGCCATTGACACGTCAGGCTCGGTGGGTCAGCACGAGTTGACAGTCATGCTTACTGAGGTCAAGGGTGTATGTGACACAGTAAAACCCGACAAGGTGCGCCTACTGTATTGGGGTAGCGATGTGGTACGTGACGAAGTGTACGGTACGCACGAACTAGATCAGCTAATACATTCTACCAAGCCGCGTGGAGGTGGTGGCACTGACGTTACATGCGTTACCGAGTACATGAAGGAGAAGAACATCAATCCGCAAGCGACCATTGTATTGACAGACGGTTACTTGTTTGGTGGTTGGGGTGATTGGACATGTCCAGTGTTATGGGCAATCCTAGATCACAAAGGGGCTGTGCCAAGCACAGGTAAAGCAGTACACATAAAATCAGAGGATATGTGATGGACGATTTTGAGAGTACGTTGAAACGCCGAATGGAGTGGGATACAGCAGTACAGGAAGTGGAGAAAGCGGTGAGATTTAGACTAGATGCTATGGACTCTAGGTTCTCATACGCTAGTGAAGATGACAAAGAACGCCTAGCGCAAGCGTGGGTACGAATACTACAAGGGTAAGGAGATAAACAAATGGCTATGTATGACGTTAAGTTTAAAAGTTTCAAAGAGATAGAAGCATATTGGCGCGGTGTAAAACCTATACGTGGTAGGAAGGAGGACGTACGACCTATCGCAGATCGCGCTCGACATTGGGAACGTGTGAATAAGTTATCAAACACTTGCTATTCTATGAGCCTCTCGTTCTGGAATGGTGAGATTCACAACGTAATCAAGTGGGAACTGGTATCAGGTGTAGAGACAGTGACCATAGCAAATGGCATAGGTGAATGGGCACACACGAGTCACTATTCATTCTTAGATAGGTTCTTACCGTGGAACGTGTTCTTCAGGAATCGGTCAGGTAAACATTTTATATCTACCAATCAAAATGGTTTGGCAAGAGAGAAATTCCTACCCAAAGGCACAGGTAATTGGAAGGCACGTATAGGGTATGAGTATGACGAAAAACAACCCGTGGTAAAACTAACAAGAACCGATACGTCACACGATTGGGAGTTTACAGGTGATGATCATACCATCCCGCGAGCTAGAGTAGATAAAGAAGCTAAGAAGATACACAAGAAAGCTATCAGCGATTTTTGTGAGTGGACGTGGAACATGTTGCCCCTGCTAGAAGATAACACCCCCACCAACTGGCAAGAGCGCAGAGATAAATGTTCTGTATTGGGTATAAATGCACAACACACAAGTCATCGGGGAACTCACGACAACAAGTTATTCTTGAGTATACTTGCTACCCCAGACGATCCACTGTACGCCGATCTAGCTATCGAGTGTATAGCGCAACTTAAAGACACCTCACAACAGGTGTTTGATTATGAAACGCGAACGTGGAACCACAACAAGTTACGTGGTGATGTAAAAACATTTCGTAGAAAGCTCAACACTTGGGTAAACAAGCAAGGTGGGTTTACTAACATAACAACAGACTATTAGGAGAGTAACTATGGATGAGGCTAAAGCTTTAAGTACTATCGCTAAGTTAAAAGCCAACATGACAGAGGAGGCTAGATTGGTAGCTGAGTTGGAGGATGCTATATACCTAAAGAGTATATTCCCCTCTATTGCGTACCCTGCGAGTAAGCACACAGATACAAGGTGGATAGGTTTCGGACCTAGTGGCTTTGAGGCAGTTACTCTGTGTTGGTTTGATGATGCAGAAGGTGTTAGGTATTACTTAACGCTAGAGCAATACAACGACATACCTAACAAAAGAATGAGAGCCGATAAGAGAAGTTATCCGGCGCAGTACAATAAACGAGCAAAAAAGGAGATGTTGCAATGAGCCATAAGAACGTGGTACGGGTGAGTGATGTAGGTATTCTAGTTGATGGTAGGGGTATACGTGAGTTTACTGAGGATGAACTGGATCAAGACGGTAACAACCAATACGTTATTATGTTTATGAAGGAGATACGTAAGATATTTCCTACTATCAAGTTTGCAGGGGATGTTTTTAATCCACGAGATGGTGTGACCTACGCAAAGAATAACCTACGTCCCAACAAGATACACATATACACAGATACAGATGAGTGGTGTTGGGGGTGGATAGCCTATGAAGATTACAAAGTAGATAGTGCAGGTGATTGTATGTACTGCGTGTACTCACGCAAGATAGAAAACAACAAGTATGACTACAGTAGAATACAACACCACATAGTTATGACGAGTAAACTAGACATAGCGGTACGTAATGCTAAAAGGTACCTATCCCCATTTAACTTCAAAGAGATAGTGGACTACTCCAAATCAGGTGTAGTACAAGGTTTAGAAGAGCACGAACGCGCAATTAGAAATACTTTGTTTGAGGCAAAGAAACCCTTTCAAGAAGGTCCAAGTATTGGGGGCTTACCTCAACTGTTTACTGAGTTGTTTCACTTAGTTGATTCTGAGTATAAGTTCTTATCAGAAAAGTTTACTAACCAACTAAGTACTTTGCGTAGTGCCTACGAACATTATGTAGAGCATGACAAAAACCCTGTAAGCTTTTACTGTGTACGTATACATGAGCGTAGAGGACACCAACTGTTTGATGTCATACCAACTAAGGATCTCACCGCCAGTTCATGGGGCAACGTAAGTAGGTTGGATGGCGATCCTACTACATGCACTGAGGAGACTTTACCTACAGATATTATGGGTAAGTTATCTGTCCTTTCCATCGCCGAAATAGGTGAGTACATACACGATGTAGGTTATCGTGAGAGTGAAGGCATATTCTATGTTACACAGTGACAACTCTACGTATGAATATGGTTCAGATACTACTGTTCATCGCGCATGTATACACAGTGATAGCAATACGATTGAAATATCATGTTTAGGCATGGATTGTGTTGACTCGCCAGACAATGGTGTGTACGATTCTATGGACAAATTACCTGATTGGATACAAGATAGGTTAGCGGTGTTGCTTTTATGTGACCCAACTCCCCCGACTAAAGAAGTAAATGGTATAGGGAGAAGGATAGACGCTAGTGTTTTTTGGATACATAAATAAGAGAGGGTTAATTATGTTAGAAGAAATAATAAATATAGTGTTCGGTATATTACTTTTAGGTGTGTTAGGTATTCTCTGTCAAGGTGCTATGCTCATAGTGAATGACAGAGAACGAGAATTTTGGAAACGTAGACGAAGAGGTACATGTGATGGCAATGACTCCCGAAGCGAAAGTGAAGAGGAAGGTAGTTAATCACCTTAAAAGCATGGGGGCATACTACTTTTTCCCTGCTACTGGTGGTTATGGTAAGAGTGGCGTACCTGACATAGTTGGGTGCTATGGTGGCTCGTTCTTTGGTATTGAATGTAAAGCAGGAAAGAACAAGGCTACCGCACTACAACTAAAGAACTTAGTGGAGATAGCAAGAGCAGGGGGTGTCGTCGCTATAATAAACGAAGAGAACGTGCACACTGTGCCGGACATACTTGTAGGTGGGGAACTGGTCTCAAATGGTAGCGATTGGGAGCAGTTAGAGTTTGATTTTGGTGGTGTACAGTGAAAGAGACAGACAAAAATCTTAGCACTACCATCCTAGAACCTACAAACAACTTTATAGTTGGTATAAAAACTGAAAGTATAGAGCTGAACTTTAAGAAAGACTACTCTTTAAGGGACGTACGTACCACGCAAGATTTTTTGCGTGTGTTAAAAGAACTACATGTGGAGGGGTAATGTATGGCACACAGTAAAAAGACTATCGAAAACATCAGGCGTAGACAACTAGCACTGGCCGACCTTGCTTGTGCTGGTCTGCCGTCTGGGGCTACGGCAATAGAGTATATTGAGGAGAGAATGAAAAAAATTAACGACCCATTTTACTACGACCATAACGCAGTGTCCGAAGAAATAATTAGACAACACAGAGCTACGCACAAGTTAGAGTTGCATGACGCTAGTCACAGGCTAACAGGTAAACGTCTTTTACTAGAGCAAGAAGTGGTACTGGGGGCTAGAAAACCAGAGCATAAGGTAGGTGTTTATTTTCTAGTGCGGGGTAACTCAGTAGTATACGTAGGGCAATCTGTAAACATATTACGGAGGGTAGAGGAGCACCGAAGGACTAAGGCTTTTGATTCTTTCGCATACATAATCTGTGACAAGTCTGAACTAAACATCTTAGAGAGCCTATACATGCTGTCTTTTAGAGGCAACAAGGATGAATACTGTTGGCAACCTCCCTTATCACATAAAAAACTAGTGTATTTAGGTACAGAGGTAGTTGAAAGTGAGGTACGTTCTGCGCCCAAAAAGGAGAAGACAGAAAATGGACTTAATAACAGTAGACTTTGAAACTTATTATGATAAAGAATACTCATTACGAAAAATGACAACAGAATCCTACGTACGCGACCCTCGATTTGAGGTAGTGGGTGTAGGAGTAAAAGTAAACAACGGAAATACGGAGTGGGCTAGTGGATCACATGAAGAACTTGAGCGGTACTTACACACTTTTAATTGGGCGGATAGTGTCTTACTCGCTCACAACACTATGTTTGATGGTGCCATTCTTAATTGGCGTTTCGATGTTCATCCTCGCCGCTATACCGATACTCTTTGCATTGCCCGTGCTTTACATGGGGTCGAAGTTGGGGGCAGTCTCCATGCGTTATCTCAAAGGTATGACATTGGATCTAAGGGAACAGAAGTACTCGAAGCTATCGGAAAAAGACGTGACTCCTTCTCAGAAGAAGAGTTAGATAGGTACGGTGATTACTGCGTTAATGATGTAGAGCTTACCTACAAACTGTTTAAGATAATGGGTAAGAATTTTCCTAGACAGGAACTTAGAATTATTGATGCTACGTTACGCATGTTCATCGAACCTATGCTAGACCTAGACTTGGGGCTGTTAGAACAACATCTTGAAAGTATCAAGGCAGTTAAGGATGACCTGATAACTTCTTGTGGTGTAGATAAGTCAGAGTTGATGAGCAATCCTAAGTTCGCTGAGTTGCTTGAAGGCTTGGATGTAGCTCCTCCTATGAAGATAAGTCCTACTACAGGTAAGAGTACATTCGCCTTTGCCAAGTCAGATGATGGGTTCAAACAACTACTTGACCATCCCAACTATAAAGTTCAAGCGTTAGCCAATGCACGATTAGGTAATAAAAGCACGTTGGAAGAGACTCGTACGCAAAGGTTTATAGATATATCTAAGCGAGGGTTACTACCTGTACCCGTACGTTATTACGCCGCACACACTGGTAGATGGGGTGGAGATGATAAGATTAACTTACAGAACTTACCTAGTCGAGGACCACATGGTAAGAAGTTAAAGAAGAGTATAATTGCTCCAGAAGGCTATACAATAGTGGATTGCGATTCGTCTCAGATCGAGGCTCGTGTGCTTGCATGGTTAGCAGGGCAAGACGATTTAGTATTAGCATTTGCAAACAAGGAAGATGTGTATATAAAGATGGCATCTATTATCTATGGTGTGCCTGAGGATAAGGTAACAGATGAACAAAGGTTTGTTGGTAAGACTACTATACTTGGTGCAGGGTATGGTATGGGCGCATTGAGATTTACTGAACAGTTAAAAGGCATGGGAGTCCATATGGACATTGCCGAAGCACGTAGGGTAATAAAAACATACCGTGAAGCTAATTGGAAGATAAACGTGTTATGGCGTGATTGTCAGAATATGCTGGTAGAACTAGCACGTAGTAGGTCAATAGCCTTTGGAACTAATGATATAATAAAACCTGTAGTAACAGACCACTTTGTTGGAATAAGATTACCTTCTGGACTTATTATGAAGTATGGCGATTTACGGTGGCAACGTAACGATAAAGGTGTAGAATTTAGTTATAAGACAAGGCGAGGTCGAACTAGGATATACGGTGGCAAGGTAGTAGAGAATGTATGTCAAGGTATAGCTAGGTGTGTTATCGCTGAACAGATGTTAGCCATTGCTAAGAAGTACCGCCCCGTCTTGACAGTACATGACTCGATAGCGTGTTGTGTACCAGTAGAAGAAGCAACAGAAGCGCAAACATATATTGAGGCGTGTATGCGTAAAACCCCTACTTGGGCAGAAGGGCTACCTTTAGATTGTGAGTCTGGTGTAGCTAAAGCCTATGGAGATTGTGACCCTGATGAGTAATGTTATTAACATAGATAGAACCCCTTACATACAGGATGACTACGATAAAGATGGTGTAGTTACCAAGATACTTATAGCACAAAGCGATGATGGTGAATATGCGCTAGTGTTTGAACAGTCTAGGGTCTTAGACGGTGAAGAGGTTGACACACAGGAAATTGTCATACCCTATGAAAACCTGATGGAATCTTTACCTAATATAATTAGTGCTACTAAAGAAGTATTGAGGCTTGTAGAGGAAGATAAGGAGTGAGCATTGCGCCGTGGTCGTTCTCAAAGATTAAATCTTTTGAACAGTGCCCTAAGAAGTTTTATCATCTAAAGATATTAAAGGATTATAAAGAGCCTGAGACTGAGGCGATGTACTATGGAACGGCGTTTCACTTAGCCGCCGAAGAATATATACGTGATGGTACACCACTCCCTGAGAAGTTTATGTATGGTAAAGCAGTACTTGATTCTCTTGCCGCCAAAAAAGGTGATAAGCTATGTGAGTTGAAGATGGGGCTTACAGAAAATTTAGAACCCTGCGGGTTCTTTGATGATAATGTATGGTGGAGAGGCATAGCAGATTTAGTTATATTAAACGAAGAAGATAAGGTAGCATGGGCTATAGATTATAAGACAAGTAAGAACACTAGGTATGCAGATAAAGGTCAGTTAGAATTAATGGCTATGGCATTGTTTAAACATTTTCCTAATATAGAGACAGTGCGTGGTGGCTTAGTATTTGTAGTGTGTGATGAGTTAGTTAAAGAAGAGTATGAACATACAGTTGCATCGAGCCTGTGGACTAAGTGGCTAACCGATTATAGTCGTATGGAGAAAGCGCAAGAAAAGAATGTGTGGAATGCAAACCAAAGTGGCCTGTGTAAACGTCACTGTGTGGTGACTGAGTGTGTATATAACGGGAGGAACTAATGCCGTACAAAAATAAAGCAGATCGCAAGAAACAAACCAATGCTCCTAAAGGTAGTAAAGAGCATAAAGCTCGTATGGAAAGACAACGAGCTAGGCGTAAGATGGATAGGAAAGGTAAAGATGCTAACAAAAATGGTAAAGCTGATAAGCGTGAAGGTAAAGATGTCAGTCATAAGAAAGCATTGAGTAAAGGTGGTAGTAACAAAGACGGTGTTAAAGTAGAAAGTAGATCAGCTAATAGAAGTCGTAACTACAAAAAGAAAAAATAGTTTTTCGTGTGGACGCTTACCTAGATGCGTCAATAAATAGTTTGAGGCGACCTTCCCCCCTTAGGTTGTTTTGGAGTTTATATATTCCCTCCTTTAACTCAACAAAATCAGGTAGCTTGAGGCAATATGACCTTTCATACCGACCTAGCCCTATCGGGAAGCGAAGCAGGGCTACTAACTTTTTGTGTGACGTGGACACCCACTTCATGCTTTTTCGCATCGGAGAAATAAATGAAGATACTAGACAACAAGGCGCTATTATTAAGATTACGTAGGCCAAAACAAGTTACTACAGTAATACCTAAGAGTAAAGAATTAGAAAATAATAAGGTATTAGTTAATTGGGGTATAGAAGAGGCTCATGTACTTAGAAACCTAAACATAAAAGCGCCATCTCCTATAGAAGGTACGTACCAATGGACGGGGCAGTACGCACCATTTGACCATCAAAAAACAACATCCTCATTCTTAACACTTAACCGAAAGTCTTTCTGCTTTAATGAGCAGGGTACAGGCAAGACAGCTAGTGCTATATGGGCATCTGATTTCTTGTTAGATAAAGGGTTAATAAATAGAGTGTTAGTTATATGCCCATTGTCAATTATGGATTCAGCATGGCGCAATGATTTGTTTACATTTGCCATGCACCGTACGGTAGACGTAGCCTATGGGTCTGCTAAAAAACGTGAGGATATTATAAACAACGGTTCTGAATACGTGATAATAAATTATGACGGGTTAGCTATTGTAGAGAAGACTATAGCGAATGGAGGCTTTGACTTAATAATAGTAGACGAAGCTACTCACTATAAGAACCCGCAGACAAATAGATGGAAAACGCTTAACAGAATTATAAATCCTAATACTTGGTTGTGGATGATGACAGGTACCCCTGCGGCACAAAGCCCTATAGATGCTTACGGTCTAGCTAAGTTAGTAAATCCTAATAGCGTACCTAGATTCTTAGGTTCATTCCGCGATCAAGTTATGCGTAAGGTTACAAACTTTAAGTGGGTTCCTAAAGAAACAGCTACCGAGACAGTACACAGGGTACTGCAACCTGCCATAAGGTTTACCAAAGAAGAATGTTTAGACTTACCCCCTATGGTATATGTCAAGCGTCAAGTAGAAATGACTCGTCAGCAGAACAAATACTATAAAGAACTGAAGAGTAAGATGGTAATGCAAGCGGCAGGTGAACAAATATCAGCGGCAAATGCGGCGGTTAATATGAACAAGTTACTACAAATATCAGCAGGTGCAGTGTACACCGATAAAGGTGACGCATTAGAGTTTGATATTAAGCACCGATATAAGGTATTAAGAGAAGTAATAGATGAGTCTAGTAAAAAAGTATTAATATTTGTGCCCTTTAAACATGTCATAAACATACTTACAGACAAGCTACGTAGTGAAGGTATATCAACAGAGGTCATACGTGGAGATGTATCAGCCCCAAAAAGAACAGACATATTTAAAAGATTTCAAGAACAAGACAACCCTAAAGTATTAGTCATACAACCGCAAGCCGCCGCACATGGAGTTACCTTAACAGCCGCAAACACAGTGGTATGGTGGGGTCCAACAAGTTCTTTAGAAACTTACGCTCAAGCTAATGCGCGTGTACACAGATCAGGACAAGATCACAAATGTACCGTTGTGCAGCTACAAGGGTCTCACGCAGAGAAACGTGTTTACTCATTATTAGATAACAGAATTGACGTACACACAAAAATGATTGACCTTTACAAAGAAATACTTGACTAAAGCAATAAACACCATTAAAGTTAAAGTCTCGTCACTTAATGGAGGTAGTAAATGAGCGAAGAGATTATAGATGAACCCAATGCAGAGAAGCTTACCGAGGTTTATCTTAAAATAAAGGCTAAACGTGCGGAGTTATCCGCATCATTTAAAGAAGAAGATGACGTACTAGTCAAGCAGTTGGATAAAGTAAAGAAAGCATTACTTACATACTGTGAAGAACAGGGACTTGAAAGTGTTAGGACTTCAGCAGGGTTATTCTATAGATCTGTTAAGACTCGATACTGGACTAGTGATTGGCAATCTATGTATGAATTTGTTTTGAACAATGAAGTGCCTGAGTTTTTTGATAAGAGATTGAACCAAGCTAATGTGCGGCAGTTCTTGGAAGATAACCCCGACCTTGTACCTAAAGGTCTTAATGTAGACTCAGAATACGCGATAGCGGTGAGGAAAAAATAATGAGTGAACAATTTGTACCCATTGAGGAAGTGTCAAAGCATTTCTCAGTATCAGTATCAACCATTCGCGCTTGGATACGGCAACAGCATATACCTAAGAGTGCTTACCTGAAAGTTGGTAATACTTATCGGTTTAGAATTAGTGATGTCACTGATGCGCTGAAACCTAAAGAAGAGAGTATGGAGTTAGAAAGTTTTGATGCCTCAGAAAACACTGCGGAGTTAGTTACCGAAGCATTTGCAGATGAGGACATCTAGTGGATGGAGGCTCTGGCCTACGTCGAATCAGTATTCGTGGTAGCAGGTTTAACGAGGTAGTTAATGGTAGAGAAGTTAACACGAATATGGATAGCTTTAGGGACATAGTTATTGTGAATGCCGCTCCAGTGTCTCGTACTTACTATAAGGATGCATACGACCCTAATAAGGTTGCGTTTCCTTTATGTTGGTCCGCAGATACACAGAGACCATCTACGGATGTCCCCAAAGACCAGAAGCAATCTAATCGTTGTTTGGATTGCGCGAATAATATACGCGGTTCGGGTAGTAACGGAGGACGTGCGTGTAGGTTTTCGCAACGCCTAGCGGTAGCATTTGAGAGTGAGTTGGGAGATATATATCAACTTCAATTACCTGCTACTTCTATATATGGTAAAGGGCATGGTGGGCACATGACCATGCAGGGATACGTCAAGTTCTTGTCAGGGCGTAACGCTGTAGCTACAAACATTCTTACAAGAATGTATTTTGACGAGAGAAGTGTTGTACCAAAACTTTATTTTAAACCCGTGCGTTCTCTTGGGGCTGTGGAGTTAGATACTGTGCAAAAAATGATTAATCATCCAGATACATTGAAAGCTATAACTTTAGATGTATCACCAGTAAACAACTCTGTGTCTCCGTTTGGCGTAGTAGAGGGCTTTGAAATAGATGCAAACTAAAAACTAAGGACTTATGTTATGAGTTATATTATTGAAAGTGTAGAAATACTTTATCCACGTATTAATCAGCCGTATAAGTTTGACTCTGCGGCAGGGGAGAATGGTAAAAGCGTACCATGTGACCCGTTTGATGATGGGGCAAAGTATGAAACAAAGTTTCGCATGGATAAAGATCAGGCAAAAGCTTTGTATGCGAAGATGGCGGAATCTTATTTAGCGGCTAAAGAAAAGAACTGGCCCGACAAGATAGACTTTCCGTTTGAGAAGCAAGAAGACGGGAGTTATGTAGGTAAAGCTGTACTTAAAGCGGCGTATGGTAAGGATGCTACGGCACGACCCAAACAATACGATGCCAAAAGTAAAGAGTTACCTGAAGATTTTAAATTAACTACTGGCAGTCACGGCAATGTAGCGGTAACATTCTACCCGTACTTTATGCGTGAAGCAGGTGTATCTATCCGACTACGCGCAGTACAGGTTACTAAGTATGTACCACTAGAGTCCGCATCACCGTTTAGTGCGGTGGACGGGTTTGAGATGGAGGCAAGTGGCAATCCATTTGAAACTGCTAAACCTGCACCCGAAGTAAGTGACGATGTTTTTGAAGATGAACCTGCTCCAGTAAAAGAGCCAAAGAAGGTCGCAAAAACAAAGACAGTCGCGCCAAAAGAAGCCGATAAGGATTTGGCCTCAATCGTTGATGAGTGGGACGACTAACCTCTTACCAACACCTCATGTAGCTAGGATTTTTCCGAAAAGGGTGCAACCGCACCCCTGCTACACTATCTCTCGGACCTAGGTAGTGAATAATGGATACTAAAACTTTTTTGCAGAATACTCTTAGTAGTGAAGGTCGCTACTGTGTGTTCGCATTTCGTACAGAAGATGATCGGAGGGTTCAAAAGTTCTACTCCTCCATAGATCACGTAGTAGATGCGGCACAAAAATTAGATTCTCAAGGCTATGATACTTACTTTGCCTTAGCAACATTCAACGAAGATAACTCACGTAAAGTTAATAACGTGAATAAACTTAAATCTTTCTTTCTTGATCTTGACTGTGGTGCTACTAAAGACTATCCCGATCAAGATCAAGCAATAAAAGCATTGGCTAAATTTTGTAAGACTCTTTCCTTGCCAAAACCTATGCTTATAAACTCAGGACGGGGCGTACATGCTTATTGGTTTCTTTCTGAACATGTATCTCCACTTGATTGGGTTCCTGTAGCAGAACACCTAAAGAAGTTATGTGGTACTCATAAACTCTTGGCAGATCCCGCAGTGACTGCTGACGCCGCTAGGATACTACGAGTACCTAAGACACACAACTATAAGACTAGCCCTCCTTCTCCTGTTGATTATTTTGTAGGGGACGTACCTGAACCTGTAGACTTTGATGCGTTTGCTGAGTTGCTTGGTATGGACATGATACCAGTTCCCACAAAGATAGAAGATGGGATTAGTGCTTTTAGGGAAGCGTTAATAAAAAACAATGATAACAAGTTTAAAACTATCATTGATAAAACCATAGCAGGTACAGGCTGTGAACAGATAAAAATAATAGCCACTGACCAAGAGAATTGCAGTGAGCCTTTGTGGAGGGCAGGGCTGTCTATAGCAAAGTTTTGCTCTGATGGTGCTAGTGGGGCTAAGTCTATATCTAAAAAGCATCCTAACTATTCTCCAGAAGCTACCGCAGACAAGCTAGAAAATATAAAAGGCCCATATCTGTGCACTTCTTTTGATGAATTTAACCCTGAGGTATGTACTGATTGTAAACATTGGGGCAAAATTAAGTCCCCCATATTGCTAGGTCGCACTGTGGCAGAGGCTAGCAAAGAAGATAATATGGTAGAAGTTCTTGTAGATTCTGAAGACGAGTTTGGTGATACGGCTACGTATTCTATACCTACATACCCTAAACCTTATTTTAGAGGGGCTAACGGAGGTGTATATCTACGAACTAAAACTTCTGACGGCGAGATAGACGAAAGACTTATATACCATAACGATTTATATGTAACAAAACGCATACGCGATCAAGAAGTAGGCGAGTCTATAGTCATGCGACTGCACTTACCTGTGGATGGCGTACGAGAATTTACAGTACCTTTGACAGCAGTTACTTCCCGTGATGAGTTTAGAAAACAAATGTCCATGCAGGGAGTGGCGGTAACTAAAATGGACGATCTTATGACTTACACTACCGCATGGGTAAACGAGTTACAGGCTACTAATGTAGCTGATGAGGCTCGTAGACAGTTTGGTTGGACAGACGACACATACAAATCATTTGTTATTGGGGACAAAGAAGTATTTGGAGATAGAGTAGGATCTAATCCTCCTTCTACTGCTACGGCAGGTTTGTTTGATTTATTTGAGCCTAAGGGGACTTTAGATGAATGGAAGTTATTGGCTAACTTCTACGATAGAGAAGGGTTTGAATTACACCAATATATAGTAGGAACTTCTTTCGGTGCTCCTTTGATGGAGTTCTCCCCTATAGCTTGCGCAGGGTTTCACATACACGGTAAAGGTGGAGAGGGTAAGACTACTGCCATGTTCGTAGGGGCATCGGTATGGGCAGAGCCAGATGGATTTGTTATGCAGGAGAAGGACACTAATAATTCTACAATGAATAGGGGGGAGGTCTACCACAATTTACCTTTATACCTTGATGAGTTGACTAACGCTAGTGGTGAAGTGCTATCTCAGTTAGCTTACCAACTGTCAGGAGGTAAACAACGTGCCAGAATGTCAGGTGGTAGTAATGTAGAAAGATTTCGTGGTAAGCCGTGGAGCCTGTTATCTGTTAGTACTGGTAATACAAGTTTTATAGAAAGAGTAAGTATGTTTAAAGCTATACCGAGGGCAGAGGCACAAAGGATGTTGGAGACCAAAGCGGTTAAGCTATTTAAAAAATCAGAGACTAAGGAGGAAACAGATGCACACCAAGCGAGGATTAAGAAAGTGCATGGCGTAGCAGGTAAGATATACATACAGTTTGTAATTAATAATCTAGATGAAGTAAAAGCTTTACTACAAAGAGTGCAAATAAAGATTGATAAGGAAGCTAACTTAACTTCTGAAAATAGGTTTTGGTCAGCAGGTGTAGCGGCTACGCTTACAGGATTGATAATAGCTAAACGTCTAGGGCTTGTTAACTACAATATGAAAAAGCTAAAAGCTTATGTGTTAAGACTATTAGCAGAAAATATGAGCGCCATTAGCGACATGAACACTCCTGTGCATGATACTTTAAATAGTTATATCCACGAGCATTGGGGTAGCATACTAAAAATCCAAAGCACTGACGATTTACGTAAAGGTCAGGATAACGGTCTTGATGGATTAATCATACCTGAATTAGATCCTAAAGTTAGGTTAGTAGGTAGGTATGAAACAGATACTAAGATGGCATACCTAGTACCAAAACAGTTAAAGAAGTGGTGTGGCAAACAGCAGATAAACTACGGGTCTTTTATTCAAGACCTCAAAGAAAAGATGAATGCCAAACCAGTAGTAATAAGACTTACTAAAGGCACGTCTACTCAGCTACCTGCTACTAGAGTAATAGCCATAGACTGTTCTGGTGTAAGTATAGATGGGCCAGAACATGCTGAAGATTGATGACCTTAATCCCGATGGCGTAAAGATAGTCGTCAATTGGGACAATATGGTAATAGGTGCTTCTGTCTTTGTGCCTTGTGTAAATACAGATAAGACACTAAAACAAGTTAAGGAGATATTCAAGAATAAATCTTGGACTCTTGAGTTTAGAGTAAGAACTGAAAACGAGAAATTAGGTGTGCGTGTTTGGCGTACTTTATGATATAGTTTCTATAGTTCAGATTTACTCCCCGTTGCCCCCTATTCGTTGCCGAGACGGTAGGGGGTTTTTTATTGTCTATACTCCATGTTACTTTTCTGTATTGCATACTTCATAAGTGGGTTTATCGTAACACCATTGTGCATTTTTGCAGTGGTGTCCATATGAGATTCTACAGACTTCATTATATTACTAGGCGTGACTGCTTCTACTGGATGCCTTTGATTATGCTCATTTATATCATCCATTATGTTAGACATTTCCTCGTAGTCCCCTCTAGTGCTAGCCACATAGAACTTTTTAGTTAGTCTAGTTCTTTTTTCTGTTATAGCTCGTTCTACACGTTTATTTCTAGCTGTCTGTTCTTGCCTGAAAGTATATTCAGCAGGGGGGAAGCCTAATGCTTGGGCCGCAAAATCACTTATGGTCATATCATCATAAATAGGGTCGTTTCTTCTAGTACGTATACCTCCTTCTCTAACATACCTACCTACAGTACTACGATAAAAATTGGTTAAACCCGCAGGGGCTAGGCTCTCAAGTCCTCGCTCTAATTCTCCATCACGTAAGTCTCCCATACCACGATATAACCTGTTAGCAGTGCTAAGTGAAGGGCCGCCTAAATAATAAGCTAAACTCTCTTCTAATGATGGGTCTTTATTAAACCTGTTTTCTTGTAATAACAAACCTGTAAGTCTTACACGACTAGCTACATCTACACCAGTAAGCTCTGCTATAGCGCCTTTATACCAGCCTTCACCTATATACTTACGAAATGCTGTGTCTGCATCATCTTCTTCATCGTCAAACCAAAACAAGTCAAACATCATAGATATCGCGCCGTAAAGAGGTATGCCTTGAAGCCCCGCAAAAAATACGGCGGATAGATGTATTCCTGCTAATTGTTTTAGAGCCATATTTCTTAGCTCACTGTTAGCGTTTTTACCATACATATTATTTATAGCTAACTTACCTGCTTTAATCATAGAGTAATACATTTGTAGACCATAACTCTTATACATTAAAGCTACACGCCCTATACCTTGTTGAGAAGCACCTACAGCAGTTTCTAATACTGCGCCGCCATTAGTTTCTTGAGTGAGATATAAAGCTTCTTCCGCCGCCTTTTTCATGCGCTCACTCATACTAGAAGGAACGTCTATAAACGCGCCATCGACCGCGCTGTAGTATTTCTTGTTATTATTCATCTTATCTAGTACTAAGTTATAGCTAGCTGTAAGGGCTACTTGCCTATTAAACCTTTCGGCAGAACTAAACATAATCGCGGATACCGCAGAAGTACCATCTAAAAACTTTAATATCTTATTGCTATTACTCTTGCGCCCTAAATCATCAACTCCTAACTGGTCTTTTAATTCTGAGTGATATATTTGCCCTCTATCATTAGCCATTTTAACTAAGGGAATCATTCGCTTCATCATAGCTATTTTTTCATTAGCTTTCTTAGCAGTAGGAGAAGTCTTACGTATTTTCTTCTCCACAGAACTTTTTAAAGTATATACGTCGTCTTTAATATCATAATATTCATCAATAGATAGTTTTGATGCGCCCACAAACTTAGTGGCTTGAGCTATAGCTTTATTGGCATTGTTTATTCCAAACTTACCTGATAGAAATGGTCCCACCACTAAAGGTATTTGAGACAGGTTAACTAACGCAGAAGATGCATTAAAGCCAATGGTGTATATAAATGCTAGTTGGTTTGATCTTTGAAAATACTTTTCAGTAGCTTTATTGTTTGCACCTGTTCGTGCAAACTTGGCTCTCAGCCGCATCTCTTCTCTTACACTATTAAAAGTGCTTTGTTTTATATCTTTAGGAGTATCCTTAAACTCAATAGCATCTATCTCTTTTTCTATTTGGCGTATATTTGCCACAGCTTTCATTTTTTCTACTTGAGCACTTAGGTCGTATCCTTTATTTTGCATAGCATTACGTACGTCTTTATCATACCCTAACACGTTTTTACGTTTTTGTAGAGATTTAGCAAAAGAGGTTTCAGGTAATGTTTCAATAAACAATCGCATTATCTGTTCTTGCACTGCCGAGTCCGCATCCTTACCACTAGCGGATATAACATCTAGTACGTCAGAAACAAAAGACTCAGGAGGAGCGTTTTTAAATCTAGAAGGGTTGGTCTCTCCATCATAAGATACAGGATCACCTACCGTATTAGGATCAGACTTTACTTCATCTAACATATTGTCTCTTTGTGTTCTGTTTTCAAACATTAAGAACACAGGCTCTACTCTGCCGTCTATAGTGGTGTCAAAAGATATTTTATACTTTCCTTGTCGCACTAACGGGAAATACACTTCTAACTCACGAGCCTGTATTAAACGCTCATTTATTTGTTTCTTTAACCTAGTCTTTTGTGGAGTTACTTTCCCATCACCTAGAGCATCTATCTCACCATTAATAACCCTAACTAAGGCTTCATACATATTTTTATAGGCAGCACGTTGGGCATTAAATTGATCTTGTCCGCTTTTACCTAAAGCATTCCAATCTTTACGTTGAGCTTTCCAGACATCTTCTAAACTATTACCACTAGTATCTGTCTTACCTTTATAATCACTTTGAGGTTTGTTAGGGTCTACTTGGTATAAAGTAGCGCCGTAGTCAGAATGGTAAACCAAACGATCTAAAGCTTCTTTAGCTTCTATTCCATTGCTTTTTACCCAAGCATCATAGTCGGCCAATACAGCTTTTATTTTGTTATTAGCTTTTTGAATGCCTCCTCTTTGCCTTTCAAACGCTACATGTAGTTGTTGTCCTAAAGAACCAAAACCAACGTTTCTTGCTATATCTCCTAATGCTTGAGAACCAGTAAGTTTGTAAAGCGCTTCTTTTGCTTTTATATTGACTTCTTTACCTGCATTCAAAAAGTCCACTGCATTTTTTACAAAAAGCTTTTTATTTCCAGAAGATATAGACCTCTGAATATCCCCCATGTCTTTTAACATATCTTTAACACCATCAGAAGTAGCATCTAACATACCTGAATTTCTTGTATTAGGACTAGGAGATAGTGAAGCCATTATTACAGCATCAACAGCATCCAAAGCGGAGTTAGCTGACTTAGTATTCATACCAATTAGTTTACGTATGTAGTTAGTAATAGAACGGAAGAACCTTTGTAAGGCACTTATTTTCTCACCTTTAGGGTTCATAGAAGCTAAAGTACGTTGAAAGCTAGCATTGCTAAACGTCTCTGCTACAAAATCATTGACTCCTTCTGCGCCATAAGCAGTGCCTAGCTGATCTTGTACATCATAATATAATTTACTAAGTTGTTTGGTAACAGGGTGTGATTTGTTATTAAGCACATCAAATGTGGCCGCGTGAGTAGCTTCATGTAGTAACGAGTGTACGGTGGCGCCTTTGTTAGGATCTAAAGTTATAGTTTTAGTATTTGGATTAAACGTAGATACTGCCTTACCCCCTACATTACCTACTCCTATAGACACTCCGTCCATATTATTAGACAACGCTCTAGCAATTTGAGTAATGCGCTTGCTTGTAGAAGTCTTAGCTACATCTTGCAATGCGCCTTTTAAGTCGTTGTTTTTGACCTTTGTTTTAATAGAGGTAGACAAATCATTATCTAAAGCCACTTCTTCTTTTGAATTTAGTTCTAGATTAAGCACATCAATGTTACCACCTCGTTTTAAAAAGGTGTCAGTGTCTTTCGCTATCTTTTCTCTTAACTGCGCAGGGGACATGGTTTCATCTAGTGCAGGTTTTGCATTCTTACCTCTTTTACCCTGCACTTTTTCTACTGCGTCAGCCACACGCGCTAACTCTTGTTCTTCTTTATTTAATTTTCTCTGCGCTTTAGGAGTTTCTTTAACTACTTTCTCAGCTTTCTTTACAGGAGCTTTTCTGTCAGGTACTACCTGTACCTTACCCTTAGTAGCTTTTTCTACTGCTACAGCAGTCTTAGCATCACGTTGCTTTACTTTGGTATCTTCTTGTTCTTGTTTAGCTCGCGCTGTAACATCTTTCTCTACTTTAGTTGATTCTTTTTGTTGCTCTACGACGCGCTTATCTACTTCAGCTTTAGCATCAGGACTTAGGTTTTTCTCTATCCACTGTAATGTAGCCTTAGTGTTTTCTCCTCCCGTCCCTGCAAACTTGGCTTTCTCGGAAGTAGGAGTGCCTTTTTGTACTCTAAACTTAGGTGTGTTTTCTGCAATCTCAAAAGCTATAGCTGTAAATGCATCAGCAGGACGCTTAAATCTTTTAATGTATGTCTGAGCAGTTTGTTCAATACCTTTTTTATCACGAGGTATCTTCTTACCTAGTAACGTATTTATAGCTGTTACATCTTTAGGGTTAGTAAACTCTGCGCCACGAGGTACGGCAGTGGGAAACTCTATACTTCCATCTATGTTAGAACTGGTATCAACAGGAGCTTCTACTTTAGTCTTAACTTGTTTAGGTGTAGTAACTTTCTTTGGAGTCACCGGGGGAGACGTAGAAACTTCTCCAGTATCAGTTGCGTTGAGTCTTTGTTTAGGTTTAGTTTTTAAAGAGTCAGGTACCAGAGCTTGCGTTGCTTCTGATATATTGGCATCTTTTAATATCTTTCCTACGTCTGCCATTTCAGGCGCACTGTATAATGTCTTAGGTTCAGCGACGGTATCAGCTAATGTTTGAGGTCTAGCTTCAGGGCTAACGTCTCCAGTTTGAGCTGCACTGCGCCTCTGAGGTATTTGAGCTTCCATAGAAGCAGTGTCTGCATTTCTATCTACATCTTTAGTAAGTCGTGTACCTGTTTCCGCTTTTTGGAAGTTGACTGCTTTTTGTATGGCTCCAGCTTCGGTGTTTGTTACTTTTGTATCTGTAACTCCTAGGTCTTTTAATTCTTTTTGAAAAGCTTTAGTTAAAGTGTTGTAGTTATTTGTAGGGTTGGACTCAATTACTTCTTGAAGCACAGCTTCTCTACGCCGAGTACGGTCAGTTAGTGTACGCTCTTGTCTACGCCCTTCTAAACTTTCTAAATTAGACTCAAAACGTTCAATCGTTTTAAGATCTTCTATATTTTGTTTTTCTTCAGCATCAAACTGCTTTATCATATCTAGCTGTTCAGGGGCATCTATATTATATTTTTCAGCCTCTTCTCTAGCTTTACCTACTTCTAACTCTTGAGTAGTTGGTCCTACACGGTTTATATCAGATAATTCTGCGGCATCAAGCTCAGTAGAGAACATATCTATCTGCTCTTCTCCAAGCTCTGTACCTCTTAGTACTCTAGCTTCTTCTTCAGTTACGTTTATATCTTCATCAGTTACTTCTGTTGGCGCTTCACCGCCCTTTGAAGTACGCGCCCGCCCTTTAACAAGTACGTCTGCTAACGCTTGAACTATAGCACCCGCACCACCACCAATAGTAGCTTCATCAAGTACACCTGCATCAATAAGCTCTTTTTCAGGGTTATAACCTTGCTCAGTAAGATTTTGTAGTATAGCGGCAGAGGCTTCTTGTGCGCCCTCAAATACTCCTGTAACCCCTGCACTGCGGACTCGATCCATAATTCCGTTTATAGATTTAGGGCCAAGCTTATCTAATACCTTGGTAATTCCGGGAATTTTTAAGCCTTTAGCAACTCTACCTAGAGGAGTAAGTTCAAGTAGACCTATACCAAAACCTTTAGTAGCAGCAATATTTCGTTGTTCTTCAGTAGCACCTGCGGCACGAGCACGTTCACTAGCTTCACCAGAACCCGCGCTACCAACTATAGCACCTGCGGCGGGTAATGCGGCAGGGCCAAGAAAAGCTGTAGGTAGTAAAGCGCCTATAGAACCAACACCAGAAGCCAACTTATAAGATAAAGACTCTTTGTCTCCACCTTCGGGACGCAAGAAATTAGCCGCGTTCTGTATTTTTTCACGGGCTTTTAATTCCTCTTCTTCTTCTAATAGTGCAATAGCGCCAAGTCCAGCAGACTCATATAATCCTACTGCACCTGCACCAAGCCCTGTAGCTACGTTTTCAAAAAACCCTGCTTTTTCTTCTTCTACGGCAGGGCCATACAACTTTTCTAATTCTGAAGTTTTTTTAGCTATTTCTACAGACAGAAATCTAACTGCTTGTTCGTCTCCTGCGGATTTAGCATTTGCAACAGCTCTTTGTAATTCTGAAAGAGTAAACATACGATTACATACCTGCCTAAATTAAGGTTTAGCGTACTGTTGCATTATACTTTGTAATTGAGATTGGTTTTGACTAGCCTGTTGTCTTGAACTATTAGTGCTTGTATTTGTATTGCTATTAGTTTGTTGTAAAGAATAACCACCTTGAGTAGCTATTTGTTGTAAGAAACTGTTAAGGATTGTTATAGCCTCATCTATATCGGCTTTTTCTAATAGTCTTTGATATTGCGATTCGTATCTTTCTAACAATCCTTGTTCTTCAAGAGTCAAACCTTCTTTAGCTTCCTTAGTTCTTAAAATTGTAAGTTGTGGGTTTATAGTCTTAAAAAATTCTTCACGTAACTTAATTGACTTGTCATGTAAAGAAGCTATCTCGTTAGCGATTTGAGAAGCGCTAGCTTGTTGTTGTACAATTTTATTAAGGTTAGCGGCGGTATCTGCTTTTAAAGCATCAATTTTATTTTTTATACCGTTTTGATTGTTTGCATATAATCTATCTGCTTCTTTATTATACATAGTTATATCATCAGCAGAAATCCGCGCTAAAGTAGCCATAGACTTTTGACGCTCATCCATAACTCTACCCATAGCACGACCTGCTTCGGCGTTTATTTCTGTTGCTAACTTAGTGTCATTATCCATACGTTGTTTTTCTAAGGCCAAACGTTGATCAATACTAGCTTGCCTGCTTGCTACAGTGTTTGCATCGAACTTACCTCTAGCAATGCTAGCCCCACGCCCAGTACCACCTTCAATCAGCCCTCTAACACCCGCAGCGGCTCTTTCTTTTCTTAGGCGCTCAGGATCTAACAGTTCTTTATCTAAAGCTTCTTTTTCTTTTAAGTACTTGTTGTACACAGCTTCTTGCCCAGCTCTGTCAAACCCACCTTTAGATTTGTCGCCACTGCTCATCCTAGTAAGTTCGTCTTGCTGTATTTTTGCAGGGTCTTTAGCCATATCCTTTTTAAGTGCGGCAGTAACTTCAGGTAACGCATCCGACACTTGTGTTCTACTTATTCCTGATGTGTCAGGGGTTGTAGACAGTCCAGCTACATCTAAACCGACACGAGATAAGTTTTGATTAACTTGTGATATACCATCAGAAGGAGGTTGAGAATCGTCTTGAGAGGTAGTTTGAGATCCAACTTGAGGAGCAAACACTCCTAAACCACCCATATCGGGTATTGTTTTTGGTGCAATAGTAGAGACAGGTGTTTGAGCTTGTTGTCCAGCAATTCCTGTAGCAGGAGGCGTATCAGCAGGCTGTGTAGTACTATCTTTAGTTTGGTCTTGTGGAGGTAAAGCGGCTTTACCAGCTTTAAGTTTATTTAATTGCTGTAATAAAGGTTCTCTTGATAGGGGTGGCGCGGCGTTAACACGGTCTTGCATACTATTAATAGCAGCATCAAACTCTTCAATGGTAGTAGGAGTTGGCTTAGAAAAAGCGTCTTTAATACCTGACACTGCGGTAGGGATGCTAGCGCTTTCCATTAAAGTTTTTTGTACTTTAACAGGCAATGCTTCAAAAGACTTTCTATCCATCCCTATAGCTTCTAACATTCTGTCAGATACTACACCGCCTCTTTGATAACCAATAATCCCGCCGTTAGCCATTTGCATAGGAGGACGGGGAGCAGCGCGTAATCCCGCAGATGCGCCTTGAGGCATAGGGGGTCGTTGTCCTTGTTGTGGAGGTTTTGCTGGAGACATTTGTTGTTTTCTTTTCTTGTCTCTTTCACCTAAAATACCAGCCGTTTGTTTTACCAAGTCGTCTTTAGTACGCGCCATAGCATTTTGTTCTAACTGTTCGACTATAGTTGCAGGGCTTTGTTCCATAGATAGTCTAAGCTGGTTTTCAGCCATAGCTTTTTCAGAAGCTACTTTTTGTAAAGCAAGAGCATTCATTAGATCAGGAGTTACTCCTTTACCAATATCAGCTTTCTGCTTTTGTTGTTCTTTTCCCATAGCTTGAGGATTTGCTCTAAGAACATTAGCTTGTTTGTCTATTCGGTTATCTAAAGTACCTAAACCCTGCTGTAACATTTGTATCTCCTAAAAACTTTTATTAACCACCAAATAAATCTGTATATAAATCAGCTAGACTTTTTGTTGTTCCTGCAAGCTGTGCGGCTTGACTAGGAGCGTTGTAAGAAACTGATTGCGCTTCTAACGGCAATCCCTGTAGCAATGACTGCATATATTGCACTTGCTTGTAGGGGAAGTCTCGTTCTTCTCTAAACTGAGCGTAATCTGCTGCCATACCTTCAGACTCAATACCTCGTTGAGTGGCACCTGCGGCTTCTTGCCTACCAAGTACATCAAACCCGTATTGATTAGCCATGTTCTGAGCTTCTATATTACGTCCTTGCTCAGTGTTAAACTGTTGTTGTGCTCTGTCATAAGCTTGGGCATACCCCTGTCCAGTTATATTAGCTAAGTTAGATTGCAAATTACGTTGTCCTTCCATGTCCATAAGAGCCTGACGTGAACCACCAAATGCACCTGCTTGTGTCATTCTACCTGCGTTAGCTACACGGTCTATTTCAGCTTGACGCCTAGCCTCATCTATTTGAGGGTTAAGTGACGCCATAAGATAAGGGTTCATATATTGTTGAGCTTGCTCTGCGCCAAACGTTTGGGGGGTATACGTACCCATATTGTCAGGAGTAGCTAAAGAACCAATACCAGAAAATGCTTGGTTTTGTAGGTTAGATGTACCTGCGCTAAGTGGTCCTTCATAGGATTGATAGGCTTGATTACCTAAAGCCGCGCCTTTACCTAACATATCAGTTACATAATCACCTGCCCAACTAGATAAAGAAGATTCTTTACCTGCATATTCCCCTACCATAGGGTCAGTTCCGCCTGTAGAAGTGTCCCCCCCTCCTACTACTACTTCTCCCGCAGTTTGAAAATTAGTTTTAGGAATAGCATTTTGGTAGACAGAGCCGCCATAGTTATACGCTTGCGTAATTCCACCACCTGCCATTTTAGGCATAAACTTGTTAGGGTCTATTTGTTTACCTTGTTTGGGATTTCCTGTACGTGCTTCTCGTACGTTATCCATCATACCGTGCAATTGTTGTGCGCCTGCATCAGAGTTGCCATTACCTAAATGACTAACAACATCAGCAGGAATAACAAACTCACCGTCACTAAGACGGGCTTCTTGTGTTCCATCAATACGCGCCGGAACTTGATCAGCCATTCCATCAGTCTTACCTCCTAAATAATAACCTTTGTTAGTGGATGCAATACCTCCCATAGCCATGCCTGTAGGAGGTAAATTCTTTTGTGCTAGTTGAGCAGCTTGAGCTTGAGCTTTTGCCTGCGCTTCAGCTACGCTAGGCGGGGAAGTATCAGGGCGTTTTGCAAACTGCATGTCACTAAAATACCTACGTCCCGCACTCCCCGGTCTACGTGGCTCTTGGCCTTCAGGAGTAGGTTGCATAGGCACTCGTTCACGAACCGCCTGTAACTCAGGTATTTTACCTTGATAACCTATTTTTGGCACTTCAGGTTGAAAATAATCATTAAGTCCACTAGTAGCCGCACCCTGTAATATGCCACTAACTAGGTCATTACTTAAAAAATTATTAACACTAGAATTATCGTCTGTTATAGCGTCTACTAAATCCGCATACCAACCCATCAATCTTCTCCAAGTAACTTTAATAGTTCATCATTTCTTTTTAACAATCCACCTTTTGCAGCGGCTACTCCAAACCCACTAGGACCATACCCTCCAAAAGGACTGGCATAAAATTGCTCTTGTTGAGGTGTAGCAAATATACTATCAAAGTCGTATAAATAGTCTATATCTGCAACGCCCATTTGTTGTGTAGTAGCCACAGTAGGTTGAGCCGCTTGTTGTGCAAACTGTTCACGGGCTAAGTCATCGAACTTATTTAACTTAGCATACCTTTCTGCGTCTGCCTGTAGTTCTAGTTGTCGATCTTGCGCTAACTTTTGTTCTACATCAAACTGTTGTTCTTGTTCTAATTTTTGTTGCGCTGCTATCGCATCATTGTATGCATATAACCCTGTAGCTGCAAACTGCGAATCAGGATCAAATACAACATCTTGACCTGCTAGAGACTGTTCTAGCATAATTTGGTCGTTAATGTCAATTACACCATCATTGTTAACATCATACTGTAATTGTTGATCGGTTGGAACAAAAGAAGTAGGGTCAGTAAGTACTTCTTGTTCTGCAATTATAGAGGCTACAAAATCTATATCTGCATCGGTTACTTCTTGCGCAGGTTTACCTACAAAATTAGCTACTGTTTCTATATCAAACCCTAAGTCTGCTAAACCTTCGTCGAATCTAGCTAGTAGGTTCTCTTCTGTAGTACCTAATGCTTCTAGTAAACTATCTTCTGTAGTACCTAGTTCAGCAGATACATCAGATATAGCTTTAGATAAAGCTTCATCACGGTCTATACCTGCATTTTCGTTTTCTTGTAATTTTTCTAATATGTTAGTTTCTAATTCACTAACTTGAGTTTCAACACCTTCAAACCGTGTTTTAAAATCTTCTCGTATATCATCTTCAGTCTTACCTAACTGAGTAAGTAAGTCATCTTTAGTAGTTCCTAACTCAGCAGATACATCATCTATTGCTTGTGCAAGTGCGTCAGCTCTATCTATACCTGCATCTTCGTACTCTTTCATCCTATCTAGAATGGTAGTTTCTAGTTCACTTACTTGAGTTTCAACACTTCCAAAACGAGTTTCAAAATCGTCTCGTATATTTTCTTCAGTTTTCCCTAACTGAGTAAGTAAGTCTTCTTTAGTAGTGTCAAGATCTCCTGCTACGTCTTCTATAGCTAAAGCTAATGCAGTATCTGCATCTACATTAATATCTTGGTACTCTTTCATCCTATCTAGGATGGTAGTTTCTAGTTCACTTACTTGAGTTTCAACACTTCCAATAGCAGTGGTTAAATCTCCTACATCTACCTCAAGTTGATCAGCAACTGCTTGTATAGCGTCATCTCTTTCAACTCCGGCTTCTACTAACGTGTCAATAGCTGTTTGCGCATCAGCAATAGCATCAGCAGTTAGCCCAACAGCGGTTTCTACATCAGCAATAGCACTCGCATTACTATCTAAAAGAGTAGTTAAAGATTCTACATCCGTACCAAGTTGAGTCGCTAAATCTGCAATTGCTTGGTCTCGCTCAACACCATCCTCGATCATACCGTCTAGCGTAGTTTGAATGCCTGTAATAGATGTAGCATTTGCATTGAGCAGTTCAGTTAGGGATTCTACATCTGTGCCAAGCTGAGTAGCTAGACTTGCAATAGCCTCATCACGAGATACGTCACCTTCGAGCATACCGTCTAACGTAGTTTGTATACCTGTAATAGATTTAGCATTTGCATTGAGCAGTTCAGTTAATGCAGTGGTATCTAAACCTTGTTGTTCAGCAATAGCTGCAATAGCTTCATCGCGTGATACACCTGATTTAACCAAAGCATCTACACTTGCTTGTACACCTGTAATAGATTTAGCATTTGCATTGAGCAGTTCAGTTAGTGCAGTGGTATCTAAACCTTGTTGTTCAGCAATAGCTGCAATAGCTTCATCTCGTGAAGTACCCGCTTCTACTAAAGCATCTACACTTGCTTGTACACCTGTAATAGATTTAGCATTTGCATTGAGCAGTTCAGTTAGTGCAGTGGTATCTAAACCTTGTTGTTCAGCAATAGCTGCAATAGCTTCATCTCGTGAAGTAC
>Ga0209535_1000403_pt1 | contig 30275 bp, 21 predicted proteins | sample LinPmetageLP28_FD_184041 | JGI IMG/M metagenome (GOLD analysis project Ga0209535, IMG submission 184041) | Marine viral communities from the Pacific Ocean - LP-28 (SPAdes) (version 2) | ecosystem: Environmental > Aquatic > Marine > Oceanic | place: Pacific Ocean | collected 2009-08-22
TACCTGCTATATCAGCTCCGCTGAGTGTAGGTAAATAAAACAAAACCCTATGAGTAAAACAAAACCAATGTATTACGTTTATCATATACCTAAAGTAAAAGTAGGTATGACAAAAGATCTAGGAGACCGAGTCTTTGAACAACAAGGATATGAGCCGGAAGAAGTTGAATTACTTTTTGTGTCTAGAGATTTAGAATCGGCTTCTGCTAAAGAAATAGAATACCAAAAATTTTACGGCTATTCTGTAGATAGACAAAGCTATAAAGACTTAATGACTAAACAAAAACCTATGAGTAAATTTAAAATTAATGTTACTGAAATGACCACAACCTTTCCATGTTATAATAGGGAGCTAGCAGGCTATCTTATGGACAATAGAGGAAGAGCTATCGAGTTAAAAGATGGCCAAAAGTTTATAGTAAATGACAATTTAATTGATTGGTGTAAAGAAAACGCAAGAACTTCTATGTACAATGCAGATAGATGTTATGTGTACAACAAAGCTTTAGCTAAGGCCATTAAAAAAGATATGCCAGCAAACTTAGCCGAGGCTATGGAAATGCAAGTTAATTATGAATATGTTACTACTGAATGCGGTAAATGCATATTTCCAGCTATAAGATCTTGGGCTCACGAGCGCGGTTTATATGACAAAGGAGATGTAAAAACACAATATGTTAAGCTGCAAGAAGAAGCTGGAGAAGTTGCAAGGGCAATTATTAAGAATGATATATCTGAGTTAAAAGACGGCATTGGCGATATGGTTGTTGTATTAACTAACCTAGCGCATTTAGCTGGCTTAGAGATTGAAGATTGTATACAAGCAGCCTATGACGTTATAAGTAAACGTAAAGGGTCTATGATTAACGGATCATTTGTAAAGAATGAAACGCTTTAAAAGATCAAAGAAAAAAGGTCCCGTTCGTGCTAAGAAAGCTACAGCGGACGGGATTGAATTTCGATCAGGTTTAGAAAAGCATACTTATTTAGCGTTGAAAGATGCTAAGCTGTTTGAAAAGTATGAATATGAAGTGTTTCAAACCATGAAAGGTTTTAAATTTCCCAATGTGTCATTCGAGAAACAATCAAATGGCAAGGGTGATATGAAAGATAGAGGGCAGAAAAAAATACTAGGCATTAAATATACTCCTGACTTTACTGGTAAGGATTATATAATAGAATGCAAGGGTAGAGCTAACGAACAATTCCCTCTTCGCTGGAAGTTATTTAAACTCTGGTGTACATTAAATAATGAAACAAGAACTTTATATAAACCTCAAAACCAAAAAGATGTAGCATTAATGATTAAACTTATATTAGATGGTAGGAAATAAAAAACAATTAGCACGCAAAGCTTATGCAGAAAGGCAAATAGCTAAATGGGTTAAGTGGTCCTGGAGTAATAAAGGTAGAATCTCATGGAAAGAATTAGTAAAAAAACAAGATGAATTTAAAATTAGAGTATTATAAATGAACAAATCAAACAGAATATTAAGTGACATAACGGTATTTATGAAATACGCAAAGTATATACCAGAAACAAAGCGTAGAGAAACATGGGATCAGCTTGTGTTTAGAAATGAATCGATGCATATAAAAAAGTTTCCAAACTTAGAAAAAGAAATAAGATTAGCGTATGAAGATGTGTATAGCAAAAATATATTACCGAGTATGCGAAGCCTGCAATTTGGTGGTAAGCCTATCGAAATATCTCCTAATAGGATATATAACTGTGCTTATTTACCGGTAGAGTCTGTAGCCGCTTTTAGTGAAACAATGTTTTTGTTATTAGGCGGAACCGGAGTAGGTTATTCAGTCCAGAAACATCATGTGGCTAAGTTACCATCTGTTACTGTGCCATTTGAAAAACGTACTCGTAGATTCCTGGTAATGGATTCTATAGAAGGTTGGGCTGATGCAATTAAAGTATTGATGAAGTCGTACTTAGGCAACAAAAGATCTTCAAGAATTGATTTTGATTATTCAGATATACGCGCTAAAGGAGCAAGACTTGTGACGTCAGGAGGTAAAGCTCCAGGACCCCAGCCACTTAAAGAGGCTATAGTAAAAATAACAGGGATATTAGATACATTAAAAGATGGGGATTATTTAAGCACGGTACAAGCACATGATATTATATGTCACATTGCTGATTCAGTTTTAGCCGGGGGAATAAGAAGAGCAGCTTTAATCTCTTTATTCTCATCTGATGATGTTGAAATGATTGGTTGTAAGTCAGGAGATTGGTGGGAACAAAACCCGCAGCGTGGTAGAGCTAATAATTCAGCTGTACTTATGCGACAGAAGCTTACTAAGTCTTACTTTATGGATCTTTGGAAACGTATTGAGTTATCCGGGTCTGGTGAACCAGGTTTTTATTTAACTAATGACAAAGATTGGGGCACTAATCCTTGTTGTGAAATTGCACTTAGACCTTATCAATTTTGTAATTTATGTGAAGTAAATGGATCAGACTTAGATACGCAAGAAGCATTTGACAGGCGTGTAACTCATGCAGCCTTTATAGGGACGTTACAAGCATCATACACGAGCTTTCATTATCTTAGAGATATATGGAGAACTACAACAGAAAAAGATGCTTTAATTGGCGTCTCAATCACAGGGATCGGATCTGGCAAAGTCTTAAAATTAGACATGGACAAAGCAGCACTGCTTGTTAAAGCAGAAAATAAACGTGTTGCAAAATTAATTGGCATTAACCCATCAGCTAGATCAACAACGGTTAAACCGGCAGGGACTACATCATTGACGCTAGGAACGTCATCTGGTATTCACGCTTGGCATAATGATTATTATGTAAGAAGAATACGTGTAGGTAAGAACGAGTCAATGTACAAGTTCCTTGCTGAAAACCACCCTGAGCTAATTGAAGATGAATACTTTAGACCTCATGATACTGCGGTAATATCTATACCTCAGAAAGCTCCGGAAGGATCTATGCTTAGAACAGAACATCCGATTGAACTTCTTGAACGTGTAAAATTTGTATCTGAGATGTGGGTTAAACCGGGTCATAGAGACGGTAGAAATACACATAATATATCAGCTACTGTATCTATTAAAGAAGATGAATGGGAATTGATTGGCGATTGGATGTGGGATAACAAAGAATTTTACAATGGTCTATCTGTGTTACCTTATAACGGAGGTACTTATGTTCAGGCTCCTTTTGAAGATATTACAAGAGAGAAGTATTATGAAATGATGGAAACGTTAAAATTAGTTGATATTTCTAGAATTGAAGAAGAGGACGATGAAACCGATCTATCCGGAGAACTTGCTTGTGCAGGGGGTGCATGTGAGATTACTTAAATTAAAAAAAGCCGTTACTTAATTGTAGCGGCTTTAATTTTAATCATAATTTTTAAACATTAATAAATAAAGAAATGAATTCCATTTTTTCATTAACACTATAAGTAATTTTCTAAATTTAGAATCTTTTTTGTTTCCCATAATTTTTGTTTTAATATAACCAAGTTACTCGAGGATCTTTTTCGTTATCTCCATCGACGTGAATAAATGTTTTTGCAATACCTATTCTATTAAATCCAGCCGCAATTAATGACTGTAGTATAATAAATCTTTGCCTGCTATTAGTTACTTTAATATCTACGGCTAGACCTTTTAAATGAGATGAATCTGTTTTACCGCCTACTTTTTCGTTGTGGTCAGCACTTCTCCAAGCAGAATTTATTATAAAAGGTATGTCAGCTATCACTCTAGCGTTGTCTAGTTTAGCTAGAAAATCTTCGTTCATGTTCTCCTCGCATTCTTTAAAATATATACTCATATCCCTAATTTATTAGCTCTTTTAATTGCATCTCTTACTTCTTTCTCTGTAATTATTAGCTTAAGATCAATACCTGCTCTCCATTGAGCTACACTTTTTCCGTTGTTCATTAATATTAATGTTGGAACAGAAATCACGCTTTTTTGTATAGATGCTGGTTGATCTTCTAGCCAAGCAAATTGAATTTTAATATCTGCGAGTTTGCTGACAGGTATATTATTATTTTTATTCCACTTAGCGTTTATTTCAAGTAAAGTGAACTTTTGACAATAAGAATTTAAAGATGTTAGTAATGCGATTAAAATTATAATTTTTTTCATGATTATTTCTTTTCAATTATTTCATACAGCTTTTCGTCTATTTTATCTAATTTATCACTATTTTCTTGAACCTTTTCTTGAGTGTTCATAATTGTTTCTCGAACTAGCTGATCTTTAAGATCATATTCGGTTCTTGTAATAGTAGGTTTCGGTAATTCTTTAGCAAGATCTATATCTTTTTGTAACGTAAAGTATAGAGTCGCTAAGGAAATGGCTCCGCCAACGACTATGCCTATAGTTTTTAAATCTAAGGTAATTTCTGTTTTTTCGCTTAGTTTTGTCATTTTGATTTTTTATATTTAGTAACTCTTCCTTTTGTATTTTTTTCTTCCTTAGCAGCCGCTTTTTCTGCGTCGGTTAACTCGCTCCATGTTGAAGGTGTTTTTGAGGACACTTTTCTAGTTGGTCTAAAAGTATTTTCTCCTTTTTTGTAGTCTTCATTACCCCTAGGTGTCTCCCATTTTTCTTTAAACCAGCGCTTCAAAGCTAATCCTTCTTTTGTTTTTCTTACCTTAAAAGGTGAAGATTTCATTATAAATCCCATTACTTCTTTGAATTACCCCAGTTAGCTACACCTACCTTTCTGCATTTTGCCATAGCTCCGCTTCTATACGCTGAGTTGCCTCCTGAATATCTTGCGGCAACCTTTTTATAACAAGCATCCTTTAATTTAACGGGGGAATGATCGAATCCTTCTTTCTTTAAAGCTAAGTGCTCTTCGTTTGTGTCAGCCATTACTTCTCCACCAGATTTACCATACATTTTGTGGGCTTTAAATTTATTAGGAGAACCGCATCCGCAAGCATCTATAGGTCCGCCGCTGCCATCTGCATTCATAGTTACCTCTTGATTCATAGGATAAGAGGCTCCGCTTCTACTCTCTTTAATTCTAGTTGTTATAGGTTTCATAGTTTTATTGTTTAACGTTCTTTCCATTTTCTTTTTTTCCACTTCATCTTTTCTCCAAATTTAGTTTTCTTTTTATCTTTTTCTATCATATTAAGATCCCATTCGCTGAACCCTAGCAATAAAGAAACAGATTGCCAAAATTTAGTTTCTTGAGCAAATGCTAATCTAACATGGTTTGCTTTACGAACTGCTCTATCTAAAGGTATATTCGCGGTGGCAGAAGCTATTTGACCAATTGCATAATAAGCCGGATTGTCTAAGCCAAACCCAACCATTTTCTCTCTGGTGTTTTTATAACTAAACGCTCTACCTGCACTTCTACCTTTTCGTATTTTAGAAGATATAGGAGGAGATAAATCTAAAGCTTTTAATGCTGCTTCTGAATAGTCAGGACGATCTTTTTTAGATTGTTTGTCAATCTCTAACACAATATTTTTGACAGTAGAAGCCACGGCTCCGTAGATACCTAAACCTCTAAGCATTGAATCTAGCATAGTATTAGCTACCCTAACACCTTTCTTTTTAGTTTCTTCTTCTTCTTCATCATCGAACAACGTTGCAAACAAAGCTGCTTGTAAACCGCTGAATATAACATTTTGTATGGCTGCATAATAAAGCATCTTAGTAATGTTTTCTTTAGCGCTTCCACGGCCATTCTTAAGATCTAAGAAAGCTTTTTTAGTTAATCTCATGTATTGCATCGGAGTATTCGCAAAAGCTAATATAATACGTCCTAACGGACTAGCTTGTTGTTGTGATACTCTATCAGGTCTAGAGGATTGCTGAGTAGCTTCAGCTATTTCTTGAAAATCTAAAAACGCTTGTTCCTCTGCTGCTAACCTACCCATACCTGGTTTACCTTCACCTTTTTGCATATAAGTATTAACTCTGTTCCTGTAAAAAGACGCTCCGCCCATTGCAATAGCAAAACTATCCGCTATTTGTGTAGGCAAGAAACCTGCTTTCAATATAACAGCCAATACCGCTTTAGCTTTATTTGTTTGAGTGGCTGCAGCATTAGCAATTTCATCGGCATTAACATCGTTCTTTAATCCGGTACGTCTAGATTTTAAAAAGTCAGAATTGAATAACATTGAGAAGTCACCCCAAAATTGTTTTTGATTACCAAAAGCTTTAGCTGCTAATAACGGATTGTTATCACCCCAGTTTATAAAGTTTACAGTTGACAATGTTTGTAGCAACGCTGATCTGGTATTAAAGAACATTATGGTAGCCACAGAATCATTAACCCAATTCATAAACTTATTAGTTAGCTTATTAGCTCCTACTGGTCTGTTACGACCAGATTTCATTCTATATAAAGAATCTTTTAAAGCCTCTACATAATCTTCTCCAAACGCAGCTTCTAGTTTATTTAGATTGTCTTCTGAAAATATTATATCTGCGTTTTGTTGCCAAGTTTCTAAAAACTCTTTTCTTTTTATGGTGTTAACCATATTTATAGCATCAGTTGTAATAGTTCCAGCTAACCAACTTTCTTGAGGGGCAGGGTAGCCGCCCATAGTTTTATTTAGTTGCCTTGCAAATCTTTTTAAGTTAGGAGAATTTTTAACAATATTTACTAAAGTTTTAATATCAGATTCAGATATTCCTTTTATTTCATGACCGTTTAATTGCCAAAGATATACTCTAACTGCATCTTCATATTTAAAATCTGTCTTAGGGTCTCTTTTGCCTAATTCTTTAGGTATATCCTTTAAAGACTTTTTAAGTTGTCTGACAGCATTAGCCACTTGTAACTTGTATGTATCAAACTCATTTATCCCTCTAGCAAAAGGATCGAACAATGATTTCTTAAACCACTCTTTTTGTTGTTCACCAAGCTTTCCTTTGCCTAATAACTTGTACATTAAACCTTCAAAATCTTCAGCTCCTGGGGGTATAAAGAATTGGAATCGACCTTTCTTACGGCCCATTACCGATGCCTTGTATTTAGATATAGTGCCTCTAGCATCAATACCACTTTTCTTTTCAATCATTTGATTGAACGTGCTGTTCATGCTTTTGGAAAATTGCACATTCGCTTGTCTAACCTTGCTCTTAACGTCTAGTACCTCCAATGCCTTGGCTACCGCTTTAACATTTTGAATGGCGTCGTCTGCAAAATAAAAATCGTTATAACCTTCTGCAGCTTTACCAACAATCCAATCAGCTTTAGCTTGAGGTGAGGAGTCAGCTAAGCCAGTAATATTTGCTAAAGGTATGTCTAATCCAATACCTTTTAAAAACTCGTGTATAGCATTTGCGCTGTTTGCCGGTCTAGCTGTAAGTATGAAAACATTTTTGTTTCCAAACTTTTTATTTCTAGCCATAGCCTTTTCAAAGAAAGGACCCTTGCTTCCATTAACGACTTTACTAAATTCACTAAAGTCAAAATCAACACCCTCAGCCATTAGTCTATCACCTTCTTTCGCAAACTGTTCAGCATCTAGTTTATTTTGTTCCTGCACTACTTTCTTGTCAAATACCACAATGTTCTCAGTTTCTCTTCCCTCATTTTTACCTTGGCTAATATTGGTATCTGTAAATCGCGCAGCCTTTATCCCTTTTCTTTTAAGTGCTACTGCTAATTTTTTAAGATCTTTTTTAGAAAATGATTGTTCAAATCTAGGATCAATAAGTTCATATAAGTTAGATTCATCTACCGCATAACCAGCTCTTGGCTTAATGTCTAAGTTGTTAATAACATCAAACACTTGATCCTCTGTTGCAATAGATGCTTCGTCTATCTTAAAACTACTAACCTCTCCTTGATTACCCTTAGCGTATGCTGCAGCTTGTTTTTTATCTTCTGAAAAATATACAAATCCGTCAATGTCTTTGACTGATTTTATATCCCCGCCGTGGAATATTCTAATTTCCCCTGGCATTGTATATAATACATTACTTTTAGTCTTAGCTAATGTGTCGTCAAAATCCCAAACACTTATACCTTTAGGTTTAGCATTGATATTATTAGCGTTATTATAAGCGTCTATATTTACTTGAGTTTTAGAAAACATCATTTGCTTCTGAGTTTTCTCTAAAGCTTCTTTAAGATCAGATATATATTGTAAATTATAAGAGCTTTTATTATTTAAAAGATCTGATTCCGCTGCATTCTGAAATTTAAAATTTATTCTTTGATAAAAAGTTACAAATCCATCCGCGTCTGGCTTGCTATAATACTCCCATTTTGATTGAAGCCGTATTTTAGCGCCAGTATCTGTTAGGCTAGGTAAAAACCCAAAAGGATCCATAGTGCTATCGCTTAAAGTAAAAGCTCCAACATCTCCAAAATTAATTATATTGCCTTTTTTAAAATTAGTATAATAATCAGACACTAAACTAATTGGCAAGTCTTTTAATTTATTATCACCTTTATAAGGAAACCATCCTCCTTTTTTATTTCTATTCTCTCTTAGCCAAGCAGCAGCTTCTTTTGTTATTTTTACTCTTTCTCTTCCGTTATCTAACTTTTGTGTTTTTACAGCAGAGTCGCCAAATTCTTTACGTAATTTAGATATAATATCTTTTCTTGCTTCAGAGTAAGTGTCAACTATTTGACTTGACAGCTTTTTGCCAAAAATTTTATCATATTTTTTATCTAATTCAGTATTTAATTCGCTAGTCTTAAAATGAAGACCGAAACTTCCTAATATAGCATTAACCGACTTTTTCACTTCTAAATAGTAAACATTTCCATCTAAAGAAAATTTATAGTCTATAGTCTGGTTATCCTTATTTATTTCTTTTTGTAATATTTTTAAACCTTTAAATCCTTCTCGTTTTAATTTTTTGAATACAGCTACCGTAAAAAGTTCTGATTCCGTCCAGCTAGAGCTATCCACTAGCTTTGCTCTACGTTCTTTTATTTTTAATAATACAGTTTTGTATTCATTAAAAATTTCTTTATCTTTTATTCTTTTCTTAAGTAATTGTTCGGCTGTTTTAAATGCTTTATTGGATTCTGTTTTAGTTCTAGAAATACCAACTTGTTTAAAAAGCTTATGTATTGCAGGGTATTTTGTTTTTATATAATCTACTTTTGATTGATCTACTTCTGATAGTTGCTTTAAGGTTTTGCTAAATTGCAGATCTCCTTTCCCGGCCCCAACATTCATTTGCTGTTCAGATGTTAAGCCTAAGTCTGTTCTAATAACTTCATTCATTATTAGCTTGCCTAAAAGTTTATAAGCAGAAGCTAATATAATACCTGATTTAGCTCTTTGGTAATTTAGTTTATTACCAGATGAATCCATTCCAAAAGCTTTATGCACATCACTGTAGCGGATATTATCTTTCAATGTAAAAGGCGTAAGTCCAGCTTTTTTAGTAAATCTTTCTGTTCCTTTATTATAAAAGTTTTTCAATATAGACCCGTCTAACTTAGTTGATTTGCCGTAATTAGAATCTTTAACCATAGCTTGGTTCTTACCTTTAGGCATTACTGCTCCTCTTGGTAAAAGGTTTATAAATAGTTCTATTAATTCTTGATCGTTCTCAGCTAATTTACCTAGAACAATAGAAGCTTCACCGCTGGTGAACATAGTACGACTATCTAAAAACTTTTCAGGGTTAACGCCTGGAAACAACTCCTCTAATACTTCATTTAATATCTTAACATCTTTGCCATCTATTTTAATAGTAGCATTAGGATCTACGTCTCCAAATTTAAACAAATCAAAATCAATATTATTTTGAAGCGCCCAAGCTCTTAGTTTTTCAGCAAAAGCATTTTTTACTCCGGGGCTTATTACTTTCGATGCTTTTACAAGTTTATCTGGTGCAATTTGTTTTTCATCTGCAAAGTTTCTAATAACGCCTGCATCTCCAGCAACACTTTTAGCGTCAGTCACGTCCTCAGTAAATTCCGCTTCCGTAACCCTACCTGATTTAAGGGCACTACGCATTTTGTTTGAAAGTTGCGAGTTTAAATAACCATACAATGAATCGTTAACTTTGGGATTAAACTTAGTAATCATAGGAGCTAAAAAAGCCAAAGTCTCCTGGATCATGTTATCCATTTCAAATTGGGGTAGTGTGGCTAAATTAACAACATTTCCACCAGCAGTTCTGAATGCTTTTGATTTCGACTTAATAATGCCCGATAAAACTTCATATATTTTAGGATTGTTTTTATTATACCCCTTAGGATCATTACCTATATCATCTAATATTTTTTTAGACTTAGCAGTTTCTTTTTTTAATGGTGCTGTAGATTTTTTCTTTGTTGTAACCTTAGGTTTTTTCTTTTCTTTATTAGGTTTTGGAGCTACAACTTTAGGTTTTGGAGCACCAGATATAGCTCTTTCTTCAGCTTCGTCTAAAGCTTTTTCAGCTAGCTCTACATTTCTTTCCAATGTAGGATTATTTGGATCCGCGGCATAAGCGTCTTCTGCTGCGTCTAATGTGTCTGTTAAATCTAGTATTTCTTGATTAACGGATTTTTGCACAGCCCCTACTCTACCTATAGTGGCAGCCTTTACTTCAGGGGCATCCGCATTTTCTTTTCTAAGTTCAGCAGTACGTTTCGTTTCCGCGGCTTTAATAGCTTCAACGGCTTTTTCACTTACTTGCCCGGTTTCTTTTAAGCTAGTGTTATATTCTTTCAAAAAGTTATATACTTCTCTACCACTATCAAAAGAAACATTATCAAACCCTGCTCCTTTAAGCACTCTTAAGACAACATCTTTTAGTTTTTCAAATAGGTTCTTGTCGTAATTGATTTCATTTTTTAGGATTGCATCGGAAAAATATGTTAAATATTCTGTATTCCATTTTTCCGCGGGAATTCCACTTTCTTTAAGTTTATTCCTAACAAATCTTCTTTGTTTAGAAGTCATTGCTTTTTTAAACTCTTTGACTATCTCACCTTGAGCGTTAGCGTCACCAAGAGCTGCATTAAATACGGGATGCAGAATTTCATGTGATGCTGCAGTTATAGCACCCGTCATTTTAGCTACAGATTCATCAATAAGCATAACTCCTTCCCCTAAAAATACACCGTCAGAATTTTTAACTAATTCTTTAGCTTCTTCAAATGATATATTTTCATTTTTAGCAACAGCATTTATATATCCATTTGTAGTTTTGTAAGTTTTAGGTTTTCTTTTATATCCAAAACCTAAATCTTTTGATAACTTAGTAGCTCCTTGCTTATATTTCTGAAATTCTTTATCTGTAAACTTTTTACCAGCTTCACTAATTAACGCATCATAAGATTCATATTCTCCTATAGATTCTCCAATAGCTTTTTCCACTAGTGTTCTATTAGCATCTTGTAATCTTTTTATCTCGTTTTCTATTTCAGTATTTGTTTCCCCATCTTTTAATCCAGCGATAGCATCGATGTTCTTAGCGTAGTCTTGAAGATCTTTTCCTTCTAACTTTTCTAAAACAGCTTTGTTGCCATTTCTTAACATTACTAAATCAGTATAATCTTTCTTTATAAGTTTATCTAATGCTTCAGCTCTGGATTTTTTTCCTTCTTTTTCTGCTTGTACTTTTAGGCTATTATTATCAGCTATCTTAGTAATTATTTCTTTTTCTTTTTTTTGTACTTCTTCAGACTTTAAAAGTTGCTCTGCTCTATTTTTTAATGCTTTATTACCTTGAGCAGCGGTCGCTATAGAAGACATTCCTCCCCCGGTAAAAGCCCCTATTATACCTTCGTCCATAATACTGTACATATCTCTTACAATATTACTACCAGCATCAGTAGCCCAAGTGTCCTCATCTCCTAGCCAAGCTTCATCATTAATTTTAGTGGCTATACTTTGTCCCATTTCAGTAAGCCCTTCTTTTCCTGCAATGCCTAATATATCTAAAGCTTTACGGCTAATACCTTTGTTCATTTGCTTTACAGCTTTCTCTGCCGTTTTAGCACTGCCTCCTTTTAAAAGCCCTTTACCTCTTAATAGTTTTCGAGAAATAAGAGCATCCACCATTTCAATACCTCCTGTTGTTATCGCATTTCCTAAAACGCTTCCCAAAGTTTTGTCTGGGTTTTCTCTGTATTCTTCTTCAAATTTATCAACGGATATAGCTGTTCCTAATAATGCGGCGGAATATTTATTCATAGACGCTACAGTATAGGGTGCGCTACCAACAGCATCTCTTAATATTCTTCCAGCTATTTGTCCCCAATCAGCATCAGTTCCTTTTTTTAGCTCTTCTGTTATAGTGTTGTCAAAACGGGTTTGATATTCATCTAAATATTTATCTCCTTTTAATCCGGCTTTTCTTGCTTTGTCAATACCAAGAAAATTGTCAGAAAGCTTAGCGATTACTGCTTTTTCCTCAGGAGTGGCTTCTCTTCCTTCGTTAGAAGCCACAACGAATTCCATTAAAGATGTAACAGCAGCGTCTGCACCATCAACCATGAGCATGTCATAAGCTAGGTTTTTAGTTGTTTTTACAAAAGCAGGTATGCCTTCTATCGCTATGCTTAATGCCCCTTTAGCGTCGCCCTCGGCATAAGCCCTCCCTATAGCGTAACCTGTTTTTATTTTTTCGTCTTTTTTTATTTCGCTTTTTTGTAAACCCTTTATAAAATCATACCCAAAAGTATTACTTAATTCAGTACCCCGAGAGCTAGTTGTAATTGGATCCATAGTAACCAAAGAACCATCTTCCGATATGGTAGATCTTTCTGATCCCGCGATTTTTGACTCCACACTTGGATCCACATTCGCAGAGTCGTTTGTCTTTCCCGTATATGATTTTATTACAAGGGCTATATTTTCTTCGCTCTCTCCAGCAGCTATCATATTTTGTACAATATCATTCAATTCGTCCATATACCTAAGATTTTGCGTATTTATTAATTAATTCTTGAGCCTTTTCCTCGTCTGACATTTCAGGGGTGGCACCGGGAGTGGCATCAGGGGTGGCATCAGGCGTTTCTTTTAACTTAAAGTTTTCTATAAAGTAATTTCTAGCCTGGCCGCCTAAATCTGAAGAATCTAAATACAATTCAAACGCTTTTTTAGGGTTTTTAATGTCAAATGGAACTGGAACAGTGGCATCTCCATCAAATTTAACTAATGCATATTTGCCATATCTTTTGTTAAAAACAGCTTCGTCAAAACCTTCCTGTTCTTTTGCTAGTATTTTAAATTCTTCTGTAGTCATATAATTAGACTTTCCAAGCTTATAATTTAAGGTGTCGGCCATACCTTGTGCATCCATATTAATAAATGCATTGGCAGCTTCTAATATAGGCCCTGCTGTTCTAATTTCGTTAGCTACAGTTTTTGTAAAACCTAGGCCGCCATTATTAGAAGCCTTAGGCGCTTTATCTGCGGCCCCTTGGGCAGCGGATGCATCTAAAACATTCATATAACCATCCAATACAGCTTGTTTTAAAGCATCTTGATTTTCTGGCTCAAATAACATAGGATCTTGCAATCCTAAACCGCCCTCCATAATAAAATCATCTGATGCTAAAGACATAAGAGTATCTCTTCCTCCTTTACTTATTATATTTTTAAGCTTTTGTTCTATCATATTTCTTCTAGCTCCCTTTAATGATTTGCCTGAAGAATACAAAGATTCATTCATTTGCATTATAGCGTCGGCAGAACCAAAATCTTTTAAAAAAGGCTTTTGAATATCTGAATAATTTTTACTAAGACCTGTCGCTTCATCAAAAAACTGCAATCCCCCTCCAGCTGAAACGCTAAAATTGCTACCCTCTGTATATATATTTGAAACCTCTCCTAGCGTGTTAACCTCATTACCTTCAGATAGCATGCCATTATCAAAGTCTTCTAAAAAGCTTACTCTGTCTTTTTTATACATCTTTATATTCCCCGCTAAAGTTTGGAAACTCATTTGTATATCATTCATTCTACTTACCGCATCCATGTAGCCGCCACTATCCGGATCCATCTTTGCAACTTGCCCCGCTAAACTAGCATATTCATTTCTTCCTTCGACTAAAAAATTAGTTACCGCTTGCTGCTGAGCCCCGTCTAAATTAGTTACATCTACAGTAGAGTTTAGCTTATTTATAAAGTTAGCTGTTCTATTGTTTATAACTGCTTTTTCCTGCTTTTTTGCCTGAGTGATTTGTTTAGCTTTAGCTATTCCTTTTTCTAAGCTTTTAGAAAACGAAGCTCCCATGTCAGTTGCTTGGCTAGCGTATAATGCTCCTGCTCCTTTTATTAAATCTGAATTTGCCATATTTTTTTTATTATGCTTCTGCGTCAGTTATAAAGTTCCCTTTTAAAGCATTTTGTATACCTCCCATTCCCGAGGCACCTGAAACCATATCTCCAACCCCGCCTAGTATAGATTGTTTAGCTTGCTCCCTGGCAGCATTAGCAGCTCCTAATCTTTGCTGAGACATGCCAAATAATGTATCAACTTTCTCTTTTTCAGCTGCCCTAGATTGTAATTCTCCTACTCGCTCTTGGTTTTGTAATTGACTTGCCATATTTCTTTCAGCCATCTGGTTAGCTTGTTCTTGCTGCCCTATAGATACACTAGCTTGTCGCATATTCTGAGCCTGTTGTCCTGCCATTGCTTGAGCCATAGCTGCAATACCACTACCGCCAGCTGCTCCTTGCATTGCATTCATAGTATTTGCAATACCTTGATTAGCTTGCTGTGCCTGAAAATCCGCTTGCTGCGTATTAACGGTTAAGTCTTCCATGGTATTTTCCATGTCTTTATATACATTAGAAGTATCAGCCATTTCAAACTGAGCCTTTCTCATGTTCATTTCTTTCTGAGCTGCTCTTTGCTCAGCTTTTCTTTTCTTCGATCCGATAATTCCACCGGCTATTTTTGTAAGGCCTCCTACGATGCCTAGTGCTGATCCTAACATATTTTCTGTTTTATATTATATTATTACACATTATTTACTGCTCTCAAATACTTCAGCGCCAACCGAAAACAATTCTGCATACTTGGTCTCTGTGTTTACAAATTGTGCCTCTGCAAAATACCCTTTTAAAGAGCTTACATATCCTATTGGGTTTTTCTTGTAGTAAACAAAATCTTCTGTAGTAGGAGCGGAAACACCCGCACCCGCATTTACTATTATATAGTAGGTAGAAGTTTCATCATTGTTTACTATTGTAGTTACCGGTCCCATCATTACGTCCTCTTCTGTAGAAGCGTCTAAGTACCATATTATATCGTTTAAATCCAACCCTATTGGAGTATGATTTGCAAAATTTATCTGTATAGGTATTGCCGGTGCTGCCATAGTTTATTTATTTATATTGTACAATTTGCGTCAGGGCAGCATACCTTAAACATTTTAGCTGCTTGAGTTCCAGGTGCATTTGAATTAGTTACTCTTAAAGTAGCTCTGTTTATTGCTGTATAATCTGCCGCGGTATATTCCCACCATATAACCTGATGATATGTCTCTCCTGCAATTGTCATGCTTGGAATACTAAAGGTAGTAGCAACATTAAAATCGCCTTGCCGTGTAGACATTTTATTAGGATCGAAAGGGTTTACGATATATTGATTTATACCCCCCGTCGCTTGAGCATTCGTTGGTAAAGTGTTAGACGTTTCAGTACCGGTTACATTATCAAAAGGGCCGGCGTTAGTTAATCCTGGCGACAATGTGCCTGAAGTAGATTTTTTAGTCCCAGTAGCATCCCCGTGTATTATTTCAAATTTAGTAGCGGCTCCTGCTTTAACTAAAAATGTAAGTAATCCACCGCTTGATTCTAACGGTTCTACATAATCGGTTATAGCGTTTACGGGAGCGTTCGCTAGCGCGCCTCCACAAGGCACTACTGGATATGCCTGATCAAATGTTATAGTAGTAGGCACCCCAGCTTCTATATTTCCAGATATAGTTGCTGTCCATGCTATGTTCGAAGTGCCGGTATTAGCGGGAACTATAAAACTATGTTGTGCATTACCGGCAGCTCCCATTACCGCGTTAGTAACTACAATAGTAGAAGTTGTTCCGTCACTCATAGAAATGCTATACGTAGCTCCGGAAGCACCTTGTACTGTCATTATATAATTAGTTCCATCAGCTGCTACAGTTCGGTTGTCCCCCAAAAATGCTGTGATTCCAGTAGCTGGGGCTAAGATTACTACTTGTTTAGGAACTACTATATCAAAACTATCACCAGACACATCTTGATCTGTAAATATATAAGTTACCGTATAGGTTATAGCTATAAGCTCATCGTTAGCTGTATACGTAGGTGTCTGAGTAATATTATATTGGCCTAAATTACCATTAGTAAGTTGTATGTTAGGTCCAGCATTACTAGGCCAGAAACTACCAGAAGCAGCGGTGTAAGTTCTGGTAAACAATGTTGGCGAAGTACTTCCTTCTGCTCCCGATGCACTATACGGGGTGTTAGTTTCAGACGGTGTAGTTGTTACTGTATTAGAATCCACTAATGTCGTTAATGTACCTGCTATATTTATTCCTGCTAAAACAGCGTCCCCTATTATACATAGACCTATATCCACATTATAGGCAGGCATCACAGACGTAGTATCATACGTAACTGTGCATAAAACAAACTCTCCGTCCTGAGTAAAAACCACACTAGTAACGCCTGCTAAAGGGCCATTCCAAGAAAAATCTCCTGCTGTTACTGTATATCCCGGATTAGCGGTTATTTTTATAACTGCCGTAGGGTAAAGGCTAGATATATTAGCCCCTTCTAATATAGTATATTGTACTACAGTAGCGGTGTAATTAAATTCTGATGATAAATCTTCTGCCATTTTTTATTTTTTAATTAATTATGGAGTACAATTTGTAAAGTTAGGTTTTGCTAAGGTCCATTGGTCAGCTAAACGATCAAAATGGGTGCAACTTGTTACATTTGCTACACTCCACCCAGACAAATTTTGGTTAAAACTATTTAGAGGATCTTGACCGGCGGGGTCGCGAGCAAACATCGATAACATATTAACCACATTACTAACATTCCATGAGCTTATGTCTTGATTAAAAATACGGGTAGCATAAAACATACTTTGCATATTAGTTACACTACTGACGTCCCAAGAGCCAATATCTTGATCAAAAGCTATGGCGTCCTTAAACATTCGCTTCGTATTAGTCACGCTGCCTACATTCCAGCCAGAGATGTCCGCGTTAAAAACAGTAGCACGTGTAAATATCTCCTCCATATTGGTTACGCTACCTACATTCCAATTAGCTATATCCCCGTTAAAAGCACTAGCATCACTAAACATTCGCTTCATATTAGTTACACTAGAAACGTTCCAGGTAGATAGGGACTGATTAAAAGATTCTGCCATATAAAACATGTCTTCCATGGTGGTAACACTACTCACGTTCCAATTACCTATCGATTGATCAAAAGACTCCGCATCAAAAAACATACTATGCATAGTGGTAACGCTGCTCACATTCCAGCTTCCAATAGGTTGGTTAAAGTTATTAGTTTGAGCGAACGTCCCAAACATGTTAGTTACACTACTAACATTCCAATTATTTAAGGGTTGATTAAACGCCGATGCTAAATTGAACGTTTGTTGCATATTAATCACACTGCCCACGTCCCAGTTGGAGATGTCTCCGTTAAAAGCATAAGCTTGAAGAAACATACCTTTCATATTCGTTACGCTACTCACATCCCAGCTATTAAGACTCTGGTTAAGACTTTCGGCGGAATTAAACATATATTCCATGGTAGTAACGCTGCTTACGTTCCATGAATTTAAAGGCTGATTAAAATTCTCGGCGCCAGCAAACATCCCATACATATCAGTTACACTACTCACATCCCAAGAACTTATATCTTGATTAAAGGATGGGGTTTGACTAAACATAATCCTCATATCAGTCACACTACTCACATCCCAAGAGCTTAATGGCTGATTAAAATTATCAGTTTTTGAGAACATGCTAGCCATATTAGTAACGTTGCTAACATCCCAGGAATCTATGTTTTGATTGAATATCTGCATTTTTTACTTTTTAAAGTTTATATGGGTTGATTAATGCCTCGGAACATGCCGTACATATTAGTAACACTACTCACGTCCCAATAATTCAAAGGTTGATTAAAAGACTGCGCCCCCGCGAACATGTCGTACATAGTGGTAACATTACTTACATTCCAATTATTAATATTTTGATTAAAAGTCCTGTTCATATAGAAGCAAGCTCGCATACTAACCACATTACTCACGTCCCATGCTCCTATATTATTAAAATCACTTGGGAATATTCCATTGTTTGGTTCCCATCCTGAAAACAAATAATCTATATTTGCGTTTGTTGCAAAGCTAGGAATATCTAGCACATCAGAAAAACTCATATTAGTTGCCCCATAATTTTCACTAGATATAGCTCCAAAGCTTAATCTTTCGAATGCCATAGAGAATCCAAATTGCACTAGCTTAGTATAAAGCGCAGCTATAGAGTTAGATAGATTACCGAATATTATTTTTGATGATCTACCAGATACTTCTATTGTGTAAACACCCGCTGTTGTATAAGTGTGTGTCCTATTAGCATAAGAGTTGACAGAAGTATTTCCGTCTCCCCAATTAATAATACCTGAGTATGTTCCTGTAGCATCATAAGGTAGCTCTACACTTGTAGAGGCTGCTGTAGTAGTAACTTCAAAAGTAAGCGGACCGGTGGGATCTGAACATGAAGCAACTATAGTATTATATTGTATAATTTCTGTTATAACCCCACTAGAGTTGTATATTATTATATCGTAACTATCTGGAACAGTAGCAAGACTAGCGGGATCTAAGCTAGAGTCGTCCGGCTCACCTAGGTTACTGGGTACGTAAAGTCCCATTCCAGCAGAAGTTAAAGGCTGATCTGTGTTATAATCATACAATTGAGTACCCACAACTAATCCAGCTGTAGCAAAATATTTAAACTCAACTCCTGATTTAGCCACATTAGTGTAGTCGCTAAGTGAGGTATAAAAATTTTCTATTATACATTTAGCGGACGGAGCAGTTGTTTCATTGGCTATTGTAACATCATTATTACCTATAATCTCATCCCAATTAGTCCATAAGAATAAATCTGCGTCTGGGTCTGTAGTAGAACCTGTGTTGCTGCAGGTAAGATCTATAAACGTAGTTAATAAATAACTTTGAGGGTCGGAGTCTGTTTCTGTAGGATAACCTATACCAAAAGCTTCATCACATACCGCTAGTGCTTTTATATAGTTAAAGTATTTTCCTTCTTTATTTTCAAACTCTTTTACTTCACCGCCTTCTAAATTTGTTCTTATATAATTTACATACCAGCCTGGATTTTTTATTCTAAGCGAATTAGGCAGCCACCCACCCGCTGTAGTTTCAGCTATAGAATACCAATCTTCTGTGCCCGTTTTTTTGTATTCTAAAACTCTAGATTTTGTACCGGTATAATTTAAAGTTGTATAACCTTTTACTAAATTAGGTGATTCGTTTATAAGAACATTAAATGAACTAATGTATTGTTCTCCATAAAATTTGTTATATATAGGATTTTCATTGTGAGCCCACATCAACCCATTTTTAAAGGTAAAATATCTGTCGTTTAAAGAAACTCCAGATTCAGGAACGAATGATTTTCTACTAGTCCAACCATCTACGGACTCTTTAAAAGATACAGTGGTACTTATATAATTTTCTTGATCAGGTGGGTTTTGTATATTGTCCTCACAAGCAATAGCTAAGTTGTCCGCTTGAATAGGATTAAACTTAGTTTGCCAATCGGAAGTAAGATTAACTAGGGTTAAATTGTATAAACCTTTGTCGGCATCGTAAGATCCTATTAGTTTATTGTTTGCTTTTAAATTATCCGCAAAGAAATCACCCATTCCTTTACTTGATATTTGTGTTAAGCCGTCTCTTGACAATCTCATAACACTGCCTCTATTTTTGTCTGTAAAATATAATCTAAAACCATAATCCGCAAAAGATTCCGGGTTTTTAGATATTCCAAACTCTCCCGCATAAGGCGTAGCCTGTCCTAAAACGTTGTTGTTCGAGGTAACATTGGCATTCCCATCTGCATTGAATAAAGCATCTTTATTAGCTAGCACTCTGAAGCATTTGTCTTCACAAAAAGTTATAAGATCGGTGTCTCTAGCGTGCAATTTTTGAATAGTACCATATATAGGATTCAGATCTTTTGTTATAGGCAATGCCTGTATAAATTGATTTAATCTATTTATTCCCGATGTAGAATTATATATTTGAGAAAATATATAACCACTACCTCTTCTCTCTTCTCCATAAGGATCTGCCAATATAGATGATACCGTAGCTCCTTTATCCATCGTAACCGCGTTGTAGTCATCTCTAATTCTATTTGACTCTACCCCATTGCCAAAGCTGAAACAGTTATGCCAATCTAATTCTACCGAGTCATTATATCCAGATATAGGCAACGCGTTACTTGCTTGATAATATAAATCTAGATCTACCGCTTCTTTAGGCTCCGTCTCAAATATAGCTGGATTATTAGATGTAAGTAATCTATTTCCCTGAGGAACAACTGGTTTTACTGCTTGTATTACTATGTCTACAGCATCTGATAAATGTTCTGTGTATGAGGTATTCCCGTTAAAGCCTGGGGCATGCTGCCAAACTATTGGTCTATCCGTTTTGTATAGAGCTGTGTAAGAGTAATTTCGGTCATTCCCCTCATTACTCAACCCTCTACTATGCCAAAACCCAAATGCTTCAATTATAATATATATTTCTGACTGTTCTCCGCTTGGCTTGTGTAAAAATCTTACTGCATTTCCTGCTCTTAAAAGGCCGCTGGGAGCTACCGCTCTAGTTACTCTAGACTGCCCATTAAATGGATCGTCAGGAACAAGAGGTCCAGGAGCCACCCCAGACATAGCGTCTATATACGCAGGAGGTTGATTATCGGCAGGCCCTTTAAATTTAGCGTAACTATATCCAAAATAATCACTTCCGTTCGTTATAGGGTTAAAATTTTTAAAAAAAGGTTTTTGATCGGGTGGGTTAAATACACCATAACCCATAGGCCCCCAAGTCGGAGAAGGAGGTCCGTTCTCTATGTTTTCACCAGTCATCCAAACTCCCTTTCCTGCAACATAATTATCTCTCCCTCCCCCGTTGTAAGGGTTACCCCAATCAATCCAATAATAACCTTTGCTACCAGAATTAGACCTTCCTCCTATTTCACCTACATATCTAGGCCCAGCTTCTGTAAAAGAAATACTTCCAAGTATAGAATACTGTGGATCAAGCGCTTGAAACGATTCGGTTATGTTAGCGTCAAACTCAATGTCCCTGGGTATTTTTACAAAAAATCTACCCTGATATTCCGGCTTCGTTTCTTCTTTATCTCCTATTACTCTTATAGAATAAGTTCCGCCTACTGATACATTTGTTAAAAAGTCAGCGTCTGCGCCTATTCCTCGGTCTATAGATAATTCATATATCATATAACCCGCATTACTAGAGGGGCCAACTACCTTGTAATCTTGGACCTCATACTCTTCTGAGAAAAAATTACCCAAAGAAAAAACAACTTTATTTCCTGCAAAATTTGGAGCAAATTGGGGATTTGTTTCAGGAGAGGGGCCTTCAAAAGCAAACCCTAAGCTGCCCATTGCGATGTCAGCGTTACTAGTCACTGTTTCTGTACCTAATGATATACCTACTGTCTTTATAAACTCGGGAGCTTCGTTAGATATAGACATAACTCTATACCTGGAAAGAGTTGGCACAGGAACGTCGTTATCGTGCTGTTTTTTGGGTATTAAGTATGACTCCTCCGATATTTTATTTCTTTCTGATGAAGGAAAAGATAACCACACGTTGCCATCTTCAGCGTCGTAATATCGGTCTAATGCTAAATTGTAGTATTCGTTAGAAGTTTCTTTTAAAAATATCTTATAATGCGTTGCAAAACTAGGAGGGGTATTTGTAGGCTGAACTATAAGCCTATTGAATGAGCTAGAAGAAGCAATGCTTAATTGCGCTCCCGCATCTTTATTCGTAAAGACAGGAGTTTCTCTTCCGTATTTGTCTAAATATACCACTCCGGCTTGATAGGTCCTCATTGACTTTACAGAAAATAAAGGAGAACCAACGTTAGCTATATCGTATTCATTAGAAATAGAACTTAGAATTAAAGTGGTGGTTGGTACATTATAGTTTTGCAAGTAATTTCCATACACTATTCTGTTTCCAATTATTTCTTGGGCTTGAGCTTTTCTAGGCACATTATCCCAGGGTCTTAATATTTGATTGCCTTCTACTAATGCTCCTATTAATTCTGTTTTTACCTCAAACTCAGTTATGAGATTTCCGGACGTGTCGTACGATTCGTCTTTAACTAAAGTGTCTACAACGTATACTGCAGAGCTATTCGATTCTTTATAGAGTATGTCAATTTCGGAAACGTCTACATGCCCCCAGTTTATGTTTTTTAATGTAAGGGCACGAATATTGTTTATCATACCTATATTATAACCCTCTCTAGATTCATAACTAAATTCTGCTGCTAAAAAAGCCACTTCTGAAAAAGGTGAGAATGTAGAATATTCATTATCTATATATTTCCACCTGTAGGCAAATCTAGGGAAAACATCTTTAAACATAGCGTCTTCTTCTTCTAATAACGCTTCCCAGGTAAATTCTATTATACCCCCAGTTCCATTTATAAACGTGCCAATATCGGAAGATATAGCTTGTATCTCTGCTTTCCAGTTTAAGCCATTAGCGTTTAAATCCTCAACTAATCTAATAGATACTGTATATTCGTAATCTGTGAAATTAACATCTTGAAAATCTTCAGTTAACATAATAGTGTCTCCTACTTTCCAAGTGTTAGGCTGTAATCCTGTTGTAGCAAAATTTAAAAGCAAATACCCATCCCAGCCATTTAGGCTAGTGTTATCATAATAATTCGCATCACCTTCTATGTTAGCTTGCCAGTCGTATCTATTTGGCATCGACTGCCTAAGTTCAGGTAAAGTGCTGTCGGGAGCATAAGTAAAATTTACTCTATTGTCATTACCCCCCGGATTATATACGCCATAAAGTACAGAGCTTGTCCCTGTGCCAAGCTGATCACCTCTTGAACTGGCTGACATATCTAATGTAAGAGCGGTAAGAGGTGATTTTTTAATAACAGTTACATCTGCTTCATTAAAATCAGGTCTACCCGTTAAATTAGCGCTGTATGTTTGGCTTGTGCTGTCGTAAGCTGGTATCTTAGTATGTGTTACAAAATTTACCGAACCCCTTTTAAATTTATCAATATTTATTGTTTTCGGCTCAGAATTGTTATCTGTCCAGAACAATAGATTGTCAATAATATTTATGCCTGTAATTAAATATTGTGTAGAAAAATTTAAGACATTATTAGTGTCTACTATAACCGGCTTTATTTGCCCGCCTGCAAAGCTGTATTCAGCAATACAATCAGCTTCTGTAGAAGTTATAAACCAATATATTTTATCTGTTTTGTCATCAACAAAGGATCCTATACATCTTGGGTTAGTTAAAGAATCTATATAATTATTGTTCCATACAGGCTTGCCTCTTAGCTGTTGGTTACCCTTTACGTTCTGCAAAGAACCCATGTTACCGTTATCTGAGTTTGCTAAATCTAAGTTTAATGCATCTCGGTATTCACCATTAGGAACAAGTCTTTCGTCAAGATCTTTGTTCATCTTTCCAGATTGGAAAACATGTACAAATTCACCCATATACTAGTGTTTTATAATTTTAGATTTATTACGCATAACTTGCGTAATCTCTTCTATTTTAATATTTGATAATCTTAATTTAGCATTTCTTCTGGTAGCTGCTAATTCTCTTTTGTATCTAGCTACTAAATATTCCGGAGTATTTGCTCGTGTAGATAAAACACCATAAGCTATATATTTGTATATTGCTTCTTCCGCGAACTTATGAACTACCATTTCTTCGTCGGTAGCTAATCCATCAGATATGTATTTTAGTGTAACAACTTGCCCTACAAAGCTAGAGTCAAAATATATTATACCGGCAACTCGGTCTATATAAAACACTCCGTTTGATTGTGCTTGCTCAGGAGAAAGCCCGTAGCGCCTGCCCCAACCGCCCTGATTTAATCGATCACTTAAATCTTCTTTATTATTATCACCTGTATTGTTTTGAGCTTGAAATTTTTTTCTAGTTTCTGACTCTTCAGCTGTTAACATCTCTCCTGTTTGTTCATCAAATAAATACTCAAATTGAGCGTCTTGAAGTATAGGTAGCGGATTAGAAGTCTTGCTGGTTGGGTATATGATCCGTTCTATGCCCTTAGAATCAATCCAAACTAACTTTACATAGTTTACATAGTCTTTAGGTAAAATAAAGTTTAAGGTGGGCCCTATTTCGATTTCTTCAGATTTTATAGAAGGCAACGTGTCAAAACTAAACTCCTGGATTCCTCTTTGTGCATGAAAAGCTACTTCAGTCCTTTTTACTTTAGATATGTTTTTTTCTAATCCCACATAAGAAATCATGAAATTATTTATTATATCTTTTATGGAAGTAAATTGGTAACTACCATAGTTTTCGTCGAAGCTATTCCATACTCCGTCAGGACCTAAGTAGTATTGTTCGTCAGTTTGTGTTATTAAGCCCATATATTATGATTTTTGTTGTTGTATTGTTTCTTGATCTTCTTTGTCAAATATTTGGTATAGACCTAAATCTTTTATTAGTATACCACAAAGCTCTAATATTTTTATAACCAACTCCGTTTCTTCTGAAACGTCTAGCTCAAAATTTATACTATTTGTAGGGTCATACAAAGGCTCGTTAAATATTGTTTTGTGTGCCCATATTACGGTGGCAGGTTTTTTAACGTATTGAGCGCTAACCCCGGATGTTAATACGGCATCGCCTTTAGCTTCTATCAAGTTAGTCCCTGATGTTTTGTATATAGGTCTATTATTATTAGGCTTAGCTAAGGGAGATTGATTTATTAATATCCATTCTTTAGGGGTAATTCTTTCTACCTCTATATTGTTATATAAGATAGCTCCTAGCTTGTAGATGTCTAAAGGTAAAGTAAATTTACCCGCTGAGGCAACCAGGTCTGCAGATGTTTCGAATATAGCTAATTTTTTTTCTAAAAGATCCACCATATCTGAATATTCGGTTTCGTTTCCTGGTATTCTACCGAATTGATTAATGTCATAAAAATATTGCTCAAACAAATCCAATTGTGCTTGGTTTGCAAACAGGTTAAATTCTTGAGGCGTAACATACCCTCGTTGTTCTTTGTTAAGTACAGCTAGCACTCTTTGATAAACAGTATTTATATTTACGCTCATTTTTCTTTTTTTATTATTATAATAGTTAGGCCACCGTTAAGCAGCCTAGCTACTATAAAAGTGACTTAGTAAAGTCTTTTTAATATGGCTTTATATACTTCCATTCCTTCATCAGTTTTGAAGAATGCAGCTAAAGCACTATAAGGGTGTTCGTCAAAAGGCACAGTCATTAATTTTCTGTTTCCTTCCCCGTAAGTGAACGTTCTTTGGTCAGCTGATAAATTTATTATTCTAGCTTCCACGGCTTTTATTCCTATATTACGCAGTTGTACATTGTCGTCATTGGCTAATTCTATAAATAATGCAGGTTGCCTTTTGGCAAATATCATTAGATCTCTTTTTAATTCACTAGATGATAAATCATTAACTGCACTACCATATTCAGCTCTTAATATTCCTTCAGCTGTGTCAATTTCCATATCCTTAGCTAAAGTTAATGCCTCAAGTTCTAACTCAATCCAATCTAGCTCATTTACAGAAACTTGCACTGGATCAAATTCGTAATATATTTTATCTTTTAATGGATGATATAAAGACAGTAATTTTTGTAAAGATACATCTTCTTTATTTACCTTAATTATTCCATTCCTCATAGCTATTCTGCCTAATGTCGCAGGTCCTTTTTGTTCGTCCACAAAAGGAGACTTCTGATTAGTAGCATAACGTAATTCTCTTTGAAATCCTTTTTCTTGATCAAACCATAATAAAGGTTTTCTTTGAGAATGTTTGGATGGTAATGTGTATAAAAGTGGAGACTTACCTGTTTTTAAAACATAAGTTCTGTCTCGGTATTCCCATGCTGGTTTTGCCGGCTTAGCTGGTTTAACTGCTACGGGTTCTACTTTTTCTATTTGTACTGGTAACCCATCTGTGATAGGTTCTTGTGGAGTAGCTTTTTTAGCTACGGGCTTTTTTTTGTTTGCCATGATATAATATTATAAAATTGATAAAAATAGTGGCCAGGGACCAAAGATCCCCAGCACACTAATAAAATTGATTATCCTGCAGTGTTCTTCAATAATATGAAGTTATTTGCTGCTTGTACACATAAACATCTTTCTGATAAGAAGTGAACGTTCATTGCATCCTCGTCGCTTGTAAAGTTTCCACCTACAGATCCTGTGATCCAAGACTTCATTTTTCTATCATCTGCTTCAGAAGCTCTGTAACGGATGTGTAAGAAAGGTCTTGAGATGTTTTTACCTAACATTTGATCGTAAACTGTTGAAGTTCCAGCAGGAACAACTACACCTTCAATATCTCCAACTAATCCTCTAGTTGTAGCGTCGTTTAAGTATTTCCAGTCTGTCTTGTAGAAATCGTAAGATCCTCTACGGAATCCGCTGAATCCTAAGTTAAGTGCCATGTCTTCAGAATTTTCGAATACACCGTAAGATGTTCCTCCAGTTCCATAAGAATTTTGAGCAGCTAACATATTATCAATACCCAAAGAAGTTGAACGATCTAAGAATAACATATTTTCTTCGATAGCTCCTTGCTTATCAAGCTCTCCTAAGATAGCGTCAAAATCGCTTAATCCTAAGTCTCCTCCAGTTCCAAAATCAGCGTCTGTGTAAACAAGACCTCTGTTTTCTAAAGCAGCGAAAAGTCCGTCAGAACCTGTGATCTCTGTTCCTCCTCCTAATCCAGCAGCCGGCGTAATTGGTGCAGCAGCTGTTTCAGCTTCGATCATAGCCATTTCTAAATGATCTTCAAAACGTATACGAGATTCGTGCTCAGACTTTAAATACCATAAGTATCCAGAAGTTCCAGCTTCAGTAGTTACTTCTACCCATCCAATCTGTGCCGTATCAGACCCGTTTACCGCGTACTTGTTACGTAAAATGATTGGCTTATTGCTGAACTGCTCGAAAGCGGCATCAACAGAAGTCCCTGCATTTGAAGTTCCTTTTGCATATTCAGATCCATATACGAATACTTTTACATTTCCAGTACCGGTAACTGTAACAGCACCTGCGTATCCTGCAATTGTTAAAGTAGCTACTCCTGCTCCCGAAACAGCCACAGCGCTAACGTATGCTTTTTCCACTGTTAATCCAGTGGTGTCAGCGATCACGATAGTGTCTCCAGGTCCGATTAGGTTTTTGCTAGTAGCTCCAGCAGCAGCTGGAATTGTTATTGACGTTGCCGATACAACAGTAACGTCATCATAAGCAATGTGTAAACGCCCTTGCTCAGACCATACTACTTGGTCGGATGCCATAGGCATTTCAGCTCCTACCATACGTAAGAATCCAGAGATTGTACGGTTTCCGTAACGCTCTACTTCTTTTTCGTATACTTCTGGTAAGAATTGTTGTGTAAAATCCATGTCCCCAAGGGCCAGGTAGTTGTCGTTAAACAACGTTTGTGTTGGTCTAGGAGTTAAGTGCGCTAAAGCCGCTGCACTCCCAGTAAATGATCCATTTGCCATTATTTGTAAAGTTTAGTAATTATTATTTTCTCTTTTTAATTCTAAGCTTCGTAGTTGAGTCATTACTTCCCGGCACAGATCTAACTTTCCACCCGTTAGGCGGCTTAACATCTTCATGCGTCCCTCTCGGATTCATGTCAATATTTTTAGCTTTTTCCATACTTGTTTTCATTGCGTCAGCTTTACCTTGCTGGTAAAAGTGATTTGCAATTGCGTCGGGGTTCATTGCTGTAAATAAAGATTTATGATAACCTTTAGCATCTGCCATTTCGTTTTTATCGTTTAAGAACTTCTTAACAAAATTTGAAATGTCTCCTTGCTTAGATTTCACTCCTTCTACATCATTAACCTTATACCTGAATTTTTTTTCTCCAACTTCGAAATCAAAACCTTTGAATTCATTAGAAAATACTTTTTCAGTTTTTTCGTTAAATATAGAAACTTGCTTTTCTCTATCCCCTGTCAACTTCTCGCTATCTTGGTTATAACGATTGAAAAATTCAACCGCCTTTTTTTGTTCTGGGTTTAACCGGGACCCAGCTTTTATTTCTTCGTAATATTTGCCCTTTAAACTTTCTAGGTGATTTTTAGCTTTTGCTAACTCCTCTTTCCTAGCTAATTTTTTTCTACGTATATCTCTATCCTCGTCCATGTCTTCATCAAAGCTAAATCTGTCTTCCATGACAAACCCTATTTCTTCAGAATCCAAATGAGGCTTAGTGTTTTCGTAATACTCTCGTAGCAACTGATCTTCATTTAAGGAGGCATAGTCTGTGTTTAGATTAACATAGTCCTTTAAGCTTCCCCCTGTGTCATTCATAAAGTCTACAACTTTTTGAATATTTTCAGGTAGTTCAACGCCTGGTTCCTGATTTTTAATAGCTTCCGCAACTTGTTCTTGTGCGTCTTCTACTCGTTCTTGTACCTCCTCGTCCGTTATTTCTTGTAAAACAGATTGTTCTTCATTTGGAACGGAGTTCTGTACTTCTGGAACCACTTCTTTGCTACTTTCCGCGTCTTCGGATTCTCTGACAGGAACATCGCTTGCATTTGTTTCTTGCTCTGGAATGGCATTTGCTTCTACTTTGTTTAATTGACCTAAGTCTACTTTGATTAGTCCACTATCCTCCTGTGTAATAGGAGCAGCTTCTTGAGGTTGAGTTTCTTCAGTTTTCTCGACCTCGGTTTTTACTTCTTCTTCCATGATAAAATATTATATAATTATTACTACTATTATTACCTAGGATCACCGGATCCTAAGTTAAAATTGCCGTTAAGCACATCATTACCGGATGATTCAAAGTTTTTGGGCATTGAATCGTTTTGTCTTTGATCTATTAGCTCACTTTGTTGTGTCGCTTGTATTTTGGTTCTTTCGTCTTTTCTATCTTCTCTTTCTGCTAGCTCGGATTTTTTGCCTTGTACTTCCATCCCTTTTAGCTGCATGTTCATTTGAAACTCGAGACTCATTAATTCTTTCTTAGCCGCTACCTCAGCTTGCATTTTCTGGGAATCAATTTGAGCTTGCATTTGAGCTAATTCCATTTTTTGTTGAGTTAATGCTTGCTGTTTTTGCACCTCAGCTTGAGCAGCAACTTGTTGAGCTTGAGCGTTAGCCTGAGATTGTGCCTGAATGTTTTGCTGTTGCATTTGCTGATCTCTTTCTTGTTTCTCAACTCTTCTTATTTTTAAAAGCTGGTTAGCCAAGTTTATGTTTTTTATTTCCCTTATATCTATAGCATCGGTAAGATCTATTAAGCCTGCTTGTAATGCTGTTTGTATATTATTTTCTAGAACTGCCTTTTGTTCCTCGTCTGGTTGCAATTCTATAAATATACCAAAATCATATAAATACAAATCGCTCATCTCCTCTAGTACAGCTACATTTTGATTACCTATCTTATGTATAAAAGCCTCTTTAGTAGGTGAGTATTCTAATATGTCAGATATACGTAATGATAAATTTTCACATAAATCTTTTGCTAAAAATAAAGTAGCGTCCAATATATGTCTTGTGGCTGTATTAGAATTAGCTGCTGCTAATTTCTGCACTCCCACTAAAGCCCTAGCGTCCGGAGTACTTCCATCTCTTGCTTCATTCAGCCCAGTGACGTCTCTAATCATCTGCATATAATAATTATATGTTTGAATTAATGATTGCATTTTAGCGCCACCAGATCCAGACTGTAATTCTTGAATAGGTACTTTACCAGGATTCATATCTCCTTCTTGTGTAAATGATCTACCTATTACAGAACCTGTTTGGAAAAACATATTTAATGCTTCTTGCGGGTTGTAGTTTGTTCCATTGCCTAAATCTACTTCAGCTAGTCCATCGGCATCTAGATAAACACCATCTGGTACCATTCTAGATAATACCTGTTGCAGTTTTAAATGAGTAAGCTGAATCATATCAGCAAAACCTGTTATACGAGAAACAATACTTTCTATACGGCCTTTGTACATTCTAGGCGCGACAATACTATAATTCATTTTAACTTTAGTATAGTCAC